>Ga0209181_10000089_pt1 | contig 148687 bp, 114 predicted proteins | sample MAT05_FD_187208 | JGI IMG/M metagenome (GOLD analysis project Ga0209181, IMG submission 187208) | Freshwater microbial communities from Lake Fryxell liftoff mats and glacier meltwater in Antarctica - MAT-05 (SPAdes) (version 2) | ecosystem: Environmental > Aquatic > Freshwater > Ice > Liftoff...
AGGGGTCCATGGCTGATAAGTCCGTTTGTCTGACTGCCCACAAGAAAAGATGGGGGTTCTGGGAAAGTACTGCGCCGAGTGCGTTTACGAAAGGGAAGATCAAGAAAGGCTACATTTTCAGGGAAATATCAACGGTCGGGAATTGCTGCTCCTTCAGGGAAAGGTTCAGGATGAGACTAGCCGGTACACATGTGAGAAGCAAGCATGGTGCCAGGCGTGTCTTTACTGCCGCGACCACACCGACTTTTAGCGGCGCTGTAAAATACCGCGATGATCCAGACCGGCGTTCCCGCGTTGATTCTCGCCCCGATGGAGGGCGTCACCGATGCCCCCATGCGTGCGGTCCAGGGAACGCCACGGACATTCACCTTCGCCGTGTCCGAGTTTCTGCGTGTCAGTCAGCACATTCCGCCACGAAGCGTGTTCTACAAGCACATCCCCGAACTGCGCACGGGATGTCTGACTTCAACGGGGCTTCGCGTTCAGGTCCAACTCCTCGGCGGGGATGCCGGACGGATGGCCGGTGCCGCAGCACTTGCACACGAACTCGGCGCGAGTGCGATCGACATCAATTTCGGTTGCCCCGCACCCACCGTGAACCGGCACGATGGCGGCGCGACCTTGCTGAAGTACCCGTCGCGCATCCGTGAGATTGTCGGCGCGATCCGGGCGGCCTTGCCTCCATCCGTTCCGGTTTCCGCGAAGTTGCGCCTGGGCTGGGATCGACTCGACCCGATCTTCGAAAACGCGGAGATGGCTGCCGAGGGTGGTGCCGCATGGATCACGATCCATGGGCGAACCCGCGTGGCGGGGTATGCGCCGCCCATCCACTGGGAACCGATTGGCCGTGTGCGCGAACGACTTCGAATCCCGGTGGTCGCCAACGGCGACATCTGGACGATTGAGGATTTCCGCCGTTGCCGCGAGGTGACGGGGTGCGAACACTTCATGCTTGGGCGGGGTGCCCTAGCCGATCCACGGCTGGCCCGGCGTGTGGCGAGTGAACTGGGGCTTGTGCCGCGCGAACCCGAACCGCCCGCTGACGTTCCTTACCCCTGGCCGCCGCTGTTGCAACAACTCGTCGAACAGACGAAGGAATCGCCATCCGGCCCGCCGCCGGGGCGTGTGTTGGCACGTGTAAAGCAGTGGCTGAGCCTGGCAGCCAAGTTCGGGGCATTTACGGAATTCGACGCCATCAAACGAGCCACCACCCTGGAAGAGCTATTCGCCCGGCTCGGATAACTGCTGCTGAGGTGATCGACCCGAGCCAGCGAGCGGACCCCGAGATCCTGTCCAGTTCCGTGGGATCAGCAACAACTCTCCAGGAGACGACGATGAAAATCGAGACCGCGGAAGGGTACTGCTATGAACCCGTTCCCACTGTGAACGGAGCGAACCCCTACCCTCCTGAGCTTCTCGCCCGGTCAAAAGACCTCCTGCAAGGCACACTGGCAATGCTTGAGGCCATGGGGCCATGTGCGGCCCTCGCACGAGACGTGATGCGGAGATACCCCGTTCACGCGGAACGCACCACGCAGGCAGCAGGAGTGATCGGCGTCGCCCCCGTGGGTTTGATGACGGGCAACCTCTGTTACGACATTCTCGCCGGGACAGGCGCGATGGCTTGTTCCACGCTGGCGTTGCCGGGCGAGGATGGCCCCGTGCTCGCTCGCAACATGGACTGGTTTCCTGCGGAGAAGATCGCAAAGGCCAGTTGCGTCGTGCGTGAAGCGTATGGCGAGAATGCGGGGTTTCTGGGGATGCTGGGAGTGGTCACGGGGATGTCGAAGGCGGGATTCGGCCTGTGTTTGAATGCGGCATTCGCGGGAACCGATCCGCAAGGCTATCCCATGCTTTTGTTCCTGCGGCATGTGCTGGATACCGCGACGAGTTTCGCGGATGCGCTCGAGATGCTTCAGCGAGAACGGTTGATGTCGGGAGGGATCATCACGCTGGTCGGTACTCGCAACGACGAGCGTGCCATCGTGGAACGGGTACCAACAACCGCTCACGTGCGACGAGCGAACGCGGACGAACCGCTGATGGCGACCAACCACTTCCGGGCGCTCGCAACCCCGCAGGTGTGCTCGCGATACGAATGCATGGCCGAACGGGTCGGAGAAGTCCCCGCACTGGAGGTGCTCACCAATCGCCGAATTCTGCAAGAGATCACTGCTCAGCACGTCGTCATGTGCCCCGCGACGCAAAGCTGCAAGATGTTCGTGCCAACTCACCTTCGAGAAGCACCCAGTGTGCCCATGCAAATGTCAGATCTTATCAATTTTGTCGGCTAGATCAGTCGCGATCTTAATTGAGCAATAACTCGCGTCCACATCCACTTCGGATTCCGTATCTCTTATTCATCGAGTTTGTGGAGTATGATGAGTTCATGCTCCATCAGGGGAGCGTCGATGTCGTTCGACGTGAGGAGAATCTGCGATGGGTGTTCCGTCGGGTGAGATCGTGGCGCGGCCCATGATTGCTCGTGCATGTGGCTGCCTTCAGGAATTTCAGCACTACGCGGTTGATAAGTACCGCGAGCAACGCAAAGCCAAGTTCCAAAAGACACGCTGCCCCACTTGCGTGGCCAAGCTCGTCGAGGAACAGAGAATCGCTGCGACCTTGCCCAAGAAGGGCGAGGCGTTCAAGGCATTACCAGCCGAGACGGCGATTACTATGACCCGGAAGGCCGATGGCACCTGGGCGGGTACGCTCACAGGTGCTGGGACAAAAGTGGATGCTGTGGGGGAAGGTCCGCAGGGACTAACGCTCGCCCTCGCTCGGTTCTGGCTGCTGGCTCGGGGGGCAGGTTCAAACACACCCACGACTCCAGCGACCCCCGCAGCGGCGGCACCCGCAGCACAGGCGACCCCCGCAGCACAGGCGACCCCTGCGAAAGCGGCAGCGCCCACGAAGGCAAAGACGAAGTAACCTGGCTCATTCGGGCGGTTCCTGCAGGAACCGCCCCGAGTCACTGATAAAGCGTCGGGTCAGGAACACCTGCCTCGGCGAATCCCTTCTTTCGGAGCAGGCACGAATCGCAGTGCCCACACGCCCGCCCTTCCCCGTCCGGATCGTAACAACTCAGCGTGAGCGAGTAATCGACTCCGAGTGCAACCCCGGCCCGGATGATCTCGGCCTTGGTCAACTTCAGCAGCGGCGAATGCACACGAAACCGGCCTGCTCCTTCAACGCCCGCCTTGGTTCCGAGGTTCGCGACGTTCTCGAACGCTGTTAGAAACTCGGGCCGGCAATCAGGGTAGCCCGAGTAATCGAGCACGTTCGCCCCGATGAAGATGTCGAACGCTCCGATCGTCTCGGCATATCCCAGTGCCAGCCCGAGAAGGATCGTGTTTCGAGCGGGAACGTAGGTGACCGGCACGCCTTCGTTCATGGCAGCGTCGCTGCGGCCCTTGGGCACTGAGATATCGGCGGTGAGGGCCGATCCACCAATTGCCCGCAGGTCGAGTTTCACAAGACGTTGTTCGACCGCACCCAGCGCCTTCGCCACAACTGCAGCTCGCTGGAGTTCAACGCGGTGGCGCTGGCCATAATCAACACTGAGGGCGAAGACCGCAAACGCCTCCGCCCTTGCGATTGCAAGCGCTGTGGTGCTGTCGAGGCCACCGCTGAGAAGAACGACTGCGTTTGGCATTATTCGAATGTGCTCCAGGCTGACCCGTCGAAAAGGCAACGGGTCGCCGTGAGATCAGCAAGATGTGGGGGAACCGGGACTCAGGCGAACACGAGCTTCATTTGCACGGTGCCAACCTGAAGAACGTCGCCCGGCTTGAGCTGGCGAGGTTGTTTGGGTGGCAGTCGCGTCCCGTTGACCCATGTGCCATTCAGACTGTTCAGATCCTCAACCGCGACAATCCCCTTCTCGAGAATAACGACCGCGTGTTGGCGCGAGCACCAGATTTGTTCGAGGGATTCCTGGCTCATCAGGTCGATATCCACAGGTTTATCCGCGAACCGCCCAATCATGTTTCGACCGTCGTACAGCGGATATTCCGCGCTAATCTTCATCCCGCGAATCACCACAAGCTTGGGTTTGATCGTTGGGATTGCCGGAACTGGCTGGGCAACTTCATCCGCGCGAGCTGTTGCCGGAATCGTCACCGCCATGTTTTGTTGCGGATCATTCATCGGATGTCCCGGAAGACCTGGGAGAGCGTGGGCAGTCCCTTGTGAGTCACGGCGATTACGGGCGGAGGCACCGCTTCCTCGAGGAGGTGGTGGCGTAATCTCGAGGCCAAAGCGAGCCCCTGAGGATACCCCACTTGATCTCTCTTCCAGAAGCAGTGTTTTGGGCGCTTTTGCAACTGGCAAACCAACCTCCGGAGTCGGATCCGGAGAATGAATCGGTTCGACCATTGGCGCTGGCAAGCCTGCGGCACGAGTCAATGCGGAGAGGCTGGTCAGGAGATTCGCTCCACACCGACCGCATGACGAAGCCGAATCCGGATTCGCGAACTGGCATTGCTCGCAAGTAGCCATCGCAGATCGTCCTTCGGGATTGGGCGGATACCGTAATGTAATGCCCCGTTCCGAAGAAGTGTAGCTCATGTTTCCGGGGCAGCGATTCACTGCAACCCATACTCACGGCTGCATCACTCTGCTGGCGAACTATTCCTGCACCATCAAACTAACTCACCTTCTGCCTCACTTCAAGCGTTACCTCACCGAGTGCATCCGCAGATTCCACCACGAATTGGACCTTGTTCCGAATGAGAACGTGTTGCGAGATGTTCTGGGCGAAGGGGCCAGCGACTGAACTCGTCGCGATGCAACTGTCGTTGAGCGTTACTGTGACTGAACCGGGAACATTCGCGCAAACCAGCCAGAGTTCTTCACTGGCTTCGAGTGGTTTGGGCCAGCCGAAGTTCCGGGAATGGGCAGTTTTCACGGCGTCAGGGTTCACTTCCCAGGCACCCCGTAACCGGATTGTGTGTATCGGGGAAGTCACGGCAGAACCCATCGCTGCGATCATGCACTTTGGAGGCGATCGTTCCATTCGTCGAGCAAGTTGCCGATGTTCTTGAACGTGAAGTCGAGGTTGGCCAGTTCATGGCCCAGATCGATGGCTCGCTGGAGATCGCCGTTCTCGGCGCAACCACTTGCCAGGTGGAACAGCAGTTCCTTCTTGCCAGCTTCTTCTCCAGGAGGCAGCGCGGTGAGCGCTTCCTCGAAGTTTCGCTGAGCGAGTCGCCAGTTATTGCGCTTCCGGAAGCACACACCCAGCAGCATCGCGGCACGCCACTTGAGTTTTTCGTCCCGGCGCGCGAGCTGAAGCTCCGTAATGGCTTCATCGATCAGATCGCCCTTGAGCAGGCGCGTCCCAAGCTCGATGCGATGGATCACGTCGCTGGGGAAGCGGTCTGCTTTCACCCGGTAAATCTCGATCTCACGAGTGTTGATCTCCTTGAGCAGTTTCACCCGCAAGTGCATCAACTCTTTCTCGGACAGATCCCCGGCATCAGCACCAGATTCCGCGGTATCGTCGTCCGACTTCTTCTCTTTGTGTTTGCGGATACGTGCGTCGGTCAGTTCGAGATTCTTGCGGACCGGGGCAAGATCCAGGTCCATGAGTTCGAGTTGCAGCTGGAATGCGTTGCCGGTCGGCCCCAACCCTTGCTGAAGTGTGGCGCGTGCCCGATCGGCTTGGCCGTGCCGGCGATACAGCGTGGCCAGTTGAACGTACAGCGATGGCTCGGTGGGATCTGCTTCGATCCGCTTCCGGAGCGGTTCGGCATCGCGAGCCAGTTTGTCGGGCTTTTCGGTGGCCCGGTTCTCGATCCGGTTCAACACCGGAGAGTCCTTGCTCCCAGAAGCGGCTTCCTCGTATAGCCCCTTCGCAATGGTGTCGCTCGCTGCCAGATCCTTCGCTTTGTGGGCCGCCTCGACATCGGACGGGTTCGATTCTTTGACCAACTGCCAGAGTACAATCGCGCTCTTGAAGTCGCCGCGTTTCTCGAACTGCCGTGCAAGTGCTCGGTTGAGCGTGGCATCCGTGGGGTATTTCTGCCGGGCTTGATCGAGTGTGAAGACCGCCAGATCGCTCAGATTCAGGGCATCGAACGCCTCGGCCATGTCGAGTTGCGTGCCGAGATCCCAGGGATTGCGGCAGAGCACTTGCTCGGCGTGTTCCAGTGCCTTCAGGTAATCACGGTTGCGTTTCGCGGCCTTGACCCGACCTTTCAGGCGGGGTGTCGTGAGGAATGCGAAGCGACTCCCACGGAGGTTGTTGTCGTACTTTTCTTTCTGCGTCTTACGGAGATTCTGCCGATAGAAGAAGTTCGCCGGATCGAGCCGACAGCAGGTGAGTAGCAGGTTGATTGCGTAGTCAAGCTGTTCGTTGGCGATGGCTTCGCGTGCCTTGGTGAAGCTATCTTGAGCGATACGCCGCTGATCGGCCGTCGGCGACGGCACAGGGGGCGCGGGTTGTTCAGGCATGGGAGACGCACTCCTCGGCCGGGACACCCGGCACACACTGACAGCGTACCATAAGTTGTAGCAGTTCGAATCAGTTTGTCGTCACGACCCCAGGATCGGTTCAAGCCGAAATGAACACCGAAGTTCTCCGCGTCGATCCTGTCGTGCCTGACCCTGCGATCATCGCCAGGGCAGCGGAACTGCTTCGCGCTGGGCGCCTTGTGGCATTCCCGACCGAGACGGTTTATGGTTTAGGTGCAAATGCGCTGGATGCGGCAGCAGTCCGGAGCATCTTCACCGCCAAGGGCCGTCCGGCAACGAACCCTGTTATTGTACACGTCGCGGAGCCAACTCAGGTTCTAAACGTAGCGGCAAGTTGGCCGGAGACTGCCTCCTGCCTCGCAACTCAGTTCTGGCCTGGCCCGTTGACGATCGTGGTTCCGCGAAAGCCGGGCGTTCCGGATGAGGTAACTGCGGGTGGCCCCACGATCGCGTTGCGATGCCCGAATCATCCCGTGGCGCGTGAACTGATCCGTGCTGCGGGCGTGCCAGTCGCGGCCCCAAGCGCGAATCGTAGTACCGAGATTTCCCCCACCCGGGCCGAACACGTCTTCAAGAGTCTCAACGGTCGAATCGACCTGCTGTTGGATGGAGGCCCCTGCTCTGGTGGAATCGAGTCGACCGTGGTTGACGTGACTGGCCCCGTGGTTCGACTGCTGCGCCCGGGGTTAATCACCGTGCCGATGCTCGAAGAATTCGTCGGCACGGTCGAGGTACTGACGCGGACTGGAGCAGACGACGGTGACGTGGTCCGTTCCCCAGGGCAGTTGGCCAGGCACTATGCGCCTCAAACGCCGGTGGTGTTGTTCGATCGCGGCTGGCCCGACCTCGACGACGCCGTGATGTTCTCGATTCTCGACGGGAAACGGGCGACAACGCTCGAATTTGGCGAGGCCCGTCCGCGAAGACCGGAACTCCTCAGAGATTCACTGCACTGCGTGTTCATGCCGACGTCGCCCGATGAGTACGCTGCCAACCTCTACCGGATGCTCCATGAAGCCGACGACCGCGACGCCGATCTGATCCTGATCGAGATGCCACCCGATACGCCTGAATGGGCAGCGATTCGAGATCGACTCAGTCGTGCGGCGACTCGCGCTTGACAGTCGGCAGACTTTCGTCACGCTATTAGGAGTACCAGTTCCCCGCCATTCTTTGGGAAAGCAATGATGTGGTTTGGTGGGGCAGGCGTTCTTGCCTGCCCCACCAATAGCAACACCAACAAGAATGGCGAGGAACTGCAGTTGCAATTTAGTCCCCGGCGAGCTCACGCCACATGCCCGACATCAGCACACTTTATCCACCGACGCCAACCGATGTGCCGGTGGATCTCACGAAGCCGTCGGCGAACTACCGATCGCGCGTGATCCTGGTTCTGTTCTGCCTGCTGGTGTTCGTGGGCGTGTATCTTTGCCTCACGGCCGGGTCGGCCTACGCCTGCTACTATTGCTTCGCGGAGTTGGCCGAGGACGAACCGCGACCCGCCCAGGTTTACAATCCCGCACCGCAGTACAACCCACGCACCGGGCAAAGGGTCTACACCCAACCACCACGACAGCAACCGCGGCACGAGAAGCCCGTCTTCTGGCTCATCATCGGTGGCATCGCATCCGGTTTACTGTTCCTGTTCATGGTGAAGGGGTTGTTCAAGCAATCCCGGTACGATCCAGGAGTGCGGGTCGAAGTAACCGAGGCCGAGCAACCGGTGTTGTTCGCATTCATTCGTCAACTCTGCAAGGACACCGGTGCCCCGTTCCCACATCGAGTCTTCCTCACGCCAGATGTGAACGCCGCGGTCTCATTTCAGGAATCGCTGCTCAGCCTTGTCTTCCCAACAAAGAAGAATCTGATCATCGGGTTGGGGCTTGTCAATCGCCTGAACATGAGCGAATTCAAGGCCGTTCTTGCCCACGAATTCGGGCACTTCTCGCAGAACAGCATGAGGCTTGGCAGCTACGTATACACCGCGAATCGCGTGGTAGGCGACATCGTGTATGGCCGCGACTGGCTCGACGATGCCCTGGCGGCGGCGGGAAGAATCGACATCCGAATCTCGGTCTTCGTGTGGACGTTCGCGGGGATGCTCTGGCTGATGCGGAAAGGACTGGAGGGGTTGTTCAAGGGGATTAACTTCGCACACTCATCGCTTTCCCGGGAAATGGAATACAACGCGGATCTGGTCGCAGCGAGTGTGACCGGCAGTGATGCGTTGGTCTTCGCGCTCGCACGACTGGATTTCGCGAGCGAAACGCTGGGGCAGGCATGGAACGACTTGAACGCGGCCGCCGATCATAACCGCTACACCCGCGATCTGTACTTCCATCAGACGAAAGCTGCCGAGTACCTCAAAGTCCGGCGCGACGATCCAAAACTGGGCGAGGTTCCGACTCTTCCCGACAACCCCACCGAAACTGTTCAGGTCTTCAAACCCGAGGATACCAGCGTTCCGAAGATGTGGGCGACTCACCCCTCGAACTCCGACCGCGAAGCAAACGTCAAGGCTCGCTATTTCCGTGGGCCGACGGACGAGCGGTCTCCGTGGGAACTCTTCGCCGATGTCGCGGTCGTGCGGGAGGCAGTAACTCGACAGATCTACAAGGTCGCCCGGAAGGCGAACCCCGACAAACTCGAAGACCCCGTTGTGATTCAGGAATTCATCGACGCTGAACATGCCGAGATGACCTATCACCCGCGATACCAGGGGCTTTACGAGAACCGCTACGTCAAACCCGGCGACCTGGCCGAGTTGTGCTTCCGCTCGAGCTGGGAAGAACTCGACAACCGCGAGAAGCTCGCCGAGTCACACGCCCAACTGTACGGCGACGAACTCAAACAGCGGATGGATGCTCACAAGGCTCGCCAAGAGGAGCTGGGCAAACTCGCCCGGGTCGCGCATGGTGCCGTCGAACTGACGGGCAAGGACTTTGAGCATCGCGGCCGGCGGTATCGCATCACGGACGCGAACCGGCTTCTCAAGGAAGTTGAAAGTGAGATCGATCAGGACTTCGAGTGGATGCACGCACTGGATCGTCAGGCGTTCCGTACTCACTATGCGATGGCGGTTCACTTGGGTGTAGAGGACCGTGCGGCGTTGGAATCGTGGTATCGGTTCCATCTCGCGGCCCAGGGAATCCACTCCATGCTCGCGGCAAAATCGCGTGAAATCCAGGAGACGCTGACCTCACTCGCCGGCCAACGGCAGTTGCAGCAGGAGCATTTCCAACACGCGCTCGGCGTCCTGAGATCGGGTGTGAACACGCTACGTGAACTCCTGGATAACGCGAACACGCTCCGCCTTCCGCCGCTCAAGAACATGACCGCCGGCGACCCGCTCGGGCCTTTTCTTCTCGATGGGCCTGTGATCCGCAACCTCACGACCGATACACAGACGCTCGACGGTGCGTGGATCAACCAGTTCATGACTCAACTCGGGGAAGTGCTCGACAGGCTCGCCCGCGTCCTGTTCAAGAGCCTCGGCGGATTGCTCGCCTTGCAGGAGCAGATCTCCAACCGCTGGGCCGCACCCGCTGCGTCCATCGGAACAATTGCGGAATCACAAATGATTGCCCCGATCGTCGTGACGGATGACTGGGGTTCGGATCAGTTGAAGAATGAGTAGTTGCCACACCAATTCCGCATGAAACTCCTCAAAAGTAGCTCGCTCGGCGATCAGAATCGCCGCGGCGTCACTATAATGTTCTCAGTGGGATGAAGGTCTCGTTCCCAGACCGAGGATATGCTGAAATGCCACTGTTTGAGTACGAGTGCCGGGGTTGTGGTCGCCCATTCGAGGCTTTGGTGAGCGCCCGGTTCACCGAAGCGATCAAATGCCCCGCTTGCGACAGCGCCGATGTCGCACGGCAGATTGGGTTACCGACTGCCAAAGTTGTCGCTGGTCTGGCAACGAATTGCCGAGGGGACGGCTCGCCTTGTGGTGCTCCGAGATGTGGGCGTAAGGAATAACGTCAGTCCCGGTATCTCATCTTGGGCCGCCCTCCAAAATCGCCTGGACACTATTGTCCACTTTCGTGTTATCTCTGGTTTTCCCGCCACGTCAGTTCGAGAAAAGAATTATCGGGAAGGCTTGCCGTGCGTGGACACCTGGGATAAATATGATGATTGAATAACTCTGCGGTGATCGCCATGTCCCGCTGGGTTATGGGGTTGTGTCAAATTTTTGGGCAGAAAATACCCAAACAGCCCTCTCTAAAACCGCTGTTCTCTCATTCAGGTACGCTCCCATGACCGACAAGAAACAAGCTAAAGATTGTGCAGACATGCTACAAGCGATTGCTGAACCCAATCGCATCCGGATCATTGAATGCCTCCGCTCTGGGTCGATGAATGTGACTCAGTTGGCCAAGGCTTTGAACGTTGAGATCGTCAACGTTTCGCATCATCTCGGTGTCCTGCGTACTGCGGGTTTGGTTCAGGACGAAAAGAACGGTCGTTTCGTCGTTTATTCGCTCCACCCCAAGATTTTCAATAACGATAGCGCCAAGGCCACTCACCTTGACCTGGGCTGGTGCCGGATCGAGATCCCGCACAACTGATGTGCATAAAGGCTAAAACGACACCGCCCACACGACTCCGTGTGGGCGGTGTCGTTTCAGCAAGAGAACTCACTTTCGCGATCTGGCTGGGGGTTGCGGAATTGGAACGGGTTGAAAGCTCTTGGCATTCTCCGGTGTCGTCACGTAGTAGATATTCCCTGCGTAGACCATTTTCAGTTCCGCCATGTCAGCGATCACCCGTAGTGCGTCGTAGAGTCGCACATCGCTGATGTTCATGCTCAAGGTCGCTTTCTTCTCTGGGATCTCACAGCGTGGGTCGAAGACGATATTCGCTCCAGTCTGCTTCCGGAGATCGGCGAGTATATCCAGCAGTGGCTTTCGATCGGCGGTGATATTGACCTCGCCACCATAAATTTGGTCATTGAGAGTGTCATTGGTGACCACTGGGACATCTTGATCATTGTTGGGATCTAACGCCGCAAGCGGATCCACACCTGGCCGAGTGGGAGGAACGTATCCGGGAATGATGATCACTTGCGATCCTCGAACCTGGAACGTACAGTGAATATACCCATCACCAAGACGAACCTGCGCGAGCGAATCGGTAAGTACTTCGTGGACCGAGAGTTTATCTGCTCGACGTGGCAGAACTACAACCGCCCCATAGATGCGTTTCAGGAACGCCTCTGTTTCGGTGCCCTTCCTTTCATCATCACCATCATAATAATGCAAACACTTCCGACGACGGAACGCGGGTATATCCACCCGAATTACGAGATCCATATCATCTTCGATCCTGGCCAGCAGTTCATTCATGCCGAGACTCACCACATCTTTCAATCCGAAGGGCTTCTGCAGTGCGAGAACTACCGCCGCAGTGGTATCGGGCTTCGCAACTGGGTTGGTAGCGGAGCCTTTTGGCGTGGTTTGGGGCGGCGCGTCAGGTGGAACGAGCTTTTCGACCGGGGTTTGTTGCGCCACGGGTTTCGCAGGGTCAGCGGCCGAAGCGTAGTAGATTCCGGCCCCTGCCCCGCCAAGCGCCCCGAGCGTGACGCCCAGAATCATCGCGAGGCGAAGTTTTGACGAGATCATTGTTCCCGCTCCTCGTGCAAGAGATGCAACCGTGGGCGAAACTGCCCCGGTGCCAGGTCCGGCCGCCTCCGCGAGGACAGCCCGGACTGTGACTGAAACCAGTTCCTGGAACGCTGTTCGATCGCCCGCACCGAGCGGCCCACCGAGCATCTGTTCCAGAGTGACCGCGAGACTGAGCGAGACCCCGCGTCGCGTGAGTCGATTTTGAAGTTTCCTGCGTGCTGTGCTGAGCCGTGAGTCGATAGTCCCCACGGGCACACCCAGAACGGAAGCGGCCTCCACATTCGTGTGCCCCTCGATCAGACACAACACCACGACAGACCGGAACTTGTCGGGCAGTCCTGCAAGTTCGCGATCAATCACCGTCTTCAACTCCTTGGTTTCCCAGGGGGTAGGTGATGTTTCGGCCATCGGCACCTCGGCCGTGAGAGACGCTGTGGCCGGCAAGCGTGCCCGCCGACCGGCTGCTTTCAAGGAAATCAGGTACGCCACGCGGTAAAGCCATCCCGCGAGCGACGAGCTATGCCCGATGGACCGGGCCGAAGTCGCGAGCGCCAGAAACACGGCTTGGAATGCGTCTTCGGCATCGTCTTCACGCCCCAGACGACGCTGACAGACGGAAAGCACCATCGGCCCATGTCGGCGAACGAGTCCTGTAAAGGCGTCTTCATCCGCGCTTCGAACAAAGCGATCGAGCAATTCCGCATCGGAATCGGCCAACGGCGGCTGATGCAAACGGGCCACGAAACTCAGTAACCCGCGAGATGAGATTCCCATCGCCCCCTCCGGAGTGCCAACACCCATAGAGTTCCGGCTCAGCAATGCTTACTTCGAAAATAATGCAGAAAGTATTTCGATGTGTCTGGGGTCTGATTCTCTACGCTCACTGACTCGACAGCAACCGGTCGTTGCAGGAATTGTCGTGAATGCCGCAGCTTCTCAAGCTAATCTGACGAACCATGGGTCGCACTGGAATCGTCACGGAGTGCCCGCGAGATGGAAGAGTCCAACACGTCGGGCGGAAACGCGGAACTTCGGGAACTATGCGACAGGTTCCCAGACTTCGCGGTCGAGGATTGGCAGGACGACGAGGAATGGCTCCTCTCCCGACTCCGTGCCAGGAGTTTACCGGGGTTCACTCAAAGTCAGTTCGATCGACTGGCTGGCAAGATCGTTGCGGTTTACAAACGCGATGTCGTCGGTATTGGCGACGACGAGGTTGCGCTGCGAATCCGCCTGTCGAAACAGCATGAGGTCCACCCCGGCCGGTTCGTACTTCGGATCATCGGCAAACGGTCGTTCTTCAAGTCGCTGGTAGTTAGCTCCGCGCTCATCTGGCTCGTCATCTTTGTTGGTATCTCCGTGCTCTTCATCGCAGCAGTATCGGGCCTTGGTACAAAAGCCAACGCCACATTCAGCAGGATTGGCACCGTGCGATGACCCACAGCTCAAGCGTTTCGATCCTACCATCTCGTAACTGACCCGAACCCATGGCATCCATCGAGTGGTTAATGAGCCTTCACCCATTCTTGCTCGCAGGGGTGAACTTGTGCTTCCTGTTTGTTGTGTTCCACCCACTGGAAATGTGTTTCCCGGCCAAGTTGTCGCAACGGTTCTTTCGTCCGCAGTGGTTCCTCGATCTGTGCTTCTACTGGGGTCAGATCGTGATCTGGAATGGGCTGGTGTTCTGGTGCCTGTGGTCGGCGCGAGATGTGATCGACTGGATTGTCCCGGGGACAATTCGCAGCACCGTCGCTTCGCAGCCGTGGTGGCTCCAGGCAATCGAAGTCGTGATACTGAGTGATGGGCTGATTTACTGGGGCCATCGCCTTCAACACCGGGTGGGCTTCTTGTGGCGATTCCATTCCGTGCATCACAGTGCGGAGCACCTCGACTGGCTTGCCGCGAACCGCGAACACCCCCTCGATACAATCTACACTGTGACCCTTGTGAACCTTCCCATGTTCGCGCTGGGGTTCCCCATCTCGACACTCACTGGCCTGATTGCCTTCCGTGGTGTTTGGGCGGTCTTCATTCACTCCAATGTGCGTCTTCCACTCGGCCCGCTGAAGATGCTCCTGGGTTCCCCCGACCTCCATCACTGGCATCACGATCGCGCCCGCGACGCGGGCAACTATGCCAACCTCTCGCCACTGATGGATCTGTTGTTCGGCACATACCGCTGCCCGGGGTACGAGCCTGTCTGTCTGGGATTGAAGGAACCCTCTGCCAGGACTTACTTGGGGTACACGTTCCAGCCGCTTTTACCAGCAAAGCGCCGAGGCAAGCTGTCGCCAGCGGACTCGGCCGAACCGAGCGCCGACCCGTCTTATCGTCCGGGATTGGGCGACGGCAGAGTATCCCAGTCCGGTACACCAACTTCGCCGAGCGGATTGACGACCTCGAACACGACGTAGCGCCCGGATCGAAACACAAGTTTCTGATTCCACGGGAACTTATCTCGTTCGGAATCCGGGAACCAACCCGGCAACTTCAGCGGATCGCCGCCAGCGCCCGGCACCTGTGGGAGTGCACGATCCCAAGACATGCGAGCGAGATCGGCCACGACGTATCGCTGCCTGCTCTCCCGCACTTCCATCGCAACGCGGTGCCTGATCCAGTCGCCCTTCGATGGGATCGCGAACACAGTGCCATAGTGCATGTAGCGAGTGGCCGGTTCCAGATCGAGCGTCAGATACAGCGAGTGCGTGCTGTCGTTCCAGCAGTTCAGTTCGCCCGGGCCGAGAGGCGGTTCGACTTGTCGCAGGAAGCGAGCAACCTCATCGAGCTGTTCCCAGTTCGTCCCGCAGTGAATCTCGATATATCTCCCGGTTCGATCACGCATCTCGGGAGTTCCACCCTTGCGCAAGCAACGCGGCCAAAGCTTCAACCCCCGTGGGTCAGTCAAAGGGCCATAGTGTTCCAGTCGAATTGCAGGCAAGCCCGGAGCGGGGATTTGCTCTGTGGAAACGAGTGACGTGAGATTCAGTAGCAATCCCAGGAAGAGGAACCACACCAGATAGAGGAACCCGAACGCCCAGCGGTTGCTCGCAATCACGGCCATGCCCAGCAGGACGACTGGCACCTGAACGTACTCGAATCCCCGCTGGAGAACGACCGCCTGCGCTAGCCAGCCCAGGTACATCACCGCAAGCAGCAACCGGGCACTCGCGACTGCTTCCGTTCCCGCAGCCGAGTACAGCCATGGGGTGCCCCTCACTCGTCGTGGATTCCCGGGGGTTCGCGACAACAGCCGACCTTCCAAGAGTGCGAGCAGAGCCAGTGGAATCGCGACGTTGTGGAGCAACCCCCACGGGCGGAACACTTCGAACGTGTAGATCGCACGGTCGCCGATCTCGCCGAACACATTCGAGACGTAGTTCGGGTTCCATTCCAGGAACACCTCGCGAAAGTAGGGCCAGGCGCCGGTCCCAACCAGCCAGGCGATCCCGGCTACACCAACGAAGATGCCACCGAGCAGCAACCCCGCGAGATCAAGGAGAATCCCCCGGCGTGGTTCGCGGCGAGCGAGCAGAACGGTGGACGCCAGCCACAGAAGGAACGCCGGGATCACAACGTGTGGCTTGAACCAGACCCCTACTCCCCAGAGACAACCTTCGAGAACAGTCCTTACGTGGCTGTATTGCGCCAGGTGCTGTTGACAGGCGGGTTGCGTCACTCGTTTCAGGCGCAATCGTGCGGCCAAAAGCGCTGGTAGCAGCATCCACGAATCGCGCTGCATGTGGCTGAATTCGGACGTGAACGGATAGAACAGCGCGGCAGCGGCTGCGAGCCAGGCCACACTGGAACGTGAGCCACCCGCTTGCCGCACCCAGCCGAGCAGGAGCGTTACCTCTGCCGCGATGATGAGCAGATCGAAGACGCGGAGGACTTCATAACTCCAGCCGAACAAGAACCGCACAGCCGCCATCGCCCATGCGATCCCTGGCAAATTCGTGTCGAACACGTCGCGATAGTACACCCCCCTGCGGAGGATCGACCGTGCTGCCATGTCGTAGAGTGTGACATCGACCCACGGGGGCATGCACAGGAAGAACGGCACCCCAACAACCAGCGCAAGCGACGCGACGACCCACCCGACGATCGCGGATCGCCACGGCAGAAAACAGCAGCGTGACCCGGGTTGCTCTGTGGTTGCCATCAGGTGGGGAAGCTCCAGTCACATGATGCGCGGCAGTTTACGTGTCCCAGGAAACAGTTCAAGGAGGGGGGAACCAACGCCTGGCCACTCGAAGAGATGCGGGAATGATCGGAGCACCTCACTTGAATCTGTTCCTGCGACCGTCGATTCACAATCTGTAAAATCGGGACGGAAAATCGTTGCAATCGGCATAATCAGAACGTACCATCCACGGTTGAATTGGATCGCCCTCACCTCCGCGATTTGCGGAGCTTGGAAGGAACCACGGGATCTGCCACAGCATTTCCTGTTTTGTTGGCGAACCTGTTCTCCAGTATCTCAACCAATCCAGAAATGTGTCGGTTGAGCACTGCGGCACCTCGGCATTTTCGCCCGAGATCGACATCCGAAGGAGCGATGCGATGACCGCTTGCACACTTCTCGCCCCCGAACCCACAGCCGTTCTCACAAGCAGTCCGCTGCCACAACTGCGGCGATTGCTCGTAACCGCGACCGATCACGAAGTCGTGATTACCGGCCGCGTGACCAGCTACTACATGAAGCAACTCGCTCAGGAATCGATCCGCTCATCCGTTGGAAACCGTCGTCTACTGAACTACGTCGAAGTCTGTCCACGTGGCTAATCGGGAGCAACCACCCGTCCGATTCACGAGGCCGTAAGTCGCAAATCCACGAGGAACTCGTGCAGTTCCTCCGTTGGCGCATCGTTTGGTAACTCACTCGCCGCGAATGCCCCGTCCAGCCGTCGTTCCCAACCATCCAGTTGTTCACGGTGGAAAGCCACATCCACCCTACCGAGCACGCCCATTTCGGCCGTTGCTTTTCGGGCGATGAGTTCGGGAAGATACGGCACACAAAACCGCTCGTTAAGCGTCGGCAAGTGCGACTCGACTTCGCCCGTCTCAAGCAGGTGAACGCCGGTCATCACCACGCGGTAGGCGTAGAGCAACGTCTTGGCACGCACGACCGGTTCTTTGTCCATCAGCTTTCGCTGTGTAGCAAGGAACCCACGATAATGATGGTAGCAGAGGCGCGTCACACAACGTGCCGCAAGAGGTCGCACCTTCGCAAGAAACTCCGCTCCACTGACCACCAGCGGTGAGAAGATCTGTTCGAGAACGTATCCGTTGTGTTTACACAGCAACCGCAGGTACTTCCCGACTTCGTGCGAAACCGCTTCCACCTCCAGTCCCGCGAACATCCCTTTCGGGTCGACCATGTCTGCTGGCAGCTTCAATCCGATGAGGCTCCGCACCGGCGCGAGGAAACACCCACGCAGGTCGATGTCGCTATCGGCCGACGGGAATCCGTAGAGTTGCGACCCGCTCACGGTCCAGAACAGTGCCGTTGGCACCCGGTCCGCACCCCATCTGGCAAGACCAGGGAAATCGAGATCGTGCTGAATCGCCGCCATGTCATGTCTCCGTGGACTGCGAACGAGACACGAGGAACCGCGTCAGAGTTCACGCCCCGCGAGCCAGCCTGTGCTCCATGCCGACTGAAAGTTGTAGCCGCCGATCCATCCATCGAGGTCCAGCACTTCACCCGCGAAGTACAGCCCCGCGTGCTTTCTGCTCTGCATCGTCCGCGAGTCCACCTCATCGAGCAGGATGCCGCCCGCCGTCACCTCTGCTTTCTCGAACCCCAGCGTTCCCCGCAGCGGGAGCCGCAACCGCTTCACCGCCCCGACCAGTTTCAGCCGGTCCGGCCTGCTCAGCGCTGCCGCCGTTCGAGTGACCGGTAACCCGCAGAGCACCAGTACCTGATCGGCGACTCGTCTCGGGATCTTGGTCGAAAGCACCCCGGCGAGGAGTTGCTTCCCTTGGGTGGAAGTCGCGGTCTGCACGAATTCGTCGAACGCCTGTTCCGACTCGTTCGGAAGCAGATCCACTTCCAGGGTCAGCGTCGTGGGTTCTGGGTGCCCACTGACAGCACGGCTCACATCGAGCGGAGCCGGCCCGGTAAGGCCGAAGTGGGCGAACAGCATCGACCCACGCCGCGATGTGAGCTTCTTGCCGTCGGGGGCGATGACCTTCAGATTGGCGTCGGGGAGCGTGATGCCACGGAGTTCGCCGACCCACGCCGGCTGAACTGTCAGCGGCACGAGTGCGGGCCGTTGCGGGAGGATCGTGTGGCCGAACGCCGCAGCGAAGCCGTAGCCGTCGCCCGTGGTGCCGCACCCGGGAAACGACCGCCCGCCCGTGGTGATGAGCACTTTCTCGGCCGTGACCGTGCGGTTGGGCGTGACAACGCGGAACCCGCCCTCGGGCTGTGGGTGGAGTTCTCGCATCGGTTCGAAAAGCGAGAGTGTTGCACCGCTACGAGCCAGTCGCCGGAGGAGTGCATCGAGCACATCCACCGCACGATCACTGACCGGGAAGACCTTCCCCGTGTCCTCGATCTTGGTGGCAACACCCTCGGCCTCGAAGAATGCGACGGTTTCGCGTGGCCCAAGCTGGGCAAGTGCGGAGTGGAGGAACTTCCCATTCGGGCCGAACGCGGCGATGATCCCGCGTGAATCGCAATCGTGCGTGATGTTGCACCGCGTCCCGCCGCTCATCAGAATCTTGACGCCCGCCTTCTTCCCCTTCTCAAGTAACAGCACTCGTCGCCCGCGCTCAGCGGCGCGGATCGCAGCCATCAGCCCGGCCGCCCCTGCCCCAACAATGATCGCGTCCCAGTCGAACGTCGACATACCCTCATCTCCAGGGAGCGAATCACGCGGCGAGCCGACGACAGATCGACCACCCGAGAGCCAGATACACAGTTCCCGATACTGCGAAACTCAGGAACCAGGCGTAATGGTACAGGTCCATCCAGATCGGGCTGACGCTGCTCACCCCGATTGTTCCCAGGAACCCCGGCACGCACGGCGCGATCCCGACCACCAGGGCGAATAGCGCGATCCCGTGGAACCCGCCACGATACCAGTATGGGCCATCCTTCTGATACAGGCCCGTGATGTCGAGCCGCATCCGGCGAAGGACGAAGTAATCGGCGATGAGGATTCCCCCCACGGAACCGAGCAACGACGAGTACGCGATGAGCCATGTGAAGATGTAACCCTCGGGGTCTGCCAGCAGTCGCCAAGGTTGGATCAGCACACCGATCACGCCCGTGATCAACCCGCCCGTGCGGAACGAAATCCTGCTCGGCCAGAGGTTCGCGAAGTCGTTCGCAGGGCCAACCACATTTGCGGCGAGGTTCGTCGCCAGGGTCGCCAGGCAGAGCGCGAACAGGCCCACGATGTGGAGGAACTTGTTCGGGGTCTTCGTGAGCACCACGACCGGATCCCAGATCGCTTCGCCATAAATGACGACCGTCGCCGAGGTCACTGCCACACCGATGAATGAGTACAGCGCCATGCTCACGGGCAAACCGACCGCCTGCCCGATCACCTGATCCCGCTGCGAGCGGGCATAACGGCTAAAGTCCGGGATGTTCAGCGAGAGGGTCGCCCAGAAGCCGACGCACGCGGTGAGCGACGGGAAGAACACCACCCAGAACTGGCCCGGTTTCGTGCCACCTTCTCCGAACTGCGAGGGTTGCGAGAGAATCGGTCCGAAGCCACCCGCAGCCGAGTATGCCCAGCCGAGGAGCGCAACCCCGAGCGCGATCAGCAGCGGGGCCTTGATCCTCAGCAGCACGCGGATCGAGTCGATACCGCGATAGACCACGTACACGTTCAATCCCCAGAACCCGAGGAAACACGCGAGTTGTGGGCCTCCGATTCCAAGGACTGGCAGAGGAGTCGTCACCTGCCACGCGGGGATGTACAGTTGCAGAATCATGAAGATCGCCGAGCCGCCGATCCACGTCTGAATCCCAAACCAACCACACGCGACGAGCGCCCGAAGCATCGCCGGCACATTCGCGCCACGGATGCCGAACGCGGCCCGACAGTACACCGGAAACGGGATCCCGTATTTGGTGCCCGCGTGTGCGTTGAGAAGAATTGGGATGAGGACGATGAGGTTGCCCAGGAAGACGGTCACGACCGCCTGCCACCAGTTCATTCCATCTCTGATGAGGGCGGATGCGAGCATATACGTGGGGATACACGCAGCCATCGCGACCCACAACGCGGCCATGTCGCGCATACCCCAGCGGCGTGCCGATGTGGGGATCGGGGCGATGTCGGCGTTCCAGTATCCCGAGCCGGTGGCGACCAGTTCCGGTGATCGATCGCGATCTGAATTCACGAGAACCTCCCGTAGAGTCCGTCCTTGCTGCTACTGGACCGTGGAGTAGGATTACGCAACAGTTCCCGACTCTCCAAACCCAGTTCCACCACTCGAGCCGTCCATGAAGATGTCATTGCTGCTGATCCCCCTCGCGTTCGTGTCCCTCACTGCCAGGGGTGCTGATCCGGTTCCCATCCCGGAGAAGTCGATCGCCGAGAAGAAGGAACTGCTGTTCTCCGACGACTTCGAGGCGGCCGAACCCGCGAAGCCCTGGCACAAGGTTGTTCCGACGTTCGCGTTCGAGAAGGGAGTACTGAAGGGCACCCAAACCCGCGACAAGGCGATCCCTGCTGCGAATGGCAAACCCGCAATCACGGCACACGCGGCTGTTCACGGGCTGGAAATCCCGACGAAGGATAGCGTAGTCGAAGTCAAGATCCGGTTCGACGGGGCCACCATGATCGACGTCGAGTTCGACGACCGCAAGTTCACCGGCTGCCACTACGGGCACATTTGCCGGGCGCAGGTTCGCCTCAATGGTGTTACCCTGATCGACGAACGCGACGGGAACATGCGGAACGATATCTACGAGATGAAGAAGGATCCCGCAAAGAAGGCTGAAGTGGCCAAGCTCCTCGTTGGACGGAGCGCGACATACCCCGCCAAGCTCGAAACCGGCAAGTGGTACACGCTCGTCGTCGAGACGGTCGGGGACGAGATGCGAGTCACCATCGATGGCAAGGCGGCAGGTTACCTCAAGTCGTCCGGTATCGCCCACGCGACCAAGTCCAAGATCGAACTTGGAGTCGCGGGCAAAGACGGTTGCTTCGATGACATCAAGGTGTGGAACGCCGAACCCGCCAAGCGCTGATCCGGCCGGAAGGTAGTGACAGCCGGATGACATCGCGCTGTCACTTCTTCTTGGGCATTCCACCGCCGTTAGGGCTGAGCCGCTTCCACCAGTCCGGCCCTTCCTTCTCGATCCCTGCGTTCACCTCCTTCAAACGCTTTGTCATCGCGGTGACCCGCTCCGTCTCCTTGTCGCTCAGATCGTTCGCTTCTTTCAGGTCGGTCTTCAGGTTGTATAGCTCCACCTTCGCGAAATCCTGAGATGAGATCAGCTTCCAGTCACCATCACGCAACACCATGTGAAGGTTGTTGGGTGCCATGTTGAGCCGCCAGTAGAGGGGTGCTTTTCGCTCGACGGTCGCGGCCTTTCCGGTGAGCACTGGCAACACATCGGTGCCGTCGAGGACGCGATCCGCCGGCGGTTTCACTCCACAGGCAGCCAGGACTGTCGGGAATAGATCGCTGCCAATGATTGGAGTGTCCGAAGTTGTTCCAGGCTTGATGTGGTTCGGCCAGCGAGCAATTCCCGGCACGCGAATGCCGCCTTCGTACATCGACCGTTTACGCCCCCGCAAGCCGCCCGTGCTGCCCCGCGTGCGGTTCTTGAGGCCGTCGCCCTCGGGTCCGTTGTCCGACGTGAACAACACGAGCGTCGTGTCGGTCAACATCTGTTGGTCGAGCGTCTTCATCAGCTTGCCGAAAGCGTGATCGAGTTGAGTCACGTTCCCGTGATGCTGCTGGAAGTCCGCGTCGAGATCAGCGTATTGTTTCTGAAACTGCGGGTCGCTCTCGATCGGCAGGTGGGGTTCGTGCGTCCACACCGCGAGAAAGAACGGCTTCGACTTGTCCCGTTTTGTGGTGAGCCAGTCGATCGCCTCGTCGGCCACGAGTGGTGCAGAGAACCCTTCCAGCTTCCCGACAGCTTTACCGTTCCGCACGAAATTGCTTGGGTCCTTGTGGCTCGGTCCGGCGTTGTTCTGCGTCGCCATCCAGTGCTCGTAACCGTGATCGTTCGGCTGCGGTTGGTCGGGGTTGTTGAACTTGCCGTTCAGGTGCCACTTCCCGACGTGGCAAGTGGCATATCCCGCTTCCTTGAGCAATTTCGGGATCGTGTTTTCGCTGGTGCGGAGGTGAACTTCACTCCCCTCTGCAATCCAGGTATAGACCCCGTTGCGATGCGGAGTACGACCCGTCAGGATGGCCGAGCGGGACGGCGAACAGACCGCACTTGCGGCGTAGCACTGTGTCAGCCGCATGCCCTCTTTCGCGAACGCGTCGAGGTTCGGCGTCTTGATCCGCGGATGGCCATAGCAACCGAGATCGCCGTAACCGAGATCGTCTGCCAGGAAGATGACGACGTTCGGCGGCTTCTCAGCCGCAATGACCGGGGATGCCGCCATCACAAGCAGCAACACGAACACGTAGCGGATCATGGTTTCTCCTTGGGTGGCATCATCAGTTCAGATGCAGCCGTGCGCTTCAACTCTGCGGCAAGCGTCTCACGAAGACGGGTCAGGCGTTCTGCGTGCTTCGGTTCGGCGATCAGGTTCTTGAGTTCATCCGGGTCGGAATCGAGATCGTAGATTTCTTCTGGCACGCCGGGTTGCAGATACCTGATGAGCTTCCACCGATCGTGAACCACCGCCGTGTACCAGGGCACCTTCTGATAGATGGCCTTCTTCGGGTCGTCCTTCAGCACTTTCGCGACGTTGTCGCCGTAGTCGTGGCCGGTGTGTTCGTAGAAGCACGGGTGCGACCAGTCGGCATCGGGGTTCTTGAGCAACGGGCTGAGGTCGCGGCCATGCAACTCCGTGGTTGATTTCACACCCGCGAACGTGAAGAACGTTGAGATCAGATCGGGAGCGTTCGCCACCTGCTTGCACACCTTCCCGGCTGCAACCTTCCCGGGCATGGAGACGATCAACGGGGAACGATAACTCGCATCATAAGGAGCGATCTTCATCCGCATCCCGTGCTCGCCCATCGCGTATCCCTGATCGGCCGTGTAAATCACGAGCGTATTTTCCAGTTGCCCACTATCCTTGAGCGACTTGAGCAACTCGCCGACTCCCTCATCAATTGCCGGTACGCACTCGTTCATCTGCTGTGCCCAGGCCTCGAACTCGATGGCGTTCTTTCCCGTGCCAACGTCGCCGACCTTCTCACCGCTCGGTCCGGCGATGATCTTCCCGTCCGGGGCCTTTCGCCAGGCGAGCGTGTCGTTGAGGTACGCGGATTTGCCAGGCCACGGTCCCACGATATCGACCGGTGCGGGCACCTTCGCATCCTTGTAGAGGCCCTTGTGACGCGACGCGGGTTTCGACGGACCGTGGATGCTCCCGTAACACAGCCAGAGGAACCACGGCTTGTCCTTGTCGCGATTCGCACCCTTGACGTATTCGACCGCCCATTTCGTGTAGTTGTCGGCGGGGTAACCATCCTGCAACTTCTCTTCACCGTTGAACGCGAGTAGTTGCTTCTCGTAATACGCGCCCGCGTTCTCCGGGTGTTTTGGCCGGTTCCAGACGATCTGATAATCCCAGTCGCGACCGAACCCGGCATCCGTTCCGGTGTGCCACTTCCCGATCTGGGCCGTGTGGTAACCATTCATGCGGAACTGGGCCGGCCAGAATGGGCATTGCTTTGGATCATAGGTGCTCGCGGGATACGGACCCTCCATTCGCATGGACTGGATTCCGTGAGGGTGCCGACCTGTGAGGATGGCGGCCCGCGACGGCATGCACCAGCCGCCCAGGTACGCCCCGTGAAACCGAATGCCCGACTTCGCGAGCGAGTCGATGTTCGGGGTCTTGACCCAGGGCCACGATTCGGGGTAACAGCCGACGGTCTTGTACGACTGGTCGTCGGCGTAGATCAGGAGGATATTCGGCTTCTTCGTCGGGTCTGCGGCATGAACCGCCGGGGCCGACAGAAGGCACGCGAGCAGGAGAGTCGATCGCATGATGTGCTCCGGTAATGGTTCAGATCACTTCTTCCGCGTGACCGTGACGAAGAACGCGCCGCAAAGATCCTTCCCGTCGGCATCGGCGAACCACGCCTTGAGCCTGGTCTTCCCGGCTGGCAGCTTCGCGGTCAGCGTCACGCCGGTTGCCTTCGGATCGGCCTTCGCGGAGGCTTTCACCCCGGCGATATCAAGGTTCGCGGTGGCGATGGTGGGGAAACCTTTCGTCGACAGCTTGAGCTTGTTGGCTGGCGATTTCGCGGAGGGCTCGTACTTTTCGCCGAGCGTCGCCTTCGTCTGCTCGGGCCAGCGTCGCAGCGTGAACTCGTACTCGCCGGGTTCCTCGACAAGGATGTTCCAGTGGCCGCCGGTCGGACCGCCCACTGCCTCACGAACGAACCCGCTGTTATCGGCGTAGATCCCCTCCCAGTCGCCACTGTTTAACTCGACCACCGGTTGCTGTTTCGCCCCGATGCTGATGGGCACGAATTCATCGATGCTGGGTTCCAGTCCCTTCCACCATGCCTCATAGTGATCGCGCATCTCCTTTATGATCTCGGGATGTTTGTCTGCAAGATTCGCCTTCTGGGCGCGATCGGTCTCGGTGTCGTAGAGTTCTTCGCCCTTCACGAGCCGCCACTTACCCCAGATGACGCACGACTCGAATTTCTTGGGAATCTGCCCGTACTGCACCACGAGTTTGCGGTCGGGAAGTTCCTTCTCTGTGCCATGCAGCAACCCGGTGAGGTTCACTCCGCGATACAGTTCGTCGGCCGCGGCCCATTTCGGTTGTTCAACGCTGCACAGATCGCACAGGGTTGGGAACAGGTCGGTATTCTGCGTGGGTGTCGTGATGTCGCGTGGTTCCCCGAGCTTGCCGTTTGGCCAGCGAATCCAGCACGGAACGCGGTGGCCGCCATCGTAGTAGGTCGTCTTTCCGGCTCGCAGACCCGCGTTGAAGATGGGGACTCCCGCAGTGCCACCGTTGTCGGTCATCAGGATCACGATCGTGTCATCCTTCAGCTTTTCGTCCGTGAGGAACCTCTCCATGTCGGCGAATCGCTTGTCGAGGTGCGCGATCATCCCGAAGAACGCGGCCGGCCCCTTCCCCTCGTAGGGTTTGATGAACTCGGCCAGATCGATGTGCGGAGCGTGCGGGGCATTTGTCGGGATGTAGCACAGGAACGGTTCCCCCTTCGCCTTCCGGTCCTTCATCCAGGCCATCGCGGAATCGAACCACACATCGGTGCAGTGGCCCTTGTATCGCTTCTCAACTCCGCTCTGGAAGTACCGCCCATCGATCAACGGCCAGTCAAACTCTGGCGTGCTGTGCAGTTGACCCCAGCCGAGGTGGTAGATGCTTTCCTGGAAACCTTTATCCATTGGGCGATGTGGGTACGAGTCGCCGAGGTGCCACTTCCCGAACAACCCCGTCTTGTATCCACCCTTTGCGAAGACATCAGCGATGGTCGGGATGCCGGGGCGGAGGAACGTTCGCCCCGCCGTGACGGACGTGGAGCCATTTCGCAACGCGGTCAGTCCGGTCATCAACTGACCGCGTGTGGGGCTGCACATCGGGCAAACGTGGAAGTCCGTGAACCGCACCGATTCCTTGGCGAAAGCGTCGAACCCTGGCGTCTTCAGCACAGGGTTGCCCATGTACGAGAAATCGCCAAGCCCCTGATCGTCGGTCATCACGATGATGACATTCGGCCGCTTCGCTGGTTCCGCAGCCGATGCCGGGAAAGCGAGCGCGAGGAGAGCAAGCATCGACAGTCGAAACATGGCAGCCTCAGCCTCAGGAGAGTTAGCGTTTCGCGGGTGTCAGATCGGGTGGGAACTGTTTGTGCAGCGCGGCACGGGCCGACTTCAGTTCCTCGGTGTCCTTCGAGACCTCGACACGGTTCGTCAGTTCGGTCGGGTCAAGTTTGTGGTCGTAATACTCCGAGCCAACCAGCTTGCCGGTGTTCCAGACTCGCCACTCGGTGTAGCGGCCGCTCGTGGTACGAACGCTGTACCCCATCGCATCAGGAATACCCGTCGGGGTACGGTCGGCATACGCGGGTCGCGGATGCTGCGTGAATGCCGCCGGCTTCACCGTGGCCGCTGAATCTTTGAGCACCGGAACCAGGCTGAGACCATCCAACCCCGAAGGTATCTTCAGCCCTGCGAGGTCGGAGAGCGTGGGGAACAGATCGACGAGTTCGACCAGTGCTGACGACGCCTTGCCCGCTGTCTTCATCCCGGGGGTGGCGATGATGAGGGGCACGCGGGCATCAAACTCGAAGCACGAGGTCTTCGCCCACTGGGTATGTTCGCCGATGTGATACCCGTGGTCAGATACGAACACGATGATCGTGCGATCCGCGAGCTTCTTGTCGTCGAGCGCCTTCAGAACTTTCCCGACCTGAGCATCAAGGTAGCTGATGTTGGCAAGGTAGCCGTGCCGCATCTCCGCGATCTTTGCCGAGTCCAGCGTGATCTGTTTCGGCGGGACGCCGAGTATCTCACGGCTATCGTGAAATGCGATCGCCGGCGCATCCTTCGGGCGTGATGGGTCGAGCAGTGGGATCTTCTTCGCGTCGTAGAGATCCCAGTATTTCTTCGGAGCATTGAAGGGAGCGTGTGGCTTCCAGAACCCGACCGCGAGGAAGAACGGTTGCTCATTCACCGCGTCGAGAACCTTGATCGCCTCGGCTGCGACGCGGCCATCGTAGTACGCCTCGTCAGGGACATCGCGGCGTTCGCACAGCGGCACGTTGGTATAATCGCGGCCGATATCGAGCGCCAGGTTTGGAGGCAGTTCGCCCTTCACTACGGGCTTGTCGTCACCATGGTTGGCATAGTGCAGGAACTCGTCGGCACTCCACGACCGGCGGTCGCCCTTCTCCTTCGTGTGCCAGTTGTGGAAGATCTTGCCGATGCCTCGCGTCTCGTAGCCGTTCTCCTTGAACCACTCTGGCAGTGTTTTCACGTCTGGGTTCTTCTCGCGGAAGTGCGTGCCATTCACCCAGAGATGCAGCGAATCGGGCCGCTTCCCCGTGAGGAATGATGACCGCGACGGATTACACACCGCTTGTTGGCAGTAGGCCCGATCGAACCGAACGCCACGCACTGCGAGTGCGTCGAGGTTCGGAGTCTTCGCCACGGAGCCATAGCACCCAAGATCGGTGCGGAGATCGTCGGCGACGATGAACAGGACGTTGGGCTTCTCCGCTGCCGAGGCAAATGGAGTCGTCACAACCAGAAGCACCGCCGCGGAGAGGAAGTGGCGGAACACGGGAGTTCTCCAGGTTTGGGATCACGGTTTCGGAGCAGGATCATCTCGACCAACGGCACGCAATCCGGTTCCCTTCGTGTTCGTCAGGGGATCGCCGAGATCACTGCTGAACTCGTCGACGAGCGTCGAGAGTTGCTTCACGATATCTGGGTGATCCGCTGCCAGGTTCTTGGTCTCACCGGGGTCGGTCGAAAGATCGAACAGCGACAACTCGAGTTTCTGGACGCGGTATCCGTGGCGACTGGCGATGCCGCGAATCCCCGACTCCTCGATGGCGTTGGGTTTCATGTTTTCGTAGTTCGCCGGCTTGCCATCTTTCCCCGGGATGCCGTTCACGACCAGGTATTCATGGGGAACGTGCAACTTCCACTTCCCACTGCGGACCGCGTGAAGTTCCGAGCCAGAGAAGTACGCGAATGACTTGCGACCTGCCGCGTTCTTTTCCCCAAGCAGGAGTGGACTCAAATCGACTCCGTCGATCTTTGCTTTCGGCAGGTCAGCCCCGGTGAGCTTCGCAATCATCGGCAGCAGGTCCAACCCGGTGAGGAGTTCGTCGTTCACACGATTGGCAGGCACTTTCCCCGGCCAGCGGGCCAGGAATGGAACCCGCACCCCGCCCTCGAACGTCGTGAGCTTCCCCTCGCGCAGTGGAACGGATGAGCCTGCGTGACTGCCATAGCTGAGGAACGGCCCGTTGTCCGAAAGGAACAGCACGAGGGTATCGTTCTCGATTCCGGCATCCTTCAGGGCTGTCAGTAGTTCGCCGACGCCCCAGTCGAGTTCTTCGATCACGTCACCGTACAGCCCACGACCCGATTTCCCCTTGAATCGATCGGATGCGAAGATCGGGACGTGTGGCATCACGTGCGGCACATACAGGAAGAACGGTTTCGACTTGTTCGCCTTGATGAATCCAACCGCCTTCTCCGTGAACAGTTTGGTAAACTCGGATTGATCCGAGTCGCGGGCAATTACCTTGTCGTTCTCATAGAGCGGCAGCGCGGGGATTCCGCGAACGATCGGGTGCAGCGGGCCGTTGTCGTTCGAGTAGGGTAAGCCGACCCACTCATCGAAGCCGTTGCGTGTCGGAAAGAACTTGGGTCGCGTTCCGAGATGCCATTTGCCGTAATGTGCGGTGGCATACCCCTTCGCCTTCAGCAACTCCGGGAGCAGCGTCTCATCTGGGTGAATCCCGATCGTACTCGTGTGATTGAGTGCTCCCGAAAGACCGATCCGATTGGGGTAACAACCGGACATGATCGCGGCCCGTGAGGCGGTACACACCGGCTGCGCGACACAGAAGCTCGTGAAGCGAGTCCCCTCCTTCGCGAACCGATCCAGGTTCGGGGTGCGGATATCCTTCGCACCGTAACACCCCGAATCGGCATACCCCATGTCATCTGCGACAATCAGAACGATATTTGGCAATCGTTCCGCTGCGAGCAAAGGATGTGAGACCACGAGCGCCAGGAACAAGGCGAGAAGGGCGCGAGCAGTCACCATGCTTATGCTCCACTTTCACGATGTAAGAGACGGACAACAGACGCCAGAATTGATGAGGCACTCGGGCAATTCGTGATGCTATTCGGATATCCGGTGACAGGTACGAATTCCAGAAAGAAAGGCCGAGCAGACTTGCAAACACAGTCCGCGACCGGAGAGTCTCCGGCCGCGGACGGACATACGCTCACTTCTTCGCGGGTGGCTTCGCCAGATATTTCGGCAACTCTGCCACGTCGAGGGCAACCGGTGCCCCGCTCTTGGGGATGTCCACGCCCGCCGCCCACATGACCGCGTTTGTCTCGAATCGACGGTAGCCCTCCTCGGCGAAACTCTTGTGCAAGTGCCCGCCCGTGAACACGACCGCCCGACCACCTTCGGGTCGTTCGTAGGCCCACGCGACGATCGCGGCGTCTGCCTTGGGGTCATCCTTGCTCTTTGGGTTCACAGTTCGCAGCAGAGGTGTCACGCCCTTCATTCCAGCGACGAACTTGTGTTTCCAGAGATAGCCATCGTCGATGGTAAAGGGAGTCACGCCGCGGAAGATCGGGTGATCGGGGAAGTCCTTGAACTCGGAAACCCAGTGTGCACGCAGTGAATGCTTTGGTTCCCACGCACCTCCGACCAACCCACGGGCGCGGTCGCCAAGATCCTTCGGGTAGTCCGCTGTCTGGTGGAGTTGCACCAAGCCCGAGCCACTGTCGAGAAGTTTCGTAATCTGTGCGAGCCGATCCCCCTTGAGGATGCCGTGCTTGTCACCACCGTCGAAGAGGAAGACGACAGCCTTCGCCCCGGTGAGAGTTTCGGGCTTCGTGGGCCAGTCGATCGCGATCACGGGGGCGACGCCAGGCGTTTGCTTGAGCATATCAGCCAGAACGGTAACCCCGGCAACATACTCGTGCTCCCCGGCCTTGAAGTAGTTCGACCCGGCGATGAGCACGATCTTCGCGGCCTTGGGGTCGGCGGGCGGCTCCTCGAGCTTCCAACCACCCGGCAGCGGAGGCGGATCAGCCGCGACTGTAATTTGGGCGAATGCGAGAACGAATACAAATGCAAAACGCATCGGGGACTCCGGGGAGGGTAAGGGGTTCAACACTCCAGAGCGGGTTCGGGTCCGCTTGGACTGAAAAAATCGTGTCCAAAACCCACTCGTCAGGCTATTCTCCTGTACCCGCCTGCCGCTGACACGCGCCGAGAAATCTCCGATGCTACGCCTCTTCGCTGCCGTGCTCGCCGTTCTTGTGACCCTCGCGGGCGCAGGCCGTTCCTCCGCAGCCGACCTCGATCCGAAGGCCGCCGACTTCTTCGAGAAGAAGATTCGCCCCATCCTGACTGAGCACTGCTACACCTGCCACTCTGCCGCGGCTGAGGCCAAAAAGAAGCTCAAGGGTGGCCTTTCTCTCGATAGCCGCGATGCTCTCCTGGCGGGCGGAGACAGCGGGCCTGCACTCGTCGCCGGGAAACCCGCCGAGAGTCTGCTCGTCAAGACGCTGAAATACGATGGCGATGTGAAGATGCCGCCAAAGGGGAAGCTCCCGGATGCGGTGATCGCGGATTTCGATGCCTGGGTGAAGATGGGTGCCCCCGACCCCCGGGTGGCCGGAGGGCGAAAGAAGCAGGTTGGGCTGAGCATCGAGGAGGGAAAGAAGTTCTGGGCGTACATGCCACGGGTTGAGACGCCGGTGCCGATGGTGAAGGACGCCGCGTGGCCCGCGACCGAGATCGATCGATTTGTGCTCGCGAAACTCGAATCGAAGGGACTGAAGCCCGCCCATGACGCGGATAAGGTCACACTCGTTCGCCGGGTTTACTTTGATCTGGTCGGGTTGCCTCCAACACCGGAACAGATTGACGCATTCGTGAAGTCCGCCGATCCGAAGGCTTACGAGAAGCTGGTTGATTCGCTGCTGGCATCGCGTGGGTTTGGGGAGCGTTGGGGCCGGCACTGGCTCGACATCGCACGTTACGCTGAGTCCGTCACACTCCGCGGGTTTGTGTACAAGGATGCCTGGCGATACCGCGATTACGTCATCGACAGTTTCAACGGCGATGTGCCGTTCGATCGCTTCATTCGCGAACAACTCGCTGGCGACTTGCTGCCAGCAACGGATCATGTCGCCCGTGGACGGCAGATTGTCGCCACATCGTTCCTCGCTCTTGGGAACACGAATCTCGAGGAGCAGGACAAGAAGCAACTCCGCATGGATGTGGTCGACGAACAACTCGACGTGGTGGCGAAGGGGTTTCTGGCACAGACCGTGACGTGTGCCCGCTGTCACGACCACAAGTTCGACCCGATTCCGACCAAGGATTACTACGCGTTGGCTGGAGTCTTCCGGAACGTGAAGGCGTTGGAGAACGCGAACGTCTCCAAGTGGGTTGAGGTTCCGTTGCCGGTCGATCCCAAGGCCGAGGCTGCAATCAAGGAACACAACGCCGCCATTGCGGCGATCCAGGCGAAGATCAAGGCTGCAAAGACGGTCGCCAGCACGAAGGCTGTTCCGAACAAGGGAGCAGTGGCGATCAAGGATGTGCCCGGAATCGCGGTTGATGACACGAAGGCGAAAAAGGTTGGTGAGTGGAAGGACTCGAAGTTCAACCCAACCTACGTCGGCGATGGGTACGTCCACGACGACAACGCGGGTAAAGGCGAGAAGTCGATCACGTTCGACCCTGAGATTACGACGACCGGGAAGTACGAGGTTCTGCTTGCCTACAGCCCCGGCACAAACCGGGCAGATAATGTGCCCGTCACGGTGTTCAGCGCGGAAGGTGAAAAGCAATTCACCGTCGACATGAAGAAGACCCCGCCGGTCGATGGTCTCTATCTGTCGCTAGGCACGTATCGATTCGAGAAAGACGGCCAAAGTTTCGTCATCATCGCCAACGAGGGTACGAAGGGCCACGTCACTGCCGATGCCGTGACGTTCATCCCCGTCACAGCGGAAAAGAAAGAGCAAGCGAACCCCGAGGGGAAAGACGCGAAGCCAGTCGCCTCGGGAACGCTCAAGGAACTCGAAGCAGAACTGAAGAAGCTTGAAGCATCTGGTCCGAAGCGACCAATGGCAATCGGTGTCGTCGAAGAGAAGGTGCTTGAGGACGCGAAGGTGAACATTCGCGGGAGCGTTCACAACCTCGGTCCGGTCGCTCCGCGGGGCGTTCTACAAGTCGCACTGACCGGCCCGGCCCCGGTGTTCCCGAAGGACGCCAGTGGTCGCAAGGAACTCGCGGACTGGATCGCATCCGGGGACAACCCACTCACGGCTCGGGTGTACGCGAACCGCACGTGGCACTGGCTGTTCGGCAGCGGGATCGTTCGCACCGTCGATAACTTCGGCACGACTGGCGAGAAACCGTCGAACCCGGAATTGCTCGATTACCTCGCCACGCGGTTCGTGAAGGACGGCTGGAAGACGAAGGCACTTGTTCGCGAAATTGTCCTGAGCCGAACGTATCGTCAGTCATCGAGCGGTGCGGCTGAAACTGTGAAGGCCGATGCGGATAACGAACTCTTTGGCCGTGCCAACCGTCGCCGCCTCGAAGCCGAGTGCATCCGGGATGCGGTGCTTGCTGCAAGTGGGAAGTTAAACGAACACACCGGTGGGCCGACCTTTCCCGCGAGCACGGCGTCGGACTATGGGTTCAAAACGAACGCCGACATCCGCAGCGTCTACCTTCCGGCGTTCCGAAACAGCATCGCTGAGATCCTGGACGTGTTCGACATGGCCGACACGAGCATGGTCACCGGTAAGCGGAACGCGAGCACGGTCGCCCCGCAAGCTCTGTTCATGCTCAATAACCCCTGGATCGCACAACAGGCCAAGTTCACCGCGACAAAACTCCTCGGCGAAAAGATCGACGATGAGGCACGGTTGACGCGAGCCTACCGCGAAATCCTGGGCCGCGAGCCGACGGATGGCGAGCGGGCTGTCGCGGCGAAGTACCTGAAAGCGAACACCGCGAATCCACCCCAGGCCTGGGCAGGATTGGTCCACGCTCTCTTCGCATCTGCCGACTTCCGGTTCGTGCAGTAATGCGGAATTGAAACCAGACTTGAGACAAGCGATCACGGAGAAGTTTGATATGTCTGCAAATTCCGCCTTCATGCTCTCTCGCCGGGAATGGCTTGCTCGTACCGGGTGTGGGTTTGGTGGTCTCGCCTTCGCGGGCCTGACATCTACACAGGCTGCGAGCGCCGATCCACTCGCACCTAAGCCAACACATCACGCTGCGAAGGCCAAGCGTGTAATCTTCCTGTTCATGCAAGGTGGCGTGAGTCACGTCGATTCCTACGACCACAAGCCTCGACTGATTAAGGACGACGGCAAGCAGTATGCGTTTGACGATGCCCGCGTGATCGCCAACACCGGCCAGCGTGGCACTAACCAACGTGTGATGAAGCCGCTGTGGAAGTTCGCCCAGCACGGCAAATCGGGGATGTGGGCATCCGAACTCTTCCCAGAAGTCGCAAAGCACGTCGATGAGCTTTGCTTCGTGAAGTCGATGCACACCGAAGGCGTTGCTCACGGACCGGCCACGCTATTCCTCCACTGTGGCAGCACAAACTTCGTGCGCCCCAGCATGGGTTCGTGGGCACTGTACGGCCTTGGCACCGAGAACCAGAACCTCCCTGGGTTCGTCTCGATCGCTCCTTCGGCAGGCAACGGCGGCCCTCGGAACTACGGTAATGCGTTCTTGCCAGCGGTGTATCAGGGCACGTCCCTCGGTCGAGCGGGTCGGCCCGCGAGCGAATCAACGATCAACAACCTGACATCTTCACTCACGCAGGGCGATGCGAAATCACGCTTCGACCTGCTGCGTGAATTGCACAGCGAACAACTGAAACGAACACCCGGCGACACCGAGCTTGAAGCTGTCGCGAACTCTTACGAACTCGCGGGGCGAATGCAGTTAAACGCTCCGGACGTTCTCGACCTGTCGAAAGAAACGATCGAAACAAAGAAGGCATACGGCATCGGCGATAAGACGACGGACACGTTCGGCCAACAGTGCCTGATGGCTCGCCGACTCTCGGAACAGGGCGTTCGGTATATCCAGGTGACTTACGGCGACAGTTCCGCGAACCCGGCATGGGACCAGCACTCGAACATGCCGAAACACGGCGACCACGCCAAGGCCGTCGATAAGCCGATCGCTGCGTTGCTCGAAGACCTGAAGAAGCGCGACCTGCTCAAGGACACGATCGTGTGGTGGGGCGGGGAGTTCGGCCGCACGCCATACGCACAGGGAAACGGCACCGGCCGCGATCACAACCCGCTCGGGTTCACGACGTGGGTCGCGGGCGGTGGCTTCAAGGCCGGGTTCTCACACGGAGCAACCGATGAGTTCGGAGCGCTCGCGGTCGAGGACAAGGTTCACATGCACGATCTGCACGCGACGATCCTCCATCAACTCGGCCTGGATCACGAGAAGCTGACGTTCAACTATGCGGGTCGCCCGTTCCGCCTGACCGACGTTCATGGCCGCGTCGTGAAGGAGATCATCGCATCGTGACGCTCAGGGCAGGATCGCCAGCTTCGGCAGTGACATCGCGAGCTTCGCCCGGCCCGCTGGGGTAACCTTTGTCCCAGCAAGATTCAGCGTGCGAAGGTGCTTCAACCCCGCGAGATGTTCGAGGGCTGTGTCAGTTACCTTTCCCGAGTTCAGCGTTAGCTCTTCGAGGTTTACCAACCCCGTGAGATGCTTCACCCCATCGTCGTCGAACGACCCCGCGATCAACATCAACTTCTGAAGTTTCGGCAACTTCGCGACCTGTGCGAGCGTCGCGTTACTCGCAGTCTTCTCGTACACATCGAGTTGTTCGAGTTCCACAAAATCGCCCAGGAATGGCAACCCGTTCTCGGTTGTGTCGTGGCTCGCGATGTGCAATTGCCGGAGATTCTTCAACCCTGCGAGGTGCTTCAACCCCGCATCGGTGACAGCGGTATGCACGATCTCCAGGCGGCGAAGATTCGAGAGCTTGCCGATCGCTTCTAGCCCCGCGTCGCTAGCCGGCGACGAGTGCAGGTTGATCGACTCGATCTCCTTCATCCCCGCGAGATGTTTGAAACCCGATCCGGTGATCTTGGACGAGCAGACCACCATTCGCTTCATCCTCGTGAGGCCCGCGAGATGCTCGAACCCGCGGTCATCCACCGCCGTGAGGCAAACGTTCAAGACTTCGAGTTTCTTCAGTTCCTTGAGATGCACCAGGCCCGCGCTGGTGATCGCTGTGCCTGAGAGTTCCAGACGGCGGAGTTCGGTTTCCCCTGCGAGTTGCTTCAGCCAGTCGTCGCTCACGCGATCCGTGAGCTTCTTTGGCACCGGGTCTTTGTGGCCATCGGTGCGCTCGTTGAGGATGATTTCCGTGATGCGGCCGAACACGGGGAGTGCCGCGTCGCCCGTGATGGACCGCAACCAGTCGGGAGCTTGAACCTCGATGGTTGCGGTGCCGCCGAGGCGTTTGATCTCCGCGAGGAGTGCGACATCGCGGGCATGCCGAGTGGCCGCCCGCTCGATCTGAGGCAGAAGTGCTTCGGTGTCAGCTCGCACCTTAACATCAGTCAACCCGGAGATCATGCCATTCAGTTGCTTCCGGAGTGCGTCATCGAGTTTCACCCCAGTTGCAGCCTTTAGGATTGTCCGTAGTGTCTCGGCATCAGGGTGCGGCTTCAGCGGGACCAGATTCAGGTCACGCGAAACCTTCATCGCCTTGCCAGGGTGGCCCGCGAAGCCCTTGACGCCGACTTTCGCATGGAACACACCCGGCGGGTCACCGGTGGTGCAAAAGATCTCGTCATGATCAGGTCCGCCAAAGGCAATGTTGCTGACCACTTTCGCGGGGACGGGAAGATACGCCAGAACCTTGGCTTCGGGGCTGAGTACCGTGATGCGCCCAGTCTTCGACTCAGGACGGTGGAAATCGGCGACCCACAGGTTGCCTGCCGCGTCGAACGCACAGCCATCACCGCCAGAGCCACCAAGGTCGTAGAAGACTTCTGGCTTGCCGAGGAGTTCATCATCCATCGGCAGCGTGTACCGTAGGATCTTCTGCGTCTGCGATTCAATCACGTAGAGGAACTTGCTCGCGGGATCGACATCGAGGCCGTTCGGGAAGGCAAGGCCGGTCGCGATCTGATCGACGCGGCCATCGGGCCGAACACGATAGAGGCTGCCCACCGGCGTCTTCGGTGTCGAACCTTCCGGGTCTGTCCAGTAGATGTTCCCGCGGGCGTCGATGGTCAGGTCGTTCAGACTTCGCAGCGGTCGCGAATCGTGGCGATCCGCGATCACGCCGACCTTCCCTTCCGGTGAGACATCCAGGATCGCCTTGAATTTGTTGTCGGCGATGATGAGGTGGCCGTCGGCACGAAGGACCGTTCCCGCTGGGCCGATCTCGAGATATTTGGATACGGCCTTCTTCGCATCCACTCGCAGGAGCGCCCCGCTGCAAAAGTACACTTCACCGTTGCGCCAGGTCGGGCCTTCGCTGTAGCCCGGTGCCTGGGCATAGTGATCGAACTTCACGTTCGCCAGTTTCTTCGCTAGGTCGCCGCTCGGTTCCTCCGCCGGCATGCTCGGAGCAGTTGCCGCGATGAGGCAAACAAGCCCACATCGCACGGCGTGTCGGAAGTTCATCATGAGCGATACCAGGAAGCATGCAGGTGGCAGATCGAGAAGCCAGAGGTGGGTTGACGGTAGATCGACGTTCAGCCGTTGTCAACGAACTTCCCAGGATCGACATGGGGTGAACTGCGATAACAGACGTGAAACAGCAACTCACTACTGGGCACATTGAAGTGGATATGTGATCGCAGGGTTACCTTGAGCTAACCCGGCGAACAGGGGGTTCGTGGGTGGGGTCGGGCAACGGAACTCCACCGACATTCGGCCCAGGATTCGGAACAATCGACGGCAACTCAAACAGCACTACTGGCGGCGTGCCGAACGTCTCCAGATCAGGTCGCCGAACTAAAATCGGTGGTTCTTTCAGTGTCGATCCCACAACGGGTGGAGCCCACTTCGTCGGCCGCTTCGCAATCGGCGGTTCCGTATGCAACATCGCCCGTGGCGGCAGTGACAAGAATCGACGCGGCGTATTCAACCCTTCCAGCTGATGCCTCACCCGAGGCCCATTTGTAGTAGCGGCCAACACCTGCTGTTGGCTCACTGGTACTGCTGAGATTGAGGGCAGGCGCTGGGTCGTGACCGTCGCGGTGACCGGTCGAACAACAGTGGGCATCGGTGCGAGCGGCAGAGTGGGTCGTGGTGAACCCGGGCTGGCGAACGGTGGTTCAACCGACTGCCCCAGCGCCGTTTCCGACGCCTTCGCGCTCCGATAGCCGTTCAAGTGGTAATCCCACAGCGCTTGCTTCGCGGCGTTGCGGACGGTCGAATCGGGGTCGGACTCGGCTGCGGATTCCAGAGCGGCACCGGCCAGCGGGAATGTCGTCTTGAACTTACCGATCACTTCCGCGGCGGTGGCTCGCACGGCGGCTGCGTCTTTCTTCAATGTGGCGATCAGTGCGGTGATCACTTCCGGGTAGGCACGGGGATCGGCCTCACCCAGTTCGGAGACCGCAGCACGGCGTTTCTTCTCGTCGGGGTCGGAGCGGAGGAGTTCAGCGAGGTATCGGACTCGCGAGCCATCGAGCCGGGGCTTGCGGTTAAACACGCTGATCCCATCACTGGCCGCAAACGCAGGGGCCGTGAGTCCGAGGGCAATCAGCGCGGGGATAAGGAAGCGGATGCCACGCACAGGGGTCGCTCCAGATTTGGCCGTAGTCGCGAAGACCACCGGTCATGGAATCTTGGATCGACCCGAGAAGATGGGGGATATGTGTGAACCCGACGAGAATCGTACTCAGTAAGCACTGTTATGAGCGCACGACCGGCGCAGCAGTCTGAACCGGTCGATTCCGCTCGTCAGCAGAATCCGCAAGTGCCGCAAAGTCGCTTCTTTCGGAAGGTCAGAACCCGCCGAGGCCCGGACTGTTCCCCGCGCCTGGGCGACCGCCAATCGCGGTCTTCTCTTCCTTGGCAGGTGCAGCCGGCTTGCGGTAGCTCGCCTTATCGGGCAGGTTATATCGAGCCTCGTTTGGCACCTCAGTGTATTCCTCGGGGAACTTCTGGTGCATCTTGTACTTGTCCTGGGCGCACCCCAGGCAGAGCACAATAATACCGACGAATAGCGCAGTTGCTCGCAGCGTGTGTCGCATGCCCAAACCCCGCCGCCGATGTTGGTATGTGAAGTGTCGGGGTAATAGCGATCGCGTGATGTCGCTGCAAGAGGAAATGACAGTGCCGTCAGGGTCAGTTAATTCTCTGTGGAGATTAGGTCACTCTCTCCGAGAGTGACCACTTCTGAATGGAGCAAGAATTGGCGACTCTAGGAGCGAGTCGCCTACTTTCTCCAAGCCCGAGAATTAAACGACCCTGACAGGGCCGTTCCGTGTTTCACGATTAGCGATTTGTGTTGTGTGGCCACCCAGCCTGCTGACGCAGGCTGGGTGGATCAGCAGCATCGACACGTAACGCGGTCCACGCTGTTCGTTACTTCCCAGCTTTGGCAGCGACATACTTCGCTTCCACGGCCTTCCAGTTCACGACATTCCACCACGCATCGAGGTAGGCCGCCCGCAGGTTCTGGTACTTCAGATAGTAAGCGTGCTCCCACACATCCACGCCGAGAACCGGAACCAGCCCCTCCATCAGCGGGCTATCCTGGTTCGGCTTCTTGATCGCCTCGAGCTTCCCGGATGTCGGGTTGAACACGACCCAACTCCAGCCGCTGCCGAACTGGGTCAGCCCGTTGTTCTTCACGGTGTCCTTGAACTTGGCGAAATCGCCGAACGCCTCGGTGATCGCTGTTGCGATCTGGCCGGTTGGCTCGCCGCCCGCGTCCTTCCCCATGATTTCCCAGAACAGCGAGTGGTTGTGGTGCCCGCCGCCATTATTGATGACGGCCTGCTTCACGCTCGCCGGTACCTTGTTGATATCCCGCAGCAGCGTGACGATATCCAACCCCGCGACATCCGGTGCCGACTCAAGGGCCTTGTTCAGGTTATCGACGTACGCTTTGTGGTGCTTCTGGGAGTGAATCTCCATCGTCTTCGCGTCGATGTGGGGTTCGAGCGCGTCGAAGGCGTAAGGCAACGCTGGGAGGCTGTGCGCCATGGGTGAATCTCCTTGGGGTGTGTGGACCGTGACCGACTTTCGGGTCCGAGTTAGTCTACAGATCACGATGCATTTAGCTTGCCGGTAGTCTTACGATGTGTTGAACACTCTCAATAATCGAAGGCGATACCAAACCCGAACCAGCTTTCGCGATCCTGGTAGAACTGTCCGTAAGATGCGTGGCCGTTGAAATACTGTCCGAAGATGCGTGCCTCACCGAATCGCCGGGAGGGATCACGCCAGATCCAGCCGAGTTGCAACGACATATCCGGTTTGTAGTCCACATCACCATCGAATCGCAGATTGGTCGCCGCGAACGGTTGGCCCCAGCATCCAGTCACACGGCGGCGCACCCACTCGGTGCCGAGATCGAATCGGAACGGTGGCGGATCGCCGGGGATATTCTGGTAGGCCGCCCAGGCTACCTGACCGTAGACTCGCAATTTGGCATCGAAGAAATACCGCCCGAGTCCGAAGACGAATTCATCCTTGACGAACGGGAATGCCACTCGCCCGGTCATCTGAGCGACTTCATCACCCAGGTGAGAACTGGTGTGCTCGTAACCCACTTTCCACTGCCACGGACCACGAGCAAACGTGACGGGGAACCCGAACCTGTAATCGGCGGCAACCTGGTAGTTGTACTGCGAGAACCGCGATGTCACGACGGCGAAGAAATCCGACTGGATGACAGTTTTCCAGTTCTCACGTTCCCCTCGCAGCAGCCCAACCGTGGCACCAATCGACGTGTCCACAGTATCCTGGGTTGACCCGTTCGACAGGGATGTGGGCATCACCATGAGCCGTGGCTCACGCAGGATGGCCATTGGCGGATCCCAGAGTAATGCTCTGGGAAATCCGGTGAGGGTGCTGCCGTTCCGCGTGTGGAAGCTGAACGGATCGTCGCAGGGTGGGCGCTCGGGTATCGGCGCAGTAGAAGGCCATGAGTTCTGGGGAATTCCCAGGTCAGGCACGGGAGAGATCGCTTCACCCTGAACGGGTCGAAGACTCGTGCTGCCCGAAGCAGCAATCACTGCTGGAAACTCGGCTCGCCGTGCCGGTTGCGGGGGGAGTTCTCCGGTGTAATCGACCGGATAGCCTTGAACCTGTGCGGTTGCAGACCCGACCGTGATGAGGTGAACGAGCGCGACCCCCAGCCACCCGAATGCGTATCGCCTTCGAGAGGTTTTTCGGGCAATCACCTCATTCTCCCTGCGGAACAAGCATCAAAATTCATGGCGTCGAGTATTTATCGACCATCCGAGATCGCAGCATGACCGGATATCCCGCATAACCGGCATAGAACCTTACCCTGCTGACAAACCGGCGCAGACAAGGTCAGAAAAAGTGTGTTAGCCTATTAAGTGACCTCTCTCGCCGCAAGGACGCGGTCACGTCCTTTTGTCGGATTCTTTTCCCCGGAGGGCAGTCCCATGCCCATCACCCGATCGCTTTTCCTGGCCCTTCCCCTCTGCCTGACTGCCACTGCGCTGTTCGCTCCGTTCCACTGGATCGCCGCGACCGCTGCACCCGACCGCAACACGCCCGACACCGCACGGAGTGCCACCGGGCCTGATGTTGAAGTGAAATGTGTCGATGAGAGCACGTTGAAACTGAAGTTGCTCGACGAGAAACTCGAACTCGTAACCAAGTACGGACTCCTGCAAATTGCCGTGGGAGATGTGCGTCGGATCGAGTTCGCGCACCGATGCCCACCCGATGTCGCCGAGAAAATCGCGCTGGCGATTTCGAAACTCGGGCACGCGGATTTCCAAGCTCGCGAGCAGGCCACGGCTGAACTCAAGAGCCATCGCGAACGCGCGTACCCGTTCTTGCTCAAGACCCTCAAGCACGACGACCCAGAAGTGAGCCGCCGCGCCGACGAAGCCCTCAGGTACATCCAGGCCAAGGTACCAACACAACTCCTCGAAACACGCGATAACGACGTGGTGTACACCGAGGAATCGAAGTTCACCGGAAAGCTGACTGCCCAGAATCTCCGGGTGTTGACAGGGATGTTCGGAGAGCAATCTCTGAAATTGGCGGATCTGCGGTCTCTGAAATCAGGTGTCGGCGTTTCGGCAGATGAGTTCGCCACTGCCATCGCGGCCCCAGCAACTCTCGCAACGTACCAGCAGCAGTTCGGCAAGGAATTCGTGTTTGCCGTCACCGGGCATTCCCCCACAAATGGTCAACAGGCCATCGTGTGGGGGACGGATGTGTACACGCTGGATTCGAGCCTTGCCGCTGCGACCGTACATGCGGGACTGGCCAAACCGGGCGAATCGGTTGCGGTTCGAGTTCGGATCGTCCAATCGCCGCCGCAATACACGGCGAGTCTGAGGAACGGCGTGAACTCGAACGCATACGGGAACTTCGCCTCCGGTGGGTTTGAATTCGTGAAGCGATGACAGTCGTCGGGATCACGCTTTCCGTCGTGTTCCCGCGACTTCCGGGTTCACCCAGTTGGGTAATGCCTCACCTTTGACTCCTGCGAGCAGGTTGTTCGCACAGAGGCGAGCCATTGCGTTGCGAGTGTCGATCGTTGCGCTGGCGATGTGCGGCGCGATGACACAGTTCGGCAACTGAAACAACTCGTGTTCCGGTGGCAGTGGTTCTGGGTCAGTGACGTCCAGACCTGCCGCGAAGATTGTCCCGCTGCGGAGTGCCTCCGCGAGTGCTACCTGATCCACAAGCGGCCCGCGTGCGGTATTCACGAACACCGCTGTTCGCTTCATCTTTTGGAATTCCGGGGCGCCGAACATCCCCTTGGTGGTGGGGTTCATGTCCGCATGGACCGAGACGAAATCGCTCTGCGCGAGGAGTTCATCGAGTTCAACCCGCTGGGCACCAAGCTCCTTCTCGGCTTCAGCACTTGGCGAGCGCTTGGTGTAAAGCACCTTCATGCCCCAGCCGTGGTGCAAGCGTTTCGCGGTCGCAAAACCGATCCGCCCCATCCCCACGATCCCAAGTGTGCGTCCCACCAGATCTTGACCGAGCCATCCGAGTGGTTCCCACGTTAACCATCTGCCCGCTTTCGCGTCCGTGCCACTTTCTGTGATGCGACGGGCCGCGTTCAGCAAAAGTGTCACGGCGATGTCTGCCGTGGCATCGGTGAGAACCCCGGGAGTGTTCCCGACGCACACACCGCGTTGCGTGCAAGCCGGAACATCCACATTGTTGTAACCCACCGCGAAGTTGCTCACGACCTTGAGCCTGGGTGCTGCGTCGAGGAGGGTTCCATCCACACGATCGGTTAACAGCGAAACCAGCCCATCGCAATCCTTAATCCGATCGCGCAGTATTTCTGACGAAGGGGGAAGCTGATCCGGCCACACTTCAAGATCGCAGGCTGCGGAGATTGCATTCAAGCCCACATCCGGAATGCGACGAGCGACGAACACTTTTGGTCGGGACATGGAAACACCGGTGGATAGGGGTGAATGGTGAGTGTAGGGGTCAGGGACGCAACGTGAAGCGGGAGCGCCTGGGCGACTTCGCGTGCCGTGGAAAGTGGCGCAGACACGGGAAGAACCAGTGGCTATCTCCCATCTGGTTTCACAGCAAGGAGCCGCCCCGCGGGATCGGACACCCGCGGTTTCCCCCGGCCGGCTCCCGAGGTACGGAGACCCCACACCATGTTCTTGTCACGATGGAAACTGATGGCTGGCGTGCTCGGCGTGTCGCTCGGCGGACTCGCCGCTGTGACCGGCCAGTGCCCAAAGTCTGACTCGACCAAACAAACCCGGCGACAAGCCGAGTTGCCTAACGGCTTCGAGATCCCGACGATTCCACCGGGACCTTCTGCCGGCAGCCCGAGCGCAAAACCAACTTCGGCTCCACTGCCACCCTCATTGCCTTTACCTGCAGCGCCCGCTGTTCCCGCGCCGGTTGAGCTTCCTCCAGCACCGCCGGTAACAGAGTTGCCAAGCCTACCGGTCCCGATGTCCGCACCGCTCCCTGCCAAGGTGCCAGCACCGCCGGTGAGCACCCCAGCGATTCCCGCGTTTCCGGTAATTCCAGCAAGCGGCACCGAGTCGAAGCCATCGCTGCCGGCCGCCGACCCGATGTCCAAGCCGACGCCACCCGCATCGGCATCGACACCAGCGTTCCCAGACTTGCCTCAGCCCAAGGCGAGTCAGCCGCCAAGTGATCCCGTCATCGAGCAGCCGGTGGTGAAGGCCACAACAGTGGTCGAGGCCCCGCCCGCTCAGAAAGCTGTTGCAAGCAAGTATCGTATCCTTCTGCGGGTCGGCGAGGGCGAACCGACCTTTGAAGTGAAGTGCGGTGACGATCTGATCCTGAAGGTGATTTGCGAAAAGATTGACATCAAGTCGCCTGAGAAGGGAAGCGGCCCCTCGGCAGTGAAGGCCAGCGGGAAGGTTCGCTTCGTTGGCTTTGGCGCTGAAGGGATCTGCGAAGAACTCTCGTTCCTTGCCGGCACTGGTGAAGTCACCATGACCGGTGCGGTCAAGATTCAGGTGAAGGACAAACTCGGCCGGATCGAGTCGGAGCTTTCGACCGAGACAATGAAGTATCGCATCGATCCTGCGGCAACGTTCACTGGCGGAAAGCCATAATCTGCTGTCGGACCAAGAAAATCTTGACGAGCGGACCTTTCAAATTGCCGCTCGTCAAGCCGGTGAATCGTCGAAAAGTCGCTTCCCCCTTCTCTGGCGCTGTTTCCGCTTGCCACCCCTTGTGCTAAATTCGCTACTGATTCCCGTGTGCGCCTGTGACGCCGGGTTGAGGGAACATCCATGAACTTCAATCAGATCCTGGATACGGTTGTTGCTTGGTGTTCTGCCAATGTGCCAATCGTGATCGGCATTGCAGTCGGCTTGCTGGTCCTGATCTTCGCGATCTTCTCGAATCGTCGCCGGGGTCTTGCGGGTGGTAAATTTGCCATCTCGGGGACCAATGCGTTGCTCGCTGAGAAGGCCGCGAACTGGGCACCGCCCGAGCAGTCGTATGCGGACCGCCGTACCGCGATACGCCGCGAGGGACCGCCGGTTCGCGTGCTGCTCGCCTCGCCGACATTCCGCAATGGCGTGGGTGAAGGGTACGTACTCGATCGCTCGACGGGCGGGTTGCGAATTGCAATCGCCGACGCAGTCGCGCCGGGAAGTGTGCTCCAGGTGCGGGCGGTTAACGCCCCGGACAACGTGGGGTTCGTGACGATCCTCGTGCGGAGTTGCCGCCCGAGTAACGATTTCTACGAACTCGGTTGCGAGTTCGAGGCGACCCCGCCGTGGAGCGTATTGCTGCTGTTTGGATGATCGGGGAGAATTCGAAATCCGAAACAGAACTGACTCGGCTTTGTTTCGGATTTCGTACTTCGAGTTTCGAATTTATTTCAAGCGGCGACTTGCGTCACGGGCTTCATGCCGCGAACTTCCTGAAGGATCGCTCCGCACATTTCTTGCTCCATCTCGCGCCCCATTCGGCACACCATCCGACCATCGAGCACGCGATGGTCGAACATGACGCGAAACTTCAACGAACCGTCGTCTTCAAATGCGTCGTAGAAGATTGTGAACGTCCACGGCGTGAGAAGCGACAACGCGACGCCACCCATCCCGGCGGTGAGGCTGATACCGTGCGTGCCAAGCAGTTTGGCTCGCAACTTCGGCATCCAGTTCATCAACAGCGACCAGAACCCACGGCGGACAAGCAGCGGCAACCGGGCCATACGCAGGGCGTTTTGGAACCCGGAAAGCTCCTCGATGGAGCGTTCCTTGTACTTCCGCAACTGAGCATCGATTTCGGCGAGCGACATTTTTTCCGGCGAGTGGAAGCGTGCCAGGAACAACCCTGGTTCGCCTTGGCAATCACGCTCGACAACCACACTGACGATGTTCTCGTTGTACTCGTACATACGATGCCACGGGCGTGTCAGAAATACTCGCCGGGCTTCGGGATGGCGTGCCACGACCACTGCCACGGTCTTGATGAACATCGCACACCAACTCGGCCGAGGCGTGGCCGCCTTGCGAGCCTCCACAAGCTTCGCAAGCTGCATCGTGCGTTCGCCAGGGATTAGCGGGATCTGCCGGCTAATGTGAAGAAGGTCGCCGATCATCCGGCGAGGGGCCGATAGCGAGACCGAACGACCACTCACGGATTTCATGCGTACTCCGGTTTCGAGTTTCGAGTTTCGAGTTGAAAACATCGCGGCCTTGAACGCGGAACTTGCAACTCGAAACTCGAAACTGTTAAGCAGCGATGCGGGTGCGCCTCGCAGGCTCTGGATGGTCGATCTCCACCATATCGCGGATGTTACCGGTGATCGGCGACTTGAGTAAATCCCGATCCTGCTGCGAGATCGTCACCGGGATGCCGTTTCGTGGTCCGAGCGAAATTCCCATGTGCCGATCGACTTGCGTGTGCGGGACCACGTTGATCTTCCACCGTGGCAGAATGTGGGCGATCGCGAGCTTGATAACGCACTGCGCCAGCGATGCGCCAAGGCACGTTCGAACGCCCGATCCGAACGGCATGAACTCGGACGGCGATGGCTTGATCGTCTCCCAACGGGCAGGGTCGAACCGCTCCGGGTTCTGATAAATCTCGGGCAGGTGGTGTGTCATGTAGTGGCTGAAGATGACCCGCGTCTTCTTCGGTATCTCGTATCGACCGAGCGCACCATCTCGTGAGGCGAGTCGGCGACTATACGGCACGGCGGGAAGAAGCCGTGTGCTCTCTTTCAGCACTCGTGCCAACAATGGGGCCTGTTCGAGTTTGTCGTATGACGGGTTCGGCCCGAGCCCCTGCAATTCATCCAGCACGTCTTGCTGGGCTTGCGGGAATTGCGACAGCAGGAACAGCGTCCACGTCAGCGTGTTCCCCGTCGTCTCGTAGGCGACGAGGAACAGGATCAGAGCGTGGCCGACGAGCAATTCGACGGGGACTTCTTTGCCATCAGTGGTCCGGAATCGCAACAACGCAGAGAGTGCGTCGTTGCCATCGACGCCTTGGGCGCGGCGTTTCCGCATCAGATCGAGGAACTTCCGCTCCAGGCGGTTAGCGTCCTGCATCATGCGGTTGTATGGCGTGAACGGGATGTTGAACGGGAAGGCTCGCACCCACGGCGAGAACGTCTGGAACATCCAGTGCTCCATCCCCTCATGGAGCGATTCGCTCGCGGTGCCATCGTCCAGGCCGTACAGCAGATCGCGAACCACGTTCCACACCAGCAGGTGCATGTCGCGATGTAGATTGCGTGCTTGCCCGGGTTGCCAGGTTGAAACGGCGTTCTCGACATGTTTGCGGATGGAGTGCTGATGTAGGTCCATCATGGAACGCTGGAACACAGGCAGCAGTTGGTGGCGCATTCGTTTGTGTTCGGCTTCATTCAGCGAGAAGATGCTCTGCCGCAATCGGTGCTGTGAGGTGTGATTGCCGCCGGGAAGTACGAACGGTCGCGAATGGAAGAGGTCGGTTTCCTGGTGAAGTTGGCGGTTGTATTCCGGCCCGATGGCCAGCAACATCGTCCCAACGCGGGTCTGGAATCGCGTCAGATCGCCATACTTCGCACGCAGGCCGTACATGTACTTGACGGGATCGCGGTCGAACTTCACCTGCTCCCAGATTCCGCCGACGATCGACATCCGCTTCGGGCCGGGGATCGCAGACGTTGGGAGCAGGCCGACCGAAGATTCGTCCATGTCGAAAGTCTCCGAGGGTGTGGTCACACAACCGGAAGAATCGACACGGTGACTGCTTAGGTTGAACCTTTTCGGCAGAATGGCGACTTTGCGAAAACCCATCAATCGTTGTCTTTCGGCTTCAGTACACGGGAACCCACGCGGGCGAGGAAGCGTGCCTTCTGCCCTGCTGTGAGTTCTTTGAGGTAACGATCACGCACGGCCTCGATCCACCGAATCTTGCGTTTGCCGTAGTCGGTCGCCACGCGGATGAGCACTGGGCCATCGTGGCACACCGCACCGCGAAGTTTTGCCTCAAGTTCCGCGTGGGAAGTGATCTCGACGTATGCCACGCCCATCGCCTGAGCGAGTGCGCGGTAATCCATCCGGGCCAGGATTGTCGCGGTCGTGCGGAGATACGCGGGCTTCTGCAACATCTGCATGTAGTGATAAGACTGATCGTCCAGAATCACGAACTTCACCGGCAAGTGTTCCCGTGCCGAGGTGCCGAGTTCCAGTGCGCTCATGAGGGCGCAGCCGTCGCCGGTGATGGTCGCGACCACCTTGCCATGATGCACTCGCTGGGCACCAATCGCTGCAGGGATGCTCCAGCCCATCGCCTGGTTATCCACGGGATTGAAGTACGTTCGCGGCTTGCATACCTGGTAGAACTCGGCCGCGATGTGCTCTGTGGCTGTGACATCGGTGAACAGCAGCGCATCTTCCGGAAGGACTCGTCGGAGAGCCGCGACGAGTGCCAGCGGATCGACGCCGCACTTCGGTTGTGGGATGTCGCACGTCTCGCGGCGAGCGTCTGCTTTTAGCTCGCGGATGCGTGCGGTCAGGCCGTTGTTCGCGGGGCGGCCCAGCTTGTCGCCGCACGCCAGCAGGCGACCCAGGAACACCCCTGCGTCGGCATGGACGCACACATCGGTTCGCAGAATGCGGCCGAGGTTGCAGGGGTTCGCATCGACGTGAATCACCCGATCCGGCTGCGGGTTCACGTAGTGCCCGGTCGAGGTCTCGCTAAACTTCGCCCCAATCGCCAGCAACGTGTTGACCCCGGTCTTCAGTGGGTGGCCGCGTTCGCCTGCGAAGATCTTCTCGGCCACCAGCGACGCTTGCGGGCCGTATCCCCAGCCCACGGCGAGCGGGTGATTCTCGGGAATCACGCCCTTCCCTGAAACGCTTGTCGCAACGGGTGCCTGGAGCAACTCCGCGACCGCTGTCAGTTCGGCCGTGAAGGCCATGCAGCCGAAGCCCGCGTAGATGCCGACGCGGGCTTTCGGATCGCACAGGATCGCCAGGGCTTTCTGGAATGCTTCCTCGTCGAATGGCAACTCGGGTGCTGCCGGGGGTGGACAGCGGTAGTCGTGCGATTCGATGAACAGGTTGTACGGCACCACTACCGCCACGGGGCCGGGTTCGCCACTCGCAGCCGCGGCGAACGCTTGCCGAACCGCGCCGGGAATCTGCGAGACGTTCTGCACCGTGTACACGCACTTGCAGACTTGCTTCAGCAGTTCCGTCTGATTCAGCGCGTGAACCTGGAACGGCTTGGCCTTCTCGCCGATCCCCACGTCGCCGACGATCGCCACGACGGGTGACGAATCGAGTAGCGCCTCCCCCAGCCCCGTCAGCGAGTTCGTGACCCCCGGCCCCGGCACCACGCACAGCACACCGGGTCGGCCCGTGCTTCGACCATATGCATCGGCCATGCACGCGGCGCTGAACTCATGCGTGACCAGCAAATACGGAAGCCCCTTCTCCTTGAACGAGTCCCAGAGTTCGTTCTCCTGTGCTCCGGGGATGCCATAAACACACCCGACGCACTCCGTGAGCAGCGCTTCGGTGAGTGCCTGTGCCCCGGTCATGCGGCCGAACACCCAACCCGGGTGGCGCTCAGCCTGCGCTTTCGCAATGGGACCGGCACTCGCTGTACCCACGGCCAGCGCGCCGCCGACCGCCGCAGCACCTTCCAACAGACCACGGCGTGAAAATGCGAAGTCCATTGAGCACCTTTCGCCAGGAACGGGCGAATGGTGTATCGGCTATCGGGGTGGTGCGAGTTTGGGGAGTTTGCGCGAATGACGTGCGATAGGTGAGCGACCTCGGCGAGGTTGGAGTGCTCCGATTGTGAGATCCAGCGAGAATTTGTTTCCGGGCGATTCACCCACCCCTCTCCGGAACCATTTTACTTGTCCGGAAGAATTAATATCAGAGGATTGGAAATCAATGTGAGTATTCGATTTGCACCGGAATTCATGCATCACAGGAATCGGATTCGCTCAAGAATCAACGCAGATTCACTACAATCGTCCGGAAGAAACTACATTGGAATGTCCCCCTGGGGCCACTTGGAACGTCGCGGGTGATCGGGATACTGGTCATGCGGGACGAAAATACAAGCGACGCTCTTGTAACGCTCGAGATCGATCGCCAACATGGTTGCCGTTGTCGCGGCCATCGCAAGCGACCAAATCGTGAAGGGCGATCAGCTTTCACCTGGACGTGTACCGGTTGCCAGGATTCTTGCTGCGTTGGAAGCCCCAAACATGGAGGGTTCATAGATGGCCCGCATCCTCAAGCCGCCAACTCCGATCGCATTATCGGATGGTGAGAGGTCGGTGTTTCTCGCCGGGTCGATCGAGATGGGGCGTGCCGAGGCGTGGCAAGCGGCCGTCGAACAAGAGTTGGCGGACCTACCCGTCGCTATCCTCAACCCGCGGCGGGACGAGTGGGACGCCTCATGGGAGCAATCCATTGGCAATCCGCTGTTCCGCGGGCAGGTGGAATGGGAGTTGGATGGGTTGGAGCGGGCATCGGTTGTGGCGATGTACTTCGCTCCGCCCACCCAGGCCCCGATCACACTGTTGGAGTTGGGTCTGCTGGCACGAAGTGGCAAGCTGGTGGTCTGCTGTCCGCCTGGGTACTGGCGGCGAGGCAACGTCGAGGTGGTGTGCGCCTGGTACGGTGTTCCACTGGTGGCGGAACTGCAGGAGTTGGTGCAAGCGGTTCGGAGACAACTCCTCACTGCACCTGGAACTTCGAGTGACACATAGGGGACGTAACTACGTTTGAAGTGGTGGTGTTTGTTCGTGGATACGCGGTGGTGACTGCCAGCCCGAACGGTTCGGCAACCTCATCTTTCACGGTTCGGATGCGGGCACCAGTTCCATGTCGGCCGCACGGAGTTCCCGCCCGTCGTGAGCGTGAAACGCCAGCGGTCGGACAGGCTTCCGGTCACGACGGTCCACCAGCACATACCCCACCTTCCCGCCACACCCCTCGCCCCACTGCCGGATCGCCATCAGCACCAGGTACAGCCCCCGCCCTTTCTCGGTCAGCACGTACTCGTGGTGCGCCCCCCCGTCGGCTGCCGGCACCTGATCAAGGATGCCGAGCGCAACCAGCTTCCGCAGCCGGACGGTCAGAATGTTCTTGGCCACTCCCAGACTCTTCTCGAACTCGCCGAACCGCCGGTCGCCCGCAAACGCCTGCCGCACGATCAACACCGACCACGCATCCCCAATCGCCTCCAGGGAGCGAGCGACCGGACAAACGTCTTTCTCCAGGCTCTTGCGTTTCATGGGTTCCGCCCCGTTCCGGGAGAGAGATCGAATTCGGTTGCAAGATGCAACCTAAGCATTATATACCTGATCAGTTGCAAATAGCAACCACGAGAATCGAGAACTGACCGGAAATGATGAGTTACGGGGAGACACATGAGGATTGCAGTTCGGTTAGCGCGAGGTGCCAGTGAGCAGAAGCTCGGGTGCGGGCGGCCACCCGCTCGGTCTCAGGGACTTCCGTTTCCGCCAGCAGTTGGCCATCGACCATCCCGCGGATCGCCGCGCGATAGGCCGTATAGAGCGGAAGGAGCAGTCGTCCCTCGTCATCCCCTGCCGCTCGCATGTAGGCGTCCACGAAGTCACGTGCCAGGTCTTTCCGGCCGTGTACGGTGAGATCCATCACGACGAACGCGATATCCGCCACCGGGTCGATGAAGCGGAACTGCTCGTTGAACTCGATGCAATCGATGATGACCAGATCGCCGGGCGGGGTTGCTTCGGGAAAGCAGTAGATGTGGTCGAGGTGTAAATCGCCGTGGCAGTCGCGCGGCACGCCCCGATTCATTCGGCTGTCAATCACTGGCCGAAGCCGGGTAAGTGATTCTTCCGCCAGGGTCTGGATGCGGTCGAAGTCACCCCTGCTTACTGTCTTCCCAACATGGGCGGCTGCGCGTTTGAAGACATCTCGAATGTTCCGGGCCACGACATCGAAATGCCCGAACGACGCGATCCGTTCGTTCGTTTCCGCCACGGCGTGGAACGCCGCGATTCGGTAAGCGACCGCCTCGATCAGTTTCGGGCAGACCTCGCCGCGTCGGAGTCGCTCCAGGAGTGTCGCCGCCTCGGGAAGGCGCCGCATCTTCACGGCCCACTCGATGGCGTCGCCATCCACATCGATGCGCACTCCGGCCGATGTCTGCACAATCGGCACGACGCCAAGATAGACGTCCGGGGCGAGACGCGCGTTAAGGCGCACCTCCTCTCGGCAGAAGTGGTGCCGGTTCTCCCGGGCCGTGAAATCCAGGAAGCCAAGAGCAACGGGTTTCTTGACCTTATAAACGAAGTCACCGACCAGAAACACAGCTGAGATGTGTGTCTGACGAACCTCGACCGAATCGGCAGGATCCGGGTAGGCTCGCGGGTCGGAGAGTGCCTCGATCAGATGGGATAACTCCATATCCAAATTCTCATCACGTTTGCAGGCCAGGCACCTTCGGGATTAGCGAGAAAGTGATCTACAAAACGCTGCTCTTGTATTTGTAGCTGGCCTCACAGAGGCCAGTCTTCGTGTGGCGTCGCGGTCGATGAGCGTTGTAGTGCACGGGCACCGTGCGAGGTCGGGACGGTGTTGAGCCGACAACGGGGACGCTGCCGGCAGAAGACTGTACGGCATTCGCCTCGTGGACGATATGCCATGGTATCAGAAACGCCAGAGAAACTGGGTCATGAACAGCAAACCGTCGACGTCATTCAACGGAGAGATGTAATTCGTCTTCCGGTAGTCCACCTCGAAGCCAACCTGGATCGTCTTGTTAACGTCCCACATGACGGTATTGAAGAACGTCTGGTTGGAAGCAATCTGCCCGGGGGCGAGATCCTTTGCGTACGGGTTATCGATGCCATAACCGCAGTGGATGTGAACTTTCGGGTGCACGTAGTAGTAGACCTCGCCATAGCCGCCCCGCGACCGGATCGGGCGGTAGGTATCCGAGTTGAAGTTCTGCAACACGCCGGCGTTGTATTCGCCCAGAGTCTGACCGACGAAACCCTCGGCCTTCACGCCCAGTCGGTCCGTCACAGCCCACTGGAAGTCGCACCCCAGTCCCCAGATGTCGTCGATGATCCGAAGCGGGCCGGGAGTGCCCAGGTCCACTCGCGTGATCCGGATCTGACCCACAACGCCGGAGACGCCGAACTCAACCGCGCGTTGCTTCCGCGCGCCCATATACTCCTGAGTCTCACCCACCCCCAATGCCAAGCGACCTTCGACGTTGGGCCAGCCATTGTCTTCGACCAGGGGGTCTTTGAGCGAGTTGACGACGAGCGTAGAAATCGGCTCACCCAGCCCAAACTGAAACGTCAACTGTGAACCATCTTCGAAGTGACCGTACCGCTCGAATCGAAGCTGACCACGATACGATCCGGCGTTGCCGGAACCGTAGAGGTAGCTGATCGGCAGGATCGTCGAACCGACGGGGTTGAAGATGTCTCGCTGGAGGCCGGCCGCAAGCCGCATCTTGTCGTTCTTGAGTTCCCCGTATGCGTAGTAGAGCAGCAGGCCGTAATTGTCCGAGGTCAAGTTGTCGTTGAAGAAGTGCGCGAGGATCTCGTAATCTGCCGCTCTGGCCAGCGTGCCCACACCGCGACCCGCATCTTGCTCCAGCACGGGTTCAAGGCCCGAACCCTCTCCGGAGGGATGTTGTCACGAGCCGTCCTCACCCTTGGTGCACCCAAGTGAGAGATGTATGATCAGGCGGCACGACAGTGTTGAATGTTCAACCGCAGGTGTTGCAAAATTTCGGAGGATGTAGTGAGCGAGACTGGAACAGAATCCGTTCACCCCACCGCCCCGCCGCGAGCGGTCGCGCTCAGCGGCGTCGTCTTCGCCTCACTCTACATCACGAGCCTGGTGTTGGTCCGCCTCACCGTACCGGCCGATCCTACGGACCCCGGTGCGTGGCTCACCGACCCGGCCTCCCGGTCCTGGGTCGGCGTTGCGATGAACCTGGTCCCGTTCGCGGGGATTGCGTTCTTGTGGTTCATGGCCGTGCTCCGAAATCACATCGGCCTGAAAGAAGACCGACTCTTCGGAACGGTCTTCCTCGGCAGCGGGTTCCTCTTCGTCGCCATGACGTTCGCCGCCGCCGCCGTCGCTCAGGGTTTGCACGCCGTCGGCACCAGCGGCTCACCGGTGGATAGCGAGACCTATCGCATGGCCCGAAGGATGGTGTACGCGCTGATGATGACATTCAGCATGAAGATGGCGGCGGTGTTCATGTTCGTCACGTCCACGATTGGACTCCGCACGGCGGTCTTCTCACGCTGGGTGTCGTTCGTCGGCTTCGCGTTCGGTTTGATGCTGCTGCTGGTCATCAGCAACTTCGCATGGATCGCGCTACTGTTCCCGTCCTGGGTGCTGCTCGTAAGCGCCTGGATTATGATCACCGATTTCCGTCAGGACCACATGGTTGAACCGGAGACTCTTAGCTGAACGAGTTGGTGAGCGATGCAGCCAACAACGAACAGAAAACCTGAAACGGGTCCTGAAGGCGAACAACAACCCACGGTTGTGAAACTATCGTTCTGGGGCAAAACATGTCGAAGAACCCAAGGCAAGCTGTCCGTCAACCCGCGACGAAGTTCGCGCACCTACAAAAGAAGATGCTGAAGCAGAAGCCGCCAAAGCCAGCAGGCAAAAAGAAGTGAGCAAATGACCTACGCCAATTGCCCGGCCCTATGGAAGTCAGGGATGCGGGGCTGAAGCCGCAACGAGTCGCTCGCTGATCCTTCGGTCAGTGGGCCATACCAACACTTCGAATGGGTTCTGGTGATTCCCCAGCACTCTGGGTAACATCACACCTGCCTCCCAAACTGAACCCATCCCCTTCCCTCGCCGAGAACCTCTCATGCGTCGCGCACGACCGTTTGCTCTGCTTCTGCTGCTCGGATTATTGACAGCCTCGACCTCCTCGACATCGGCCGCCCCACCCGAACCTTTCCGGTTTGCCGTGCCCATCGTGGCCGCTGCCGACGAGACGGGGTTCCCGCTGAAAGATGGCGACATCTGGGTCATGGCAGGCGACAGTATCACGGCCCAGCACCTTCACTCGAATTATTTCGAGGCATTCTGCTACGCTCGCTACCCGAAGCTGAAGTTCGCGTTTCGCAACTCCGGTGTCGGTGGTCACACCATCCCGACCACGCTCGCCCGGTTCGACTACGACATCGCTGCGTGGAAGCCGACTGTCGTGTCGGTCGAACTCGGCATGAACGACTCGGGCGGCACCAAGACCAACGACTTCATCAAGAACATGGGCACGATGACCGAACGCATCCGCAAGATCGGGGCACGACCGATCATCTTCGCCGCAAGGCCAGTCAACGATGGCACCACGTCTGACAAACTCGCAGGCCGAAACCAGCGGCTTGACGAGTACGCAACCGCACTCAAGGGATTCAGCGAGAAGGAGATGATCCCGTATGCGGACCAGTTCCACGCACTGCTGGACATCTGGGGAAAGAACAAACCACGCGAGAAACTGTTGTCCACAATTGTGGAATTGAAAGCTGCGGCAGCCGATGACTCGATCGCGGGGGTCGAAGGGCTTCGCGCATTCCTGGCCGCTCAGGAAAAGAACCCGGCGAAGGGCGTGAACCTGACAGGCGACCCGGTTCACCCTGGGGTTCCGGGTCAACTGATGATGGCCGCCGCGTTGCTCAAGGATCTCAAGGCGGATGGATTTGTCAGCAGTGCAACCGTTGACGCCGAAGCTGGGAAGGCGGAGGCCAAGGGCTGTGGCATCACGGATGTGAAAGCCGAGAATGGTGGCGTGGCGTTCGATCGACTGGATGAGCGGTTGCCGTTCCCAATCCCGGACGATGCCCGCGTTGCTCTTTCAATCGCTCCCGATGTTCTCGCCCTGAGCGAATACACACTCAAGGTAACCGGCCTCAAGGATGGCGATTACATGTTGAAGATCGGTAGCGCGGGGGCAGGTCGTTTCAGCGCGAAGGAACTGGCCGCGGGGATCAACCTGACCTCGCTCGCACCGGTCGCGATGTCAAAGGACGTGAACCCAATCATCCTGCAGATGCGCGGCGTCCTGAAAGCCGTGTCGGACAAGGAAGGTGTGGTGGGAACATGGCGAGCGCTTTCTCAGAAGGCACACGCCAAGGGTGCTGACGCAACATTGATGGCGGATCTCGCGGCGCTCACGAAAAAAGTCGAGGATGCCGACGCCAAGATCCGTGATGCGGCGAAACCCCAGAAGTTACACTTCGAGATCTCGCCTGTTCCCGCGAAGTGAGATCATCCCGCAACGACGGTACGCAGCCGCGACAGAAGTCGTCGAAGCCGCTCTGGCTGGTTCCATCCGTTTCGCTGCGTATCGTTTGTGCTGGAGTAGGTTGAAGCCAATCATCCCTCAGTCCGATCTGCCCGCTTTGGAGCCTCTGCGAGACTCTGAGCATCTCGCCCGATGGTGACACAGATCGCGTCCAGAGGCAGGTCGTTCGGGTCGTCGCCGAAAGGATCTTCGATCTCGACACCTGCCTCTTCGATTCCGAGTAACCCAAACGCGATCACCACCACTGCTGGAATCGCGACCCAGTTGAGTTCCCCGATCAAGGTGAACGGTAGCGAGGTGAGATAGAGCAACAACAACTGCTTGATGTGAACGGCATATGCGAACGGAATCGGGGTTCGCAGGATCCGCTCGCAACCACCCTGCATATCGAGAAACGCCCGAACGTTCACTTCCAGGGACTGTGCCGTGACGCTGTCGAACTTTCCCGCTGCGAACCGGTCGCGGATCCACGCGGTCATGTAGTACGCGAGGATCGACGGCGGATTGCCCGCAGACGACACGTGGTCGAATACCGCGGGCGACACGAGCGACCGGATTTCTTCGAGATCCGTGCTCCCGCGAAGGTGCTGCTTCAGGGCGAGGGGATAGGCGGTCACGAATTTGGCAAGCTCCGACGCTTCACCCGCGAACGTCACCGCCTCACGCAGAAGATTTCGTGACGAATTTACGATGCCGCCCCACAGCTTGCGTCCCTCCCAGTAACGGTCATAGGAACAATTGTTGCGAAAGACGATCAGCAGGCCGAGGGCCACACCGATGAGCAAGTGTCCGAGTGGCTTGAAATGGTTCAATACCGTTTCGCTGCCAGGGACGAACTCACGAACCAGAAGAACCAACACGGTCAACAGGACGAGTAACGCAATGCGTCCCACCACCCGCGGGATGATTGTCCCCCGATAGGCGAGGGTGAGCGGAAGCCAGCCTTTGGCATCGTAAGAAATCATCTTCAGTCGACTCGTGTGAATACTGGCCTAGGTGAACGGGATCTGAACCACGCTCGGGGAGGATATGAACTCTGTGCCCGGCGGGGATGGATTGGGAAGGTGAAGCAAGCAGTTGCGACTTGCTGCTTCGGCCAGACTCAGTCTGGCCGAAGGTGGCGGGACGACGTCAATGCCGAGGTCCGGTGGATCACTACTCCGTCTTGGTACCCTTCTCCACCAGCAGGACCGGGCGGAGAATGCCCCCAAGGAATAACTCACTGATCTTGCGGTTGTCCACTCGCACCGCGACCACGTTCTCGCCCTCAACAGCCACGGCGCTCGCATCGACCTCGAATACCGAGCGACGCGGCACGGCCACCGCGTTCGGCTTTCCTTTCTTCGGCACCGGCGCAGTCAGGACGGCCTTCGGTTCCAACTTCTTCCCGTTCACATAGACGGTCACGTCGCCATCGACCTCCGTGAACACCAGCGCCAGCGATTGGTTCTTGCCCGGTACCGTGAACTTCGTGCGATACCACAGCACGGTGTTCTCCGCGATCCCTTGTTCGCTGAGCGTCGCCGAGTGCGTCGCGACCATCTTCCATTTTGCGTCGTCATGATCCGCGGCGAAGAACGACTTCGCCTCGCCCATGTCCGCATCGTCAGGCGCGAACTTCCACTTGTCCGGCAGCACGGCCAGAAGTTTGTTTGGCGTGGCCATCGCGGCCACGCCTCCGTCGAGCGTCTTGAGGAGGAACCGCCGGAGATACGAGGTGCCGTACTCCGGGTTCGCCTGCTTCTTCGCGATCAAGCCCTCGATCCGCTTTGTCATCACCGCGTAAATCTCTTTCGCCTTCGCAAAGTCGCCCTTCGCCATCGCAGCACAGATCTCGCGGTACTCGACGATGTTCTGGAAACCAGACGCGTGCATCGCCACTCGCTCGGCGTAGGTCGCGTCGTCCTTCGCAGCTTGTGCGGCCTGCGCGAGCGCGGTCTCGCACGTCCGGAGCAACTCGGGCGTGTAAGCCGATGCGAGACCGTAGAAGCCTCCCGAGTGGTTGTGGAGTTTCGCCGTCGTCTCGTCGATCGCGGTCCAGTAGGTCTTCATGTGGCCTGCGGCTGGCCCGTAGAACTTCTGATAGTAATCCTCCATCAGAGCCGTCGGGTCGAGCTTGGGGTTGTATGCCATTCGCAAGCTCAGGTAGATCTGCGGTCCGTAGATGTACCAGTTCGACAGCACCTCGATCGTCATGAAGGCGAGACCCTTTCCCGCCAGATACGGATACTCCAGCTTGCACGGCGTGAACTTGAACATGGGAAGTGTCGCGTCGGCGAGGTTGTACATGTAGTTGTAATACCCGAGCCGCGTGGCCACTTTCGACCAGCCATCAACCATGTCGAGTTGCTGCTTGCGGCTCGGACATTCCGGTGTACCGATCCCGTGCAGACGGCAGTAGCGGATCGGTGCGATCACCGCACAGAGGTTCGGGGCGAGCTTCTTTTCACGAACCGGAGGCTGCGTGTAGTCGGCATACACGTAAAAGTTGAGCACCGAATCGGGGTAGACCTTCGCGACACGCAGTGCCACGTCGTCGAAGAAATCGGCGTAGCGCGTGGAGATCGAAACGTTACCGCTCGACGGCTCAAGGCTCTTGGGATCGTCCTGAGCGACGCACTTCTCGCAGCGACAATAACCGCGACCGTCGGGAGGTGAAATCGACGGGTTCTTCGCGCCGCCTTTGATGACGCCGATCACGTTGTTGGCGAAAACCTCGCGTGCTCCCGGGTTCGACGTGCACAGCCAGTCGCCATTCTTTCGCTCTCCATCCGCCCCCTGTGCGAAGTATTCCGGGTGTTCCGCGAACAATCCCTTCGGAATGTAGCGTCCCCACGAGTGGGAGTGCGCGAAGTCCTCGCCGCCGGCTCCGTTCCATGCCTTCCAGTGACCGCCCATCCAGCTTGGGCCTTTCGGGTTGCGATACAGCAGTCCGGGTTCCTCAGTGATTGCCAGGGACTTTACGCTGAGATCGGCCGATTTTGGGAACACTTCGCCGAGCGGACCGTCCATGAAGTATCGGCAGCCGAGTTCTTCAAGGAAGCGGCAAACTGCCTTCACCGTGGCCGCTTCGCTCTGGCCCGCGATCAGGACGCGGCCGTCCCTGGCGATGATTCGCACGCCCTCTTTCGAGGGGCTATCGATGTCGTCGAGTTTCAACCCGGCTTGCACCGCCGCCTTGCCGACGTAGATGGCGACTCCTTCCGTCGGTGCCTTGTCCGACACCGGCAACTCCGCTCCCGTGATCTTCTTCAGCCACTCCACGAGAAGCTGCGTCGCGAGTCCGTCGCCGTTCCCGGTCGCGGGATTCTTACCACCCTTCTTCGGGACGATTGGGTTCGTGAGCGACACAATCGTTGCGACGGGCTTCCCACCCTTCACCAATTCGACGGCAACGCCAGCCTCGTCCGAGCCGCACGCGGCAGGTTCGGACTCAATGGCAAGCGCGGGTACGGCCGCAGTGGCCCCAACCTGGTGGAGGAACTGACGTCGCGAGGGATTCGACTGCATGAGGATCTCCCAACCGGGAAAGAGTTCAACCCGCGCTTACGCCACAACATCGACGATGGACATCGGCTGACCATGCGGTCCTGGAGCGGCCTGGATCAGCTTAACGTCTCACTCGATTGAATGAAACTAGTTCCCGGGTCGAGTGAAGTCTCCAACCGGCCAACGCACTTTGAAGTTCAGTCAACTCACGGTTACTCGACGTAATCGATTGACCCGCAAAGTTCCCCGATCCGAAAACATGAATCAAGTTGAGGCAGCTTCAAGTGTGAACCGATCGGTATGATAAATGCAAGGACGCTGCATGCGTTTGTCTGTGACTCACAGAGAGGGATTCGACCGATGCGGTACGCGATCTGCCTCGCCAGTTTCATCTCGCTCGCGGTGCTGATCGGCTGTGACCGACCGCAGGCCAACAGGCCAGAAACACCCCCTGCTCCGGTGACAGTCGCCACAGTAGCCAAGAAGACTGTGCCCGTTCAGATCCGCACGATCGGCTCGGTGAAGGCAATGTCCACCGTCGCCATCCGGCCACGGGTCGGCGGCCAGTTGACTGAGGTGTACTTCACGGAGGGCGATTTCGTCGAGCAGGATCAGAAGTTGTTTACCATCGATCCCCGTCCATACGACGCGGCGGTGAAACTGGCGGTGGCGAACAAGGCCAAGAACGCCGCTCTGCTCCGGGGGGCTGAGTTGTCGCTGGCGCGGGCCGAGCAGGCGAGGGCCGGTGGAGTCGGGGCAGCCGCCGAGTACGAGGTCGCACTGACTGCCGTCAGCAGCGCCAAGGCCGTCGTCGAGTCCGACGAGGCCGCGATCAACGCCGCCAAGATTCAGGCCGACTTTACCACCATCCTCTCACCCATCAACGGACGCGTCGGCGAACTCCTCGTCAGCAAGGGGAACCTCGTCGACGCGAATGGCCTCAACCCGCTCGTCGTCATCAATCAGGTCTCTCCAATCTCGGTCACGTTCTCCCTCCCTGAGCACCACCTCCCGGTGGTACTCGTTGCGCGGAAGGTCGGGCCACTCAAGGTCGAGGCGGACCTCCGCGTCGGGGGGCCGCTCGCGGTTGGCAAGCTGGCTTTTATCGACAACGCCGCAGACGCCACCACCGGAACCGTCCAGTTCAAGGCCGCGTTCGATAACACGGACCACAAGCTCTGGCCGGGGTTGTTCGTGGATGTCGTCCTGACACTCGGCGATCGGCCCGACAGTGTCGTCATCCCGTCGTCCGCCATCCAGTCGGGGCAACAGGGGCAGTACGTGTATGTCGTGACTGCGGACAAGAAGGCCGAGTTGAAGCCGGTCACCGTGGCATTCGAGATCGGCGGCGAGTCCATCATCGCGTCCGGCCTGACCCCCGGGGAGATGGTGGTCGTGGAGGGACAACTGCGACTGGCCCCCGGCACGAAGGTGGAGCCCAAGCCGCACACCCCTCGAACCAGCGCACCAGTTCCGCCCATCCCACAGGTGATCACTGGAGGGGCGAAGTGAATATCTCCGCCCCGTTCATCCTCCGCCCGGTCATGACGACGCTTCTCACCGTTGGCGTCGTCCTGGCCGGTGTACTCGGATACGTCTCCCTCGCGGTCGATGCCCTCCCCCGGGTCGATTTCCCCACCATCCAGGTAACAGCAACGCTCCCCGGAGCCAGCCCCGAGACGATGGCCTCGTCCGTGGCAACACCCCTGGAAAAGCAGTTCACTGCCATCCCCGGACTTGAGAAAGTCAGCTCGACCAGCGCTCTCGGATCGACTTCCATCACCCTGGAGTTCGCCCTCGATCGGGACATCGACGCGGCGGCCCTGGACGTCCAGTCTGCGATCTCGAAGTCCGCACGCTCGCTCCCGGCCGATATGCCCAGTCCGCCGTCGTTCCGAAAGGTGAACCCGGCCGACTCCTCCATACTCGTGCTTGCCCTGCGCTCGGACACCCTCCCGCTGTACGAGGTGAATGAATTCGCGGACTCCATCCTGGGCCAACGTCTGTCGATGGTGCAGGGTGTCGCACAGGTGGTCGTGTTTGGTGAGCAGAAGCGGGCGGTCCGTGTGCAGATGGACCCCGACCTCCTCGCCGCGCGGGGGATCGGGATCGATGAGGTGTCCGGGGCGATCAAGGATGCCAACGTGAACCTCCCAACCGGAACCTTCCAGGGCGAGAGGCGTGCGTTCAACATCCAGGCCAGCGGGCAGTTGATGAACGCACGCGAGTACCGCCCGGTGATCGTCGCGTACCGGAACGGAAAGCCCGTCCGCCTCGGGGAACTGGGGGCGGTGAACGACGGCATCGAGAACGACAAGCTGGCCGCGTGGTTCACCGAGCGGGACCCGGATGGCACAGTCGGCGACATGCCGCGGGCAGTCGTTCTCGGAGTACAACGGCAGCCAGGCGCGAACACCGTCGAGGTTGCCACCGCGATCAAGGAATTACTCCCGACGCTCCAGGCCCAACTCCCACCCTCCGTACAACTCGCCATTCAGTTCGACCGCTCGGTGCCGATCAAGGAATCAATCGACGACGTTCAACTCACGCTCCTCGTCGCGTTCGTCCTGGTTGTGCTGGTGATCTTCCTGTTCCTCCGAAATGTCCGGGCGACGCTCATCCCAAGCCTCGCGCTCCCGGTGTCGGTGGTCGCGACGTTCGCGGTGATGCATTTGCTCGGGTACACGCTGAACAACCTCACCCTGTTGGCTCTGACACTCGCGGTGGGGTTCGTGGTGGACGACGCGATTGTCATGCTGGAGAACATCGTCCGACACCTGGACATGGGCAAAACGCCGCTGCAGGCCGCTCTCGACGGTTCGGCCGAGGTTGGATTCACGATCGTCTCGATGACCATCTCGCTCGTCGCCGTGTTCATCCCGGTGCTGTTTCTCGAAGGGATCGTCGGCCGGTTACTGCGAGAATTCGCAGTCACGATTTCCGTGGCGATCATCCTCTCGGGGCTGATTTCGGTGACCCTGACGCCGATGCTTTGCGCCCTGTTCCTGCGAGGCGGTCATGGGGCTGCGAGCGGCCACAGGCCGGGACTACTCTACCGCATCACCGAGCGGATGTTCGATGTCGCCCTCGCCGGGTATGCTCGAACCCTTCAGTGGGCGATCCGTGGCAAGCTGCTCATGCTCTTGTTCTCGCTCATCTTCATCGCTGGTACCGCGTACTACCTGGTTGTGCTGCCCAAGGGGTTCCTCCCGAGCGAGGACATCGGCCAGATCTACGCGAACACTGAGGGTCCGGAAGATGTGTCGTTCGAGGGACTCGTCGACGCCCATCAACGTGTCGCAGAGATCCTCCGCCAGGACGAGAACGTGGAAGCCCTGAGCAGCACGGTCGGGGCGAGCGGGGGCACAGGGGCAAGCAACGCCGGGCGAATGTTCATTCGACTCAAGCCGCGCGAACAGCGGACCTTGTCCGCCGACGAGGTGATCTCACGACTCCGCCGGAAAGTGGCGATCGTGCCCGGGATCAAGGTCTACTTCCAGAACCCGCCGCCCATCCGGATCGGCGGCCGGGTGGCAAAGAGCGCGTATCAGCTCACGATCCAGGGGCCCGACACGACCGAGTTGTTCGCCGCAGTGCCGAAACTGGAGGAACGACTGCGCGCGATGCCGGAACTGAGCGAGGTCTCCAGCGATCTGCTGGTTCGCAGTCCGCAACTCAACATCCGCATCAACCGCGACAAGGCGACGAGCCTGGGCGTGACGGCCCGTCAGGTCGAGGACGCTCTGGCAAACGCCTACGGGGCGAGACAGGTTTCCACCATCTTCTCGCCGACCAACGAGTACCGCGTGGTACTCGAGGCGAAGCCTGAGTTCCAGCGCGACCCAACATTGCTATCACGGCTCTACGTTCGGGCCGCGACCGGGGTGCTGGTCCCGATCGACTCGCTTGTCACCACGGACCGTGGCGTCGGGCCGCTCACAGTCGCCCACTCGGGCCAGTTGCCGGCGGTAACGATCTCCTTCGATCTTGCCCCCGGCGCGTCGCTTGGGGGCACGCTGGCGAAGGTCGAGGAGGTGGCCCGCGACGAGTTGCCGGCCACGCTCACCATTGGGTTCCAGGGAACCGCCCAGGAGTTCCAGAAGTCGGCCCGCGGTCTGGGCCTGCTGCTGATCGCCGCCGTGGTCGTCATCTACCTGGTGATGGGAATGCTCTACGAGAGCTTTGTCCACCCCATCACCATCCTGTCGGGCCTGCCGTCGGCCGGAGTCGGCGCACTGCTGACGCTGGCCCTCTTCCATAGCGAATTGAACCTGTACTCGATGGTCGGGCTGATCATGCTCATCGGCATCGTGAAGAAGAACGCGATCATGATGATCGACTTCGCGCTCGACGCCGAGCGGACGCAGGGGAAGTCTGCCCGAGACGCGATCTATGAAGCGTCTCTGGTGAGGTTCCGACCAATCATGATGACGACAATGTGCGCGCTGCTCGGGGCGTTACCAATTGCACTGGGGTGGGGTGCGGGAGCGGAGTCCCGGCAACCGCTCGGCCTCGCGGTTGTCGGCGGCCTTCTCGTCTCACAAGTGCTGACCCTGTACTTCACCCCGGTGTACTACATTTATCTGGACAAGCTTCGGTTCCGCCGGGCCAGTTGAGCCATCCGAGCTGAAGGATGGTAATGAGCACTCAGAGGGTGAAGCTCAAGAAGCTCTACCCAACAGCTGAGCGGCAATGAGCAACTAAAGCGGTTACAGGAACCTCCCACTCCCGAAATCACGCTATAGCTTTCCTGTAACCGCTCTCATCCCTCGAAATCTGTGGAATCGCGTGTTACCAGTCGACTGAATCACAGCACTGCAGTTCAGTCACGCCATGGGCCCAGGGTCGGGGGTTTCGCCGAGGCGCTTCAGTTCCTCGCCTTCCCACGATTCCTGCTCGTCCACCGGTTCCACGTGAATCATCACCTCCAGACCGGGCATCGCTGCCACAAGCGCCGATTCAACCTCGTGCGCGACGTGATGGGCCGCCCGCACAGTCAAGTCTCCATTCACCAATAGATGAAACTCCGCGAACCGTCGCTGGCCTGCTCGCCGCGTTTTCAGCATGTGGAAGGTCGAACCCTTCGGGAGGTGCGGCGTGATCGTCGCACGAATCTGCTCCTGCTCCACCTTTGGCAGTGAGTGATCCATCAGCCCGTTGAACGACCGCTCGACCAGTTCGCCGCCCGTCCAGATAATGTTGCCGCCCACCAGGATCGCCAGGATTGGGTCAAACCACTCGTAACCCGTCATCAGCACCAGTGCCAGACCGCCAAGCACGCCTACGGAGGTCCACACGTCCGCCATCAGGTGATGGCCGTCTGCTTCCAGAACAATGGAGTCGTGTTTGCGACCGTAATAGAGGAGTACCCGGGCCGTCACCAGATTCACGCCAGACGCCGCGAGGCCGATGATGGTGCCAATCTCCAGGTTGAACAGTGGCACTGGTTGCACCAGTCGCTTGATCGCGTAAACCGCAGTGCCGACACCCGCGAGGATGATGAGCACGCCCTCGAGGCCACTGGAGAAGTATTCGATCTTCTCGTGGCCAAAGGTGTGGCTCGGGTCGGCGGGGCGAGATGCGTACCAAAGCGCGATGTAGGCCGTCACTGCGGCCGTGAGGTTAATGAGGCTTTCCAGTGCATCGGAAAACAGGCCCACTGAATCAGTGAGCAGATACGCGGTTCCCTTCATCGCAATGGTGACAAGTGCCGCCAGGATGGAGAGCGCGATCGGTAATCGGAGATGCGAGGGTGAAGCCATGCGAGGATTGTATCGAGTGCGAGGAGTTGCGGGATCGGGGTGAATGGGGCGAACTTCTGCTTCAGCCAGGGTGCCGGAAATGCCGAACTTACCACGAGACCGATGTGCGGGGAGCGAAAATGGCCCGGTTCGGATTACTCCTGGGAATTGGTCTGATCGTGGGGTGCTGTTCCACACAGCTTGCTCCACCGATGCGGCCCGCGCCGGCACAACTGCCCGTGATCCCCCGTGGAACAATCGAACCCGACGTGTCGGCCGCGAACCTGACACCAGTTGCCTCGCCGCCATCGCGACCCAACCAGTATCGCCGACTCACTGCTGCCGAGTGCCGCACTCTCGCGGTTCGCAATGCCCCACTCGCCAACGATCTGGACACGCACCCGGACAACCAAACCTCACATTCGCACGCCACTCGAAAGAAGTCGGAGCAAGCCCAACTCTCGCGACTCGTGCGGGGTTATGCCGCGGACGATATTCGGAACCGCGCGGCAAACGATGCTCTCGAACTGTACTACAAGCTCGCCACGGCCGAGGGGCAGTTCGATCTCGTCTCGACCGCACATGAAGTGTTGCGCCAGCAACTCGCTGAGGCGGAGAAGGCCATCAAGCTGGGTGCGGCCGATCGTGCCGACGCGGATCGGATACGCCGGCAACTTCTCGAACTCGAGTCGCAGTTGGCGAAGCTCGAAGCGGCGATCGCCGGGTTGAACGCAGGGTTAGCGGGTCACCTCGGCCTCGACCCAGCCGATCCGACACCGCTGTGGCCAGCCGATACATTCAAAGTCGGGGATACCGTGCCCGACGTGGAACAGTCCGTTCAAACGGCCCTCCAGTATCGACCAGACTTGAACCTGCTCCGTGCGCTCTGTTCGGGTGGGAATGGCGGGCAACTGACGAAGGCAGTCGTGAATGGGATCAACCCGCTGCTGGGTACAAGCGATCCGTCGAACCCACTCCTGGGGCAGGTGGTGGCGATCATGGCCGGGATCAAGCAAGAGCCAACCAAGTCGGAGGAGAAGCTCCAGCGTCAGGTGGCAGGAGCGCTCGCGGCACGGGAACGGCAAGCCGATGCAGAGGTGCGTGCGGGGGTCGCGATGATCCGAGGGAATCGGCTGTCGGTGGCGGCAAAAGTGGCCGAGGTGCGGAACCTGCAAGCGAGGGTCGCGGAAGCCGAGAAGCGAGTGGCGGCAGGGGTCGCGGCTGCCCAGGCGGAACTGACCCTGGCCCGAATTGACCTTCTGAAAGCACGCGGGGAGTTGATCCAGGTCGTCGCTGAATATCACATCAGCGACGTGAAACTGCGGCAGGCGATGGGAACCCTGGTGCGAGAGTGAACCCGGGATGGGTTCACTCCGCGAAACAACTCACTTCGTGTCGTCGAGCATGACCTTCTTCGCGGGCTTCAGGTACGTCTCGTCGAGCTTGCCAACCGACCACAGCAGACCCCGTGTCACGAGATCCAGGTAGCGGGCGTCGGCGACCGTGTCGTTATTGTGACCGAGGGTCGTTCCGAAGACCTTGGCCTTGCCGTTGTAGGTGTTCGTCCACGCAACCACAGATTCATCGGTCCGTTCCTTGCCGTCCTTGGACTTGATCGTCTGCTTCCCCTTCGCGACGGGTTGAGCCGTCTCCATGAGCTTGCCGGTCTCGTTGTTGTACAGTTCCTCGTTCACCGTCTTCCAGCCTTCGAGACCCTTCGTGATCGTGCTTTCCTTGTCGATGTAGGTCACGTCAATGGGTGCCTGTGGGCCGTGTCGGGTCGTGGCCAGGCCGGTGAACGCGAACCAGGGTGTCATCTTGGGGTAGCCCTCCGAGCGGTAGCAGTGCATCCCGCAGTGAACGACCACCGCAGGGAGTCCCTCCTGGTGCGGCTTCAGGATGCGGTCGATGATCTTCTGGTCTTTCACATCGGCCGTGCATTCGTCGTGCAGAACCACATCAAAACCCTTGGCCCAGTCTTCCTTTTCGTAGATCGGGTTGAGATGCTTGGTCGTCGTATCCGGGTCGTAAGAGACGGCCCACTGCACGTTCGCACGGGACGAAATTCCTTTCATCAGCAACTCTTGCTGCTTCTTGTAATCGTGGCAGCAACCACCAATCACCAGCAGCGCTCGGATCGGTTTTACATCTTCCGCAGGCGCGGCAGCGGTTCCGGGGATGCCGACCAGGCCGGCCGTCAGGATCGCAAGTGCGATCGCCGTGAATCTTCGGGAGAGAGATTGCTTCATGTTGGCTCCGTTTGCAGGAATGTCGCGGTGAGAAACGAGAAGGCGGCTGGCGGCATTATCACCGGATGAGGGTGTCGCTGCCAGGGCCGCTTCGGGAGTTGATGCAAGAAAGGTGATCGCCAGAGAGGTAGCCCTTCATCAGCTATGGCAGGAGGTTGAAGTCGTACTGGCCAGGCATGGGTTCAGCGGTGACCTCGACCGAGAGGCTCGTGGTCTTTGGGTCGGCGTATTTCTGAGACGCGATCCACACGGGAGGTTTCGGGCCTTCGCCCGGTCCTGGTTCCGCGAATGCGAACACCACCACTTTGTACCATCCCGGTCTGCAACCGATCTTCTCTTCGGTTTTCAGTGCAAACTGGCCCGTCGCAGGATCGACCCTCGCCCGTGCTTCCTCTTGAGAAGCGTTCCCCTTATCGGCGTCGGGAACGAATTGCAGTCGGCCCACCGTCATTGGTTTGCCATTGAGCGTGAGCTTCCCCTCAACCGGGTAATACACCGGTTCTTTGGCGCAGCCCGCCACGACAAGCACGAATGCGGACGCCAGGATCGGCAACATAAAGCGTCGAACAGCCATCAATATCCCCATGGTCAGTCAAGGTTGACGGCTTCCCCACCGGCCGCGCTGGAAGCCGCTCGGTACGTCGCAATGGGGATCGAATCTTTAACGAACCGGACACTCCCGTCGGCCATCGCGAAGTTCGCTCCGCCCGTATGGCGACTGCGGAACGAATAGTTCTCGTGCCACTGCCCGTCTTCCCCGGCAGCTTTCCCGGTGAACTTGTTCAGTGGGATCGCACACGTCGCGGTGGTGTGATTGGCGTATGGCCACGCCAGCCATGCACTCCATTCCGCGACATCCTCGCCCAGCATCATCGTGTTGCTGGTGCCATCGGTGATGTCCGTCAATTTCATTGGGAAGATAACATCGGTGCGGTAGAAGATACCGTCGCCTTTCCCGGTGCCGTTCTGGTAAAAGACATCGCAACTGCCGTTCGTGCCGGTGTTCGGATACGATCCCCAACACCAGTTCGATCCACTGACGCCCTTGTAGTTGTTCGGGCCGCCCTGAACCGTGCCATAAATCGTGGGGTTCGCCCGGGTGCTACCGAACTGAACCGCGTTGTCAGAGGGGCAAAGCAATGTCTTGATCACGGTCGGAACGGCAGCGTTATTTGTAATCGAACTGCTATCGACCCCGGCCTGAGTGTAGAGGTTCCCTTGTTCGAACTGCGGAAGGGTGCGGGCAATCCAGCTCCAGGCATTAGCCGTACAGCAGGCCCCACTGGTAGCCACATTGCGATCGCCGTTCCGGGGGAGAGAGCCTCGGGAATCGTGAAACCCGTGGCATGCGATCGCGAGTTGTTTCAGGTTGTTGCTGCACTGCATTCGCGCGGCCGCCTCGCGGACTTTCTGAACTGCGGGCAGTAGCAGCCCGATCAGAATCGCGATGATGGCAATCACCACCAGTAACTCAATCAGCGTGAATCCGGGACGACGTCAAAGCAACATGATGACACCCTGGCGAAACGGGTGAGGCGACGGATTACTCGAGGATAACTGCGATCGAGAGGTTAATCCAACAATAAAACGATCAGAAAGGACTCCCGTAACACTTGTATCCGGCCCAACTCGACATCATGCCGGGGACTCGACTCTCGACGGTTGCTTGATTTCAACTTGAAACTTGGAACCAGGAACTCGAAACTCCACGAACCGACTATGATGTGAAGAATCAGTGGAGGAGACCCGATGTCGGTTCACACGATGCGACTGGTGTTTGGGGTGATGTTTTTACTGCTTGCGGCAGTGATCTTCACCCGGGGTTGGTTCGCGCCAAATCTCGGTGCGGGGTTCGACCCCTTGCGCATGAACCTGGGGGGCGCGCTCGCGCTAGTGTTCGGGTGTATGAACCTTGCGAAGTGGTATGTAACCTGGTCGTACCGGCGGCAGATGGCAACACCCATCCGCTTGCCGTTTCAGCCCGATCCGTCGCTGGTGAAGCCCGAGCCGCCGAATCCCGAGCTGGATTTCACGCGGCCCGCCGACGAAAACAGGTCAAATGATGAGTTGAAGTGAACCGCGAGTTCACTCCGCGGCCTTCGGTGCCTCGGGCTTTGGTGCTGGTTTTGCAGCGTTGAAAGCGCGAGTCACCGTCTCCAGCAACCGCTCCATCGCGAACGGTTTCCGGATGTAGTCAACCACACCGAGCCATTCCGCGTAGGCCTTGTGTCGGCTCCCCTCGTTCGCGGTAATCATGATGATCGGTGGGGCGTCGGCCTTGTCCCGGAAGTGCTCAAGGAGTGGGTATCCACCCATTCGCGGCATCATCATATCGAGGATGACGAGATCGGGCTGCTGGTTGTAGATCGCCTGCTTTCCCTGATGGCCGTCGTGAGCTTGAATCACCTTATAGCCTTGGCGTTCGAGAACGGCTCGCACACCCTCGACCAACTCTCGGTCGTCGTCAACCACCAGGATCAGTTTCTGCTCGGCCATGATCGGCCCCTTTGGAAGTTCCGGTTTCTTCAACGATATCACTGGCTTGGCCGGGCCACAAGGAGCACGACGAAACTGGCAGTGGGAAAATCCGTCGTCGCGCCGGTGCGTTCCACCTTCCTGTTACGGGAATTCACCAACTCTTCAGCCCGGTTGTTACTTCCCAACGTCTCACTCGTCATCGTATACTCAGGCATATCGCCGCTATGTGACCTGCACCGGGGTTAATCATGCTGTTTGCCGTTCGCGCGATGAGTCTGTTCGCGCTCGTGTTCGGTGTCGTGGTTCCACTCACATCAGTTCGCTCGGAAAGCCCCGACATCAAGGAACTGCAGAAGAAGTTCGCCGCAGAACGGGAACAGGCCGTGAAGGCGAAGTTTCCACCCGAGAGCATGGTGCGGGCCGACGATCTCATCAAGCGAGCCGAAGCAGCGATCAAGTCCGACAACCCCAAGATGGCAGCGCGTTATCTTCGCGATGCTCGCTGGCAACTGCCATACCTTCCCGTGGGGTTACCGGCCCACGTGAGCCGGGTGCTGGGCGAATCCCGGATGCGTCACGCCGATCGCGTCAACGCACTTGCGTACAACTCCGACGGCACTTTGCTGGCGTCCTGTTCCAAGGACGGCACCGTGAAGATCTGGGATCTCGGCAACGGCCGCGAGATCGCAACGTATCGCGCCCACGTCGATCAACCGGACGATCCCACGAAAGGTGGCACCGCGGGCGGAACGAACGTGCTCGGTGTCGCGGACATCGCATTCCACCCGAATGACCCCAAGGTGATCGCCTCCGCGTGTGGCAACCAGGTTCACGTGTGGAACCCACAGGATGGCAAACCCGGCAAGACTCTGGTGAACCTCGGGAAGACCGATAAGCCCGTGAAGGCCATCGCGTATAGCCCCGATGGGAAGCAGATTGCTCTCGGAGCCGACGACGGGATTCTTCGCGTTTACGAGTCGGATTCGGGGAAGGCGACGTACACCAGCCCGACACGCAACGCCCGGATCGAGAAACTCGCCTACAGCCCGAACGGCAAGATGATCGTCGTCGGCGATAGCAACACGTTCGCGGCGGTCTACGCCCCGGGAACCCCGAACCCCCTGGCGATGACTGCTCAGGTGGTCAACAACGGCGAGGTAATGGGAGTCGCCTTTGCGCCGGATAACTCGGGCGTCTTCTCGTGTGGCCGCGACGGAACCGCTCGCCTCACGGCTGGCCCAAAGCCCGACGGGACAACTGCCGGGAACACCAGCACGAAACTCCGCGAATATACCGGCCACACAGGGGCGGTCACAAGTCTGGCCGTGGTTGCTGATGGAGCGATTCTCGCGACCGGGGGCGAAGACAAAACTGTGCGCGTCTGGGAGATCACGTCAGGAAAGCAACTTCGGGTTCTGCAAGGTCATCTCGGTCGTGTCACGGCAATCGCGAGTCGGAGTGATGGTAAGCAGATCGCATCGGGTTCCGAGGACGGTGCGATTCGGATGTGGGATCTGAGCACCGACGACGAACACCGTGCAATGTCCGAAGCCACAGATTCCTTGTGGGCAGTCGCGTTCAGCCCCGATGGGAAGCGAGTTGCAGCCGCAGGGGCGGACAAGAACATTCGTGTCTACAACCCGGAGAACGGCAAGCTCGAAGCGACCCTCACGGGAGCGAAATCGCCCATCACATCACTCGCATTCATGCCAGACTCGAACCGGCTTGTCGCCGCTGGTGGCGATCAGGCTCTGGTCGTGTGGGATGTGGAAAAAGAGAAGGTGCTCAAGGAGGTGCCGGGGCATGAGTCGGCCGTGCTGACCGTGGCTGTGTCTGGTGACGGCAAACTGCTCGTGTCCGGATCAGCCGACAAGACTGCACGCGGATCTGACCCCGAAAGTGGGAAAGCACTGTGGAGCTGGAATGGCCGCTCGGCCGTGTGCGCAGTCGCGATTCGCAAGGGAAACAAACACGTCGCGGTCGGGCTTGCGGACGGTACCCTCGTCATCCTCAACCTGACCGGTCCCACCCCCAAGGAAGTGCTCACGCAGTCGGGGCACGTAGCTGGCATCGGATCCGCAGTCTTCAGCCCGGATGGGAATCGACTCGCCACCGTTGGCGGGGACGGGGCGCTCCGAATCTGGACCGTTGCCGAGAATGGCTCGATCGCGCAACTCGTGAAGTTCGAGGGCCACTCAAAACCGGGCGGCAACCTCTCGCCACTGACGGGGGTCGCGTTCGCACCCGATGGGCGATATCTCGCCGCAGTCGGCGCGGATTCCGTGGTACGTGTGTGGGATATCCAAACCAAGAGTGAAGTTCGCGGCTTGCGTGGACACACCGACTGGGTGACGAGCGTGGCGTTCAGTCCAGATGGGCGCTACATCGCCACTGTCGGTGTCGAGAAGGACAAGGTGCTGCGAATCTTCGAGCTGCCGCCGCTGGAAGTCGCAGGTGGTGGCGGGCACGTTCAGGGTGTCAACGCGGTGGCCGTCAGCCCGAATGGGAAGATCGCCGCGACTGCGGGAACCGATCAGACGATCAAGCTCTGGGATCTCGCAACCGGGAAAGAAGTTGGCACGCTCATCGGAAACGCGGACACTCCGTTTAGCGTGGCGTTCCTGGGGAACGATGCGCTCGTCATGGGTGGTAGCCTGCCAACACGGGACACGGGCCGGCTCCACTTCTGGGGCACAAATCCGGGGCGGCTCAACAAGACGATCCCCACAGGGGAGGTGTATACAGTCGTCGCGACGAAAGACGGCACGAAGCTCGGAGCGTGGGCGAGCCGACCCGCAGTTGGCGATGTGGTGAAAAACAACACCTACGAACTGTACGACAACACCGGGAAGCTCCTGACCACGATCTCGGACAAGGGACGCAATGTTCGAGCGGCGACGTTCTCGGCCGACCTGGCCTGGGCAGTTTCAGGTGATGATGCCGGCGGCATCCGGATCTGGGACATGGAGAAGAAGGAACCCGTCGGCGCGAACTGGCCACTGTTCGCAAACTCGGTGCAGGATCTGGGGATCACCGCGGATCGGAAGGTACTCGTCGCGGTCGATGATAAGGGCGAAGTGAAGATTGCGAACGTCGAAAAGCGCGAAGTAATTGGCACCATCCCCGCTGAGAAGGGCGGTGTGCGAACCCTCCTCGTTTCACCGACCGGTACGACCGTCATCACGGTCGGCAACGATCGCGAGATCAAGGCGTGGTCACTGGATGAGAAGGCCCTCAAGCAGCCCAAGCCGATTCGAACGTGGAACTTCCCAGTAGGCGTGAACGCACTCGCGTACACACCTGACGGCAAGCAGGTTGTGACCGCCAACGCCGACGGCACCGCATACCTGTTAGAACTGCCGTGAGCGGAAACTGGTTGACTGAGAAGTTTGGTAGGGTGGGTCGAGACCGGCTTTGCGGTCGAGCCCCACCACAACCTTGCGAAATGGTGGAGCGAAGAAGGTGGGGCTCGTCGCGAAGCGCGACTCGACCCACCCTACATCAATGCCCCAATCTCACTCGCTGCGGAACCCTGTCCGGCTCGCCGACCGTCATTTCCCACCACTGAGACATCCTCTACGCACCCATCTTTGCCTTCGCATCGTCGAGGATCACCTTCGTGGCGGTCGCACCCACGCGGCTGACTCCGATCGCGTGAACCTCCAGCAACTTCTCGTAGGTTCGCACGCCCCCGGCCGCTTTCACCTGCACCCACGGCGGGCTGCATTCTCGCATCAATTTCAGGTCTTCGATTGTCGCGCCCGTCTCCGCGTAGCCTGTGCTCGTCTTCACCCAGTCGGCTCGCACTTCGCCACAGATGCGGCAGAGTGCACGCTTGTGTTCTTCCTTCAGGAACGCGTTCTCGAAGATGACCTTTACCTTCACGACCGATCGATGTGCCACTTCGACGACGGCACGAATATCGTCGGCCACGAAGTTCCACTCGCCTGAGAGAACCTTGCCGATGTTCACCACCATGTCGAGTTCGGTCGCACCATCGGCGATCGCGAGTTCGCTTTCAAGCACCTTCACGGCCGTGAGGTTGCCACCGTGCGGGAAGCCAATCACGGTACTCGCTGCGACGGTCGTGCCCGCCAACAGCTTTGCGGCACGCTTCACTGCGTAGGGTTTGATGCACACGGAGGCGACGTTGTACTCCGCCGCGAGCACCAGACCGCGGTCCAGCTCTGCATCGGTGAGCTGTGGTTGAAGCAGCGAGTGGTCGAACATCTTGGCGAGTTCTGCGAGCGTGGGTGCGGGCATCGAAAAACACCTGTTCTGTGAGATGTGAGCCGGAAAGCGAATGCGTCCGGTGGCGTTGTCGTTTTCGGAGTTCGCACAGCCGACGGACAGACCTTGACCCAATTCCGTCATTTGGTATTCGCGTTTCCAAACCCGGGACCGGTGCGCCCGCACTCAGGGAGAACATCATGCGCCCCGCCCTTTTTGCCGGGCTGGTTTCGCTCATCATCCCCGCTTCCGCTTACTCGCAAGCCGGGCCGTATCTGGCCGTGGTGGCCGATGGCGGGGCGAGGCTCCGCGCCGGGCCGAGCGACAAGTTCCCCGAAACCTCCACACTTCCCAAGGGGTTCCAGCTTCTCGTCGATCACGAGGAAGATGGCTGGCTCGCGGTGCAAGATGCACCCGGCCGGATGAACTCGGTAAGTTGGGTCCAAACGCAATTCATCAACTTCGACAAGAACAGCCCCATCCCGCAGCTTGTGGAAGTGGACGAGAACGGGACGACCCTACGTGCCGGGCAGATCGGGCTGGCACAGCCGTTGCCGATTCAAAAGGCAAAAATTCCCGGCGGCACGATTCTGACCGTGATCGGCAAGGGTGTCGACTTCGATGGCAAGACTTGGTACCCCGTCGTGCCACCGGCTGGCGATTTCCGCTATCTTCCGAAACAGGCTGTCACCTTCCAGAAATCCGCGAGCACGGCATTCGTCGTGCGCGACACGGTTCCGGAGAAGAGTCTGCCTGCTCCTCTTGGCACGTCGGGGAATTCCGCACCAGCGGCGTTGATTCCTGGCCCAGGGTCAGGAGAGGGAACGACCGTTGGGAAACCCACGGTGCAGCATCCTCTCTGGGCACAGGCGGAAGCAGCGGAACGCGATGGACGGTATGACGAGGCAGAGAAGTTGTTCTTCCAACTCGCTCGAGTCATGAACGAATCGGGTGGTGATCACGATCTCGCGAATCTGTGCTACACGCGGATTCATACGCTCCGCGAGAAGAAACGAACGGGTGGTGGTTTCAGCAGTTCAACCCCGACAACGGGTGGCACGCTGCCACCGATTGGGGCACCGGTTCGCCCGAGCGTGGGAACGAACGAGAAGCCCGCTCCAACGCCCGCGTTGCCCCCCACTGATCCCAAAGAGGATCGTGGTCGCTGGACTGCCCCGGGACGGCTCGTGAGATCGGCCCTGGCAATCGACGGCCGAAGAACATATGCCCTGGAGTCCAGTCCGGGTGTTGTTGCGACATATGTGGTCGCGGGACAGGGCGTTGATCTGGAGAAGTTCGTGAACAAGAAGGTCGAGGTGTTTGGCCTAAGCTCCACCCGGCGAGACCTGTCGAAGCCGTATGTGGTTGCAACAGGAATCGAAACTCCTCAGTGAACGCAAAAAAGCCCACCCGAGGAATCGGGTGGGCTTGTTCGTTAGCTCAGACTCTTAGTGGTTGAGCATGAACTCGCTGCTGTTCAGGAGTGCCCAGAACACGTCCTGGTAGAAGGTCACATCGTCGGGGTTCGCTCCGGCAACAACCACCCCGGTCTTTGGTGGAACCTTGGGCCGAGGACCCTTGCCGGTCGTTGGTGCGGGTGAGCCACCCGTTGTATCGATCACGGCCTTGCCCGTTCGAACCTGTTCGAGCTTGGCGATTTCTTCCTTCGACGGGTGGCGGGTGAGTGTCATGAGGAAGAGTTCGTCGTAGATCGCTCCGGGGTTGGAGCCTTTCTTCTTCATCACGTCTTCCACCACACCGCCTGCACCCTTCTTCCCTGCGCCAACTTCCGCGTTGATTTCGCGGCCGTTCATCATGAGAAGGGCCTGGACGACCGTGCCGTTGAAGCTGACTTCGTTACCTTCGTCATCACCGAAGTTCTGGGTCAGTTTCTGGGTCCAGTTAGCCTTGAGGCGGTCGTACTCTTTTTCGTCCCTGCGAGTCTCGGCGCGGGTCGCGACTGCGAGTGCATCGAAGAGCACTTCAGGCGACATCGCCTTGAGTTGCATCCGAGCGAAGAATGGATCGAACTTCTGGTCCGCGTAACCCTTGCTGGCGACGTGGCTAAGGCTGTACACGTCGCTGGAGCAGATCCACTCAAGCAACTTCTTCGGATCGTAGTTGTACTTGACGAACTCCGACGCGAGGTATTCCAGCAGTTCCTGGTGAACAACTTCGTTGTTGCTGCTGAAGTCGTCGACCGAAGGTTCCTTGTTCAAGCCACGGCCGAACAGGTGACCCCACATTCGGTTCACGAACGCCTTGGCGAAGTTATCGTGCTCCGTGATCCACATTCCGAGAACCTGGCGACGCGTCTTGCCCGAGAACTTCGAAGGAATCTCGCCAGCAGGAAGTTGCTTGGTGGAGAACTTTTCCCCTGCAGTGAACTGAGCGATATCGCGAAGCATGGCCGGTGCCGTGGCGGATTTCTGTCCGTCGCGGCGTTCGTAGCGAACCATTCCGCGACCGAGACCAGAGTCGTTGATCCCCATCATGTTCCAGGACGATTGATCGCGCAGTTCCAACTGAGCAACCGGGGCGACCTCGCCCGTCTGGTTGTTTCGCATCACCGGGACGTTGGTGTTTCCACTGCGGTCGGTCTGGCGGAAGAACCCGTTGATCCCCCAGAAGTCGGACTGGACATATTCCTTGTTGAACGGGTGGTTGTGACACTGGACGCACTGGGTTTTGACGCCCAGGAACAACCGCGTGACACGCGACGTGATGGGAACGGCATCGAACATCCCGTCCTTGCCGACTTCTTCCCGTTCGCCTCGCTTGCGGGCATCAGCGTCGATCAGTGGGTCACCGAGGTGACGCAGGACGAACACCACCGCGTTGTTGGTGGCAGTTCGGCCACTCGCGCCAATAACCTTCTGGACGAGGACGTTCCAGGGTGTGCCATCCTGGAATTCCTTGTTTCCGCCGAACTGGTCGGTCAGCCAAACGCGGAACTGGTCGCGGTATTGTGGGTGAGTGTTGCTGCGGCTGAGCATCCAGTTCGTCCACAGTTCGGCGAAGTTCGCGGCGTAGGCGTCCCGGTAATCGAGGCCACCCTTGGGCATCTTCAAGCCCGCGATGGCGGTCACCGGCTTGCCCGTGCGATCCTTCGGCGCATACGCCGTGTCGTTCAGGAGGCGGGCGATAAGTCGTTGGCGCTTGTTTCCAGCGCGCTCCATTTCGAAATCGTAGATTTCTTCCGGGGTTGGGATGCGGCCAATCAGGTCGATGAAGGCTCGCCGCATGAACTCAAGGTCAGTCGACTTATCGGCTGGCTTCTTGACGCCGCTGCCCTCCCACCCCTTGGCGATCAACTTGTTGATCTCCTGAACCTGGGGTGATCCAGTTCCGGGGGTATCCTTGGTGGCCTGTGCCGTGGCGGGGCTGGTTGAGCCCCACAACAGGCCGGCTGCAAGTGCGGCCGATAGGGGTAGACGAATCATCCGGTCTTCTCCCGTTGCTAGTTGGCCCCGGGGTGCGGGGCCGGGACGACGTGCCTGTTTGGTTTGGGTGTTTCATGTAGTTTAAACCACCACCGACGACGCAGTCTACTACTTTTCCCGAACGGTGATGGCACTATCCCAACCTGTGAGACGTAACTGCTGGGTCGCGCGTTCCCAAACTCGCGTGTTTCAATTTATGAACACCCGGGATTCCCGACAGTTTCGATCGAGGAGGTACGATGAGTCGCTTTGATCTGAGGCGAGTGGCTGAATACATCCGCCGCGCAGAAACTGAGGAACTGCTCGATCGAGTGACCATCTACCGAAACGGGATGGAACCTGCGGCGCTTGACCTGATGGAAGGCGAACTCGATCGTCGCGGATTAACTCGCGAAGAAATCACAAGTTACGGCGAAGATCGGTGGCAATCGGCAATCCGGTTGCCAGACGGAACCGCTCGAAGGTGCAGCTTCTGCAATCGGCCTGCAATCATGGAGGGTCGAGGCTGGCACCGCCTCTTTGGGGTCATTCCAATTTATCCAAGGGTGTTCGCCTACTGCAAAACTCATGGCCCAAAAGGGATGAACGACGCGAACCCTCCTGCCGAGTCCGCGTCCTGAAATGGGTTACCATTTCAACCGGGAGTGAGACTTGCCATGTCCCAACGAAAACAGGAAGTACGCAGGCGGTTCAGGGCCGCTGTGTTCTCACGGGACGGGTATGTGTGTCGGGGATGCGGATTCGTCTCGACACCAGAACGGGCCGAGAAGGAACTCGATGCTCATCACATTACCGATCGACACGAGATCCCGAATGGTGGGTATGTCCCCGAGAATGGGATCTCACTCTGCTCGGATTGTCATCTCAAAGCCGAGGCTCACCACAACGGCGAGCACGTGTCGCCCGGGTTTGCCCCGGACGAGTTGTACGCGGTCATCGGATCGAGCCTTGCGACCGCGAGGGGAGCGTGCGGGGAGTGATCACTCGTCTGACGATCACTTCAGCAACGACTTGGCCTGTTCTTCGGTCACTTCGCTGAATCGGACGTTGAACTTGTCGCTCAACCAGGTCTGAACGACCGGCGTGTATGGGTACTTTCCAGCCTTGATCAGACCAAGGATGCGCTTGTCACGGTTGGCCCGTTCTTTGCGCTTCAGGTGACCGTTCTTCGTACGGGAAAGGGCGTGGTCGTCACGAATCTGGTCGTAACGAACTCGTGTGGACATTCGCGTCGCCATGAATCAACTCCGATGCAACTTGAAACTTCAGACTGATCAAGATAGTGCGCTGAGTCGGTTGTGGGAAGGTATGCTGTGTTACCATGTTGATCCCGGAACTGATCACACGGTCTTCCGGACTGTATACACCCTGACCTCGCATCCCGCGCTCGCCAAGAAATCGTTCGCGGCTACAACACTCGTTCCGGGACTGCGGGGACACCCCGCTGCTCGCCAAACCACCGCTCGCACGAATTCGACAGGGGTTCCACATGCCCGCGCTCCATCCGTTGCCGCACACGCGCACGCCAACAGTGCTCTTCCCCACCGCCAGTGCGGCCGCAAAATATGTCGCCAAGGAAATCGACAAGCTGATCCGGGCACGCAACGCCGCTGGCAAGCCCACCGTGCTCGGTCTTGCCACGGGGAGCACGCCCGTTGGGCTGTATCGTGAACTCATCCGGATGCACAAGGAAGAGGGCCTCGACTTCTCCCGCGTCGTCACCTTCAACCTCGACGAATATCTGCCGATGCCCAAGGAGTCGCCGCACTCCTACTTCCGCTGGATGCACGAAACCTTCTTCAACCACGTCAACATTCCGTGGGGAAACATCCACATCCCCGATGGAACGCTCGCGGCTGATGAAGTCGATGCGTCGTGCGGGGAGTACGAAAAGAAGATCAAGGCCGCCGGCGGAATCGACATCCAGATCCTGGGCATCGGCCGCACCGGGCACATCGGGTTCAACGAGCCAGGCAGCCCGCACAACGCACGCACCCGCAAGGTTACTCTCGATAGCATCACGCGCCGCGACGCGGCCAGCGGCTTCTTCGGCGAAGAGAACGTGCCGCACCAGGCCATCACGATGGGCGTCGCCAGCATCCTGGACGCTCGTCGAGTGTTCATGATGGCGTTCGGCGAGCACAAGGCCGGCGTGGTATTCAAGGCCGTCGAGCAACCGCCAACAGAAGCGGTCTCGGCAAGCTTCCTGCAAGAGCACCCCGATGCAACGGTGATCCTCGACGAAGCAGCCGGGGCGGAACTGACCGCCATCAAGCGACCGTGGGAAGTCGGTCCGTGCGAGTGGACCCCGGAACTGATTCGCAAGGCCGTTGTGCATCTGTCGCTCACCGTGAAGAAGGGGCTTCAGAAACTCAAGGACGACGACTTCCGCGATCACCACATGTACGAATTGCTACGCGAGCACGGCCCCGCCGAGAAGATCGGCGAGTTGGTGTTCCACGATCGCATGGGCACGATCCGCCCGTATCCGGCGGGGGCAGAACGCACGCTCACTTCCCTGGAATCCGCATCGCGGCCACCCTCAGATGGCCCCAAAACGATTCTGGTTTTCTCCCCGCATCCGGACGACGACGTCATCAGCATGGGCGGCACCATCATCCGGTTGGTTGAGCAGGGGCACCGGGTTCACGTCGCGTACATGACCAGCGGGAACATCGCGGTCTTCGACCACGATGCCCGGCGATTCGTGGACTTTGTAGACGAGTTTCTCACCGAGTTTGGCACGCCCGGCGAACGGTCAGGCACAAGTTCGCTCAAGGAACGCGTCTACAAGTTCCTCGACGAGAAGAAGGCCGGTCAGGCTGACTCGGATGAAGTGCTTCGGGTGAAGGGACTGATTCGTGCGACGGAAGCACGGGCAGCAGCGCGGGCCTGCGGCATTTTGCCCGAGCAACTGGAGTTCATGAACCTGCGTTTCTACCGCACGGGCACCAAGACGAAAGACCCGATTCACCAGAAGGACATCGAGGATATCGCCGCGCTTCTTCGGCGGTTGAAGCCTGCACAGATCTATGTCGCGGGGGAACTCAGCGACCCACACGGCACCCACCGCACGTGCGCCGAAGCGGTGTTCGCAGCCGTCAGGCAAATCCGGAAGGATGAGGGTGGAAGGATGAAGGATGAAATGAAGACCGATGGCGTTTCTGCTTCGGATTCATCCTTCATCCTTCATCCTTCATCCTTTGAGGTGTGGCTCTACAAAGGCGCGTGGGAAGAGTGGGAACCGCACGAGGTTGAGATGGCGGTGCCGATCAGCCCGGAGGTTCTGGAACGGAAGAAGCAGGCGATCTTCCGGCACCAATCGCAGAAGGACAAGGCGATGTTCCCGGGCGGTGCGGACCGTCGCGAGTTCTGGCAGCGTGCCGAGGATCGCAACCTGGGCACCGCCCGGACCTACGACGCACTCGGCCTACCAGAATACTTCGCCCTGGAAGCCTTCGTGAAGTGGAAGGATAGCTGATCGGCTCACTTCACCAGCTTGCATTTCGGCACGGCCGTGGTGAAGTCCTTGAGGCCCTTGGCGGTCACCTTGGTGCCCGTCAGGGTCAGCGTGGTGAGGTCTTTGAGCGACGCGAGTTCCTTCAAGCCCGCATCCGTGACCCCGCAATACGATAGGTCGAGTGAGGTCAGTTTCCCGAGGTCGGCCAGTTCCTTCAGACCCGCCGGTGTCACTCCGGTGCCGTTGTACAACTGGAACAACGTCAAGCCCTTGAACGCCCCCACAGACTTCAGCCCCGTATCGCTACACTTTGGCAGGTTGAGGTACAGGTGCGTCAACTTTAACGCCGCGAGATCCTTCAACCCTGTGCCCGTCATGCGGCGACTCGCGATCGCGAGAGTGGTGAGGTTCGCGAGTTCGGCTAGCGGCTTCATTCCTGCGTCCGTCACGCCCATATCGGCCTCGATACTCAGAGCCGTGAGTTTCTTCAGAGCCGCGATTTCCCGCAAACCTGCATCCGTCACTTTGGTCGCCCGGTAGATGGTCAGTGATGTGAGGTTCTTCACGGCCGCGAGGTCTTTCATCCCCGCGTCCGTGAACCCGGGGCCAACGATCACGCTCAGGGTTTCGAGTTCGGCCAGACCCGTGAGCGCCTTGACACCGGCATCCGTGGCGTCGGATTTCGTTCCGCCAATCGTAACCTTCGTGAGCTTCTTGCACCCCGCGACGGCCTTGAGTTCGTCGTCGGTGATCTTCCCACCCGTGAACGCGAACTCAGCCAGGTTGGGCACTGCGGCGAGTTCCTTCAAACCTTTCCCGCTGACGCCAGTCGCATCGACCAACGCGAGCTGCTTGAGGTTCTTCAACCCCGCGAGTTCCGCCACGCCTGCATCAGTCAGTCCCTTGGCATCGGTCGCGATCACCTGTACCAGCGTGGTGTGAGTCCCGATTTCCTTCGCGGCCACGTCGGTGACAGCCGGCCCCGAGAGCGTGATGGCGAGCAGGTTTTTCAAGTCGGCAAGCGCCTTGATCTCAGCTTCGCCAGCCTTGGGGCCAAGCGTGATCGCGATGACCTTCCCCGGTTTGCCCTTGTCCCGTTGAACTTTCCCGCCAGATGCCTCAATCACTTTCGCGGCCTTGTCTTCGACCTCGTCGGCGCGAGCGAATGTCGCCACTGACCCCGCCATAACGGTGATCACGACCAACCAGCGTGTCATGCGAATTCCCCCATTTTGCAACGTATACGGTGAGTATACGGCAACCGTTCGCGCAACGAAACGGGCCGGGCACACGGGGTTAGCTCCCGATGTGCCCAGCCCATTTTTGATGTCGCTTACTTCTGAGGGATTACGGAATCCGACGGTCGATCCGGCGCAGTTCGCGTGGGGTCAGTCCGTAGTATTTGTACACGCCCGTCCGGTAGTTTGGTGCCCAGTAGTCCGGGTACGTCGTCGGTGTGTACGTCGGGATTGTCTTGTAGACCTCTGGCGTCACGTTCAGGACGGCCGACTGGCTCTTGAGGTCAAACTTCGTTGCGTCCCAGGGCACGGTAACGAGCTTCCCCTCATTCGCGACGATGAGGTACTCCATGTTTCCGGCGCTATCGAACACGATGTCGTCCACGGTGCCAACGGCGGTGTTCCCCTGGATCATGATCTTGGTGCCGAGGATCTGCTTCGCCCGGTACGTCGCGACTGAGCCAACGTTTGGCTGCGCCTTACCCTCGACCCGCACATTTGGTTGTGCCTGAGTTCCCGGGACTGCTCCGGGTTCTTGAGCCACCAGAACTCCCGACGTGAGGAGGAAGGCGGCTGCTGCACTTGTGCGAAGAACTTTGCTCAACATGCTTTTATACTCCTTGAGTTCGGGCGTACGGATTACGTCGGAACTGTGAGCCACACCGTGCGTGCAACCCGAAGCGATCCGACAACTCACAAACGAAGCAATTCCCGCGCCCGCAGTCGTCATCTTGTTCGTGGATCCACTCGCAATGTGGGCGCTCGGCGACCAAAACCTGCTACACCTTCGCCCCGTGGCACGCGAGTAGTACAACGGGTGTGTCCCCTCCTCTGCGGATCTCGTCTCGAATGATCGACTCGTCACGTTCACCCCAAGAGTTTGCGTCACGGCTGCATTCACTCCGCGAGAATGTGGGGCGAGTGTTTCTTGGTAAGCCCGAGGTCATTCGTCTCGCACTCGTCGCGCTACTCGCTGATGGGCACCTGCTGCTTGAAGATGTCCCCGGGGTCGGGAAAACACTCCTGGGGAAGTCGCTGGCTCGGAGCCTTTCGTGCAAGTTTACTCGGGTGCAGTTCACGCCCGACCTGCTCCCAGGCGACCTGATTGGCGTCACGATCTACCGCGACAAGACCGGCGAGTTCCTGTTCCAGCCCGGACCGTTGTTCACGGAAGTTCTGTTGGCAGACGAAATCAACCGGGCCACACCGCGAACCCAGTCGGCGCTCCTCGAAGCCATGAGCGAACGGCAAGTGACCGTCGATGGCGAAACTCGTCGTCTGGGCCCACCCTTCGTGGTAATCGCGACCCAGAATCCGCACGAGTTCGAGGGAACGTATCCACTTCCCGAGAGCCAACTCGACCGTTTCATGTTGCGTGTGAAAGTCGGCTACCCCGATCGCGAGGCCGAGCGCGCCATCCTTACACAACACCGGGTGGGCGAACCCATCGAGCAACTCAAACCTGTGCTCGACCCCTCCGATGTGCTCGCACTTCAGGCCCACACCAGAAGCGTGCGCGTGGATCCCTCGCTTGCGGACTACATTCTCGATCTCGTGAACGCCACCCGTGGACATCCCGATATTGTGTTGGGGGCAAGTACCCGGGCTTCGCTCGCACTTTACCGTGCCGCACAAGCGTTGGCCGTGACCAACGGGCGAGATTACGTCACCCCGGACGACGTGAAGTTGCTGGCCGAGACGGTCCTGGCGCACCGACTGGTCACCCGTGGATGGGCACAGGGTGGCCACGCGGACGCAGCACCAGTGGTTCGCGAAATCCTGGCAAAGACCAAGGTGCCGACCTGATTGTCGCAGCGGATACCCAAGATGTCGAAACCCAGTGAACGCAAGACACCACCGCTCGTACTCACGGCCGAGGGGAAAACCTGGGTCTGGGTCACCACTCTGCTCATCGCGCTGGGCTGGTACAAAACCATCAACCTTGTCCTGCTGCTTGGCTATCTGATGTTCGCCCTGGTGGTGCTCAACGGTTTCCTGGCTCGCCGTCACGCCCGTCGTGTCGCGGTTCAAAGAGACGCAGGCTTACCTTCAATCGCCGGGGAAGAGGCGTCCATCCGCCTCACGGTAACGAATCTCGCAAGGCGTTCGGCCACCGTCACCATCGAGGATCGGGCAGGCGACGAGAACGCGACCTGGCTTGTTCACCGCCTGGCTGGCCAGGACTCGACGACATGCTCCACCCGCCACAGGTTCCAGGCCCGCGGGAGGTTCGCAACTCAAACAAGAGTGTCGTCCTCATTCCCATTTGGGTTGCTGAAGTACGAGGCTCTGGCGAATCCGGGACCTGATCTGGTGATTCTTCCCGCACCGGGACTTGTGGATATCGACGGGATGCAGCGCTGGCTGAAGCACACGGGAGGCACCGGACGGGCCAGGAAATTGCTTCGCCGCGTCACGACCGATCAGGCCGAGGTTCGCGGGGTGAGGCCGTTTCGCCCCGGCGACGCGATCCGATCGGTTCACTGGCGCTCGACTGCCCGACGACGAGAACTGATGGTCCGCGAATACGACGTGGCACCGTCACTCGATCTGGTGCTGGTCGTTGAACCGTGGCTCCCCGCAAACCCCACGCCGCGTCAACGGGAGGATCTCGAGACAGCCTTGAGCCTCGCGGTTACCATCGTGAAGACCTGGAGCCGAGTCTATGGCACAACGGTGGTGGTTGCCGTCGCGGGGGCAAGGGGTGGTTCTCGAATTGCCACGCCCAACAGGGTCGCGGTTCGCGCTGCGCTCGAACCGCTGGCCGGAGTGACCGGCGAAACGGCGTTCCAGCCATTCGGGGCAAACGCCTTCGGCCGTTCCCTCGCCCGTGCCGTGCGTGTGCTTGTGACTAGCCGATCCAGTTCGCCATACGCGGATGCCTTGAGGCAGAGTACCGGTCGGGCGTTTCTCGCTGTTTCGCCTGCGGATCACCCCCCCTGGTTTCGCGTGCCAGTGATTGAGAGCTCGACAACCAACCCGGGAATTTCCCCGGTTCCCTTGCTTCCTTCTGATGCACAGGTAGAACACCCGGACATCAAATGAGGATGATCCGTGGAATCGCCATCCTCACTTCGTTGACTACCCGACTGTCTTCGGTCCGTGGAGGTTGCCACCGTGGTTCGTATTCGACTCGGCATGTCCGCCGCACTTATCTTCTCCCTCGCCGCTCTTGTCGGCGGGCAGGAACCCAAGAAAGATCCGCCCAAGGATCCGCCAAAGGTTGACCCGAAACCGGCTGATCCCAAGCCCGCGGACCCCAAGCCCGCTGATCCCAAGCCCGCGGACCCCAAGGTTGACGGCAAACGCTTCGAGACGAAATTCGACTTCGAGAAGAAGACGAAGCTGTACCAGGAATCCACGACCAAGCTCACCCAGATCGTAAAGGTCCAGGGCCAGGACTTGACTCAGAAGCAGGAGAGCACCTTCTACTTCGAGTGGACTCCGGTGAAGGTCGAAGGCGACAAGTCGTACATCAAGCAACGGGTCGAGGGTCTGAAGATGACCATCGACATCTCTGGCAACCAGATCAACTACGATTCCACCAAGGGCGACACCCCAACCGCGGGCAACCCTGGTCTGACCGAGTTCTTCAAGAAGCTCAGCGGTGCCGAGTTCACGGCCGTGCTTGAGAAGGGGATCAAGGTCGTCGAGGTACAAGGGAAGGCAGAGTTCATCCGCAACCTGTCTACCGGCAGCCCGCAGATGGAAACCTTGCTGAGCAAGATCCTGACCGACGACGCGCTCAAGGATATGTGCGACCCCACGCTGAAGCTGGTTCCGGAAGACGGCAGTGGGAAAAAGGTCGGCGACACCTGGACCCGCAAGGGAACCATCAACCTCGGCCCGATCGGCACCTACACCGTGACGTACAACTTCAAGTACGCGGGTGTCGAGAAGGACATGGACAAGATCGAAGTCGAGACCAAGCTCGAATACACCGCCCCCAAGAAGGACGATCCCGCGTCTGGCGGCCTGCTGTTCCGCATCAACGATGGGAAGCTCGGCATCAACCCCGAGAAGCCCGCCAAGGGCGTGATCATGTACGACTCGAAGAACAACCGGATCGCATCCGCCGAGATCACGATCAATCTCAAGGGCGATCTGACAGTCGCAATCGGTGGCACCGACACGAAGGTCGAATTGCTCCAGGAGCAGACGACCACCGTGAAGACCAGCGACGCGAGCCTGATCCCCGTGAAGAAGTAACACAACGGTTTCTGTGCAACCACACACGGGCGGCTGATGCCGCCCGTGTTTTCGTTGAGGGATCTTCCCGGAGCCACATGATGCGGATCGCCGTTCTTGGTGCGGCTGGCCAGCTTGGCCGCGATCTTTGCCCACGACTTCCGGGCGATGTCGTTCCCCTTTCCCGTGAGCTTCTCGACCTGTCCAACATTGCTGGACTTGCTCCTGCGATCGCGTCGCTCAAGCCTGACGTGCTGGTGAACTGCGCCGCGTACAACTTCGTGGACAAGGCCGAGACCGAACCCGAGACAACATTCGCGGTCAATGCCTGGGGCGTACGGGCCCTCGCGCAAGCGTGCTCGGCGGCGGGAACGAAACTCGTCCACTTCAGTACCGACTACGTGTTCGGTCTCGATGCAAGCCGTTCGACGCCGCTCACCGAGAACGACCCACCTGGCCCGGTCAGCGTTTACGGTCTTTCGAAGCTGGCGGGTGAGTACCTCACGCTATCGTCTGCTCCGAATGCGCTCGTGATTCGCACGTGCGGGCTGTACGGAGTCCATGGAAGCGGCGGAAAGGGCGGCAACTTTGTTGAGACGATGTTGCGAGTTGCAGGACAGGGGAAACCGCTGCGAGTCGTCGCGGATCAGCATTGTACGCCGAGTTATACCGTCGATGTCGCCGAGACCGTGGTGGCCCTGCTCGACTCGGGTGCGACAGGCTTGTTCCATGTGACCAACGCGGGTTCGTGTACCTGGTATGAGTTCGCGGCCGAAATTTTCCGTCTCGCGAGCCTGACGACTGATCTCACAGCAATCTCGTCCGCCCAGTTCGGCGCACCTGCTCAACGGCCCCCGTATAGCGTCCTTTCTAATGGGAAACTCGCGTCGGCAGGGGTTCGTGCTCTGCGACCCTGGCAAGAGGCACTTGCGGCGTATCTCCAGGAACGCTCCGTGAGAAAGTGAACCGCGGGCTTGACATGTGGCCGATTCCGGGCGACACTATCTGAGACTGAATCTCAACAAGTTGCGACTGCGGATCGCGAGGCCGTGATGTTGATGCCGCTGGATATGCTCCGGACTGGCGACGTGGCCGAAGTCGAAGAGGTCTCTGGGTTGCCCGCCTGGATTGGTCGTCTCGCGGAACTTGGTATCCGGCAAGGGTGCCGTGTTCGTGTGGTGCAAGCAGGCAGCCCGTGCCTGCTCGACGTCGGAGGATGCAAGCTCTGCCTCCGCGGTGGTGAATGCTCGCAAATCCTCGTCCGCCCGGTGTCGTGAATATGCCCGCCCTCAGCGATCTCCAGGCTGGTCAACGTGCTGAAATTCTTGCACTCACCGGCGAACCGGCTCTCGTGCAACGGCTTTACGAATTCGGGCTTCTCGAAGGCGAAACGATCGAGTTTCTCGGACAGGCCCCGCTGGGCGATCCGATCGAGATTCGCATCGGCAATGCCCGAGTGAGCCTTCGCAAGGCAGAAGCCGCCGGCATCTCGGTTAACATTCTCTAGTGTCTATGGGATCACCCGCCGCCCCGGTGGGGCGACCGCCAACCTCGCCAACTCCGCCTGATTCCACATGCTCACCAAGACGCTCACAGTTGCTCTGGTCGGAAACCCGAACGCGGGGAAATCGACGCTATTCAACGCCCTCTCCGGGCTTCGTCAACGTGTCGGAAACTACCCCGGCGTCACCGTTGAGATGAAGAAGGGGCAGTTCACCACAGCGGGCGTTGCGGTCGATTTGATCGACTTGCCGGGAACATATAGCCTCGCGGCTCGAAGTCCGGATGAGATGGTCGCCGTCGATTTACTTCTGGGTCGGCGACCCGAGGAACCGCGCCCCGATGTCGTGCTCTCGATCGTGGACGCGACCAACCTCGACCGACACCTGTACCTCACGAGTCAATTGCTCGATCTGGGTGAACCGGTCGTCGTCGCCGTGAACATGATCGACGCGGCTGAAGCGCAGGGGATCAAGATCGACTGCACCGCGTTAAGCGCAAAACTGGGCGTGGCGGTTGTGCCGATCCAGGCGAACAAAGGGATCGGGATCGAGGCCCTCACACGGGCTGTTCTCGACGCGGCAGAAGCCGCGAAGGCACCGGTTGGCCCCGTGTTTCCGGAAGCTTTCGAGAAGGAAGTTGTTGCTCTGCAGGCGGAACTCGGTGGCGACGTTCCAGGCTTCCTCACACGGCGACTGATCCTCGACGTGGGAGGATACGTGGAGCAGTGGCTCGTCGAACGGCATGGCGCGGAACTGCGAACAAAGCTGGCGGCCGCGCGGCAACGACTTGCGGATGCCGGCAATTCCGTGCCCGGGGTTGAGGCGCGAGCACGATTCGCCTGGGTGCGGTCCGCGGTGAATGCAGCGGTCACGCGGCCGGCCGAACGCCCGATCACGTTCACCGACAAGCTCGATAAGTTGCTGACACATCGTGTCTGGGGAACGCTGGTCTTTCTCGTCGTGATGTTCTTGATGTTCCAGTCGATCTACCTGTGGGCGAAGCCGCTCATGGATAGCATCGACGGGGTGCGAGAGGCGGCGGCACAAGGAATCGAATCGCAAATGGCCTCGGGTCCGCTGCGATCGTTGGTCGTCGACGGCGTCGTGAAGGGCGTCGGCAGCGTGCTGATCTTCCTGCCCCAGATCGTGATCCTGTTCGGGTTCATCGCGTTTCTCGAAGACTGCGGCTACATGTCGCGCGCGGCGTTCCTCATGGACCGGCTGATGAGCCGGTGCGGGTTAAGCGGCAAATCTTTCATCCCGATGCTCTCCAGCGTGGCGTGTGCGGTTCCCGGGATCATGGCGGCCCGAGTGATCGAGAATCGCCGCGACAGGTTAGCAACAATCGTGGTCGCGCCGCTGATGAGTTGTTCGGCGCGGCTTCCCGTGTACGTGTTGCTCATCGGGGCGTTCCTGAAGGATGGTTATCCCGCGTGGGTACCGGGGATGGTACTGTTCGGCCTTTACATGATCGGGTTCGTGGTGGCACCGCTGGTTGCGCTCATCTTGAAGCGGACTTTGCTCAAGGGTGCGACGCCCGTGTTCGTGATGGAACTCCCGTCGTATCGCTGGCCGAAGTTTCGAGCCGTGTTCCGGCGAATGTTCGAGGCGGGGTGGGCGTTCACACTCCGCGCGGGGACGATCATTTTCGCCGCCATGATTCTGGTTTGGGCACTCCTCTACTTCCCGTACACCGATCCGAACGGGAAGTCGTACCCCGAGCGAATCGAGGAAGCGGAGAAAACAGCGAAGGACTCGGAAGACACGCTCAAGGAACTGAAGGCGAAGCCGGATACGACCGATACGGAGCAGGCCGAGCTCGAGAAACTCGAACAGGCCGCGAGCGAACCAATTCGCTTGAATGGCGAGTGGAAGCGGCGCAGCATCCTCGGCCAGACCGGGTTGTTCATGGAGCCAGTGTTCCGGCCGCTTGGCTGGGACTGGAAGCTCGGGATGGCGGCGATTGCGAGCTTCCCGGCACGCGAAGTGATCGTCGGCACGATGGGGATGATCTACGATGTCGGCGACGTGGACACCGGGGCCATCGGTGACGATGAGGCTGACGACGACGCGAAGGAAAAGGCCGCGGGGTTGGCGAAGGCAGTGAAGGACGACTGGGCGAAGGACCCGATTCGCGGGAAGTATGGTGTGGCGGTCGCGATGTCGGTGATGGTGTTCTTCGCCCTCTGTTGTCAGTGTGCAAGCACGCTCGCCGTGATCCGTCGCGAGACGCGTAGCTGGGCATGGACTGTGTTCACGTTCGTGTACATGACTGTGCTGGCTTACGTCGGCGCGTTCCTGACGTATCAGGTTGGTTCGCTCATCATCGATGCGATGAGGTGACCGATGTCCGAAATAGCTCAATTGGTGGTTGTTGGTGTGCTGATCGCGGGGGCAGCAGCTTACGTGCTGCGTTCCGCGTGGTTGACGTGGTTCGGGAAGTCGCCCAAGACTTGCGGTTCGGGTTGCGGTAAATGCGCCACGACACCGGAACCACCGCAGAAGGGCCGCCACGCACTGCCACAACTCGAATGATGGAACCGCGTGCCGATGGGAATCACTTCTTCAACGGCTTCGTAGGCTTCAAACGCAACTCGAGCTTCAATCCGTTCTCGATGTCGCGGCGGATCAGATCGACCGAATCCACCAGTTCCAGCACGGCGGCAACGCTCTCGATGTGACCGTGGAGATTCTTCTCTTCGCCGATCCCGATCTGGGAGAGGAACTTCGCGAGCTTGCCGCCGTGAGTCTGGAGATACGCCCGTGAGTGTGTGCCCGATATGCGTGCCAGCGTCGTGTATCCCTTGGCTGGCGTGGCATCGGCGGCGGGGAGTTTGAACTGCGTGATCGCTTCCGGTGAAGTCGCGAGCACGAGGTAACCCTGCGTGAGCGCGAACGACGGTCGGAACCCGGGCGGGAATCCCTTGTCGTTTACGAGCGATTTGATGACCACGCCCGTTGTGGCGTCCTTGGTTTCTTTCAACTCAATCTGATCGGTGTGCTTCACGTTGTAGGCGACTCGCGCCGTCTGAAATCCGAACTCGACGGCTTGAAGCAAGGTCTTCTCCGCGGTGGTGCGTGCCTCCCCTTCCCCACTCACTTCCACGGCCGCCACGACCGTCGGGAGGAAGCCATCTTTCACGGGTTGCTCGACCCACATCGCCCAGTTCGGCCCGAGCGATTCCAGCACCAGTGGTAGTTTGTCCTGCCCGACAACCGAACCGAGTGTCTTGCCGATCCACTCTTTCACGCCAGGTTTATCGGGTGCCATTGGCGCGAGCGACGCGACCAGATCCAAGATCTCGGAAGCGCGAGCATGACCCGCGATGCCCAGGAGTGCCTTCTCGGGGATCAGATTCTCGGCAGTGCTGGAGTCGTGCGGCCCGATGAGCCACTTCTTCACATCCGCGGGAACCTTCTCCGGGTTGAATCGGAGCGACAGCCCCAACTCCAGATCCTTTCCGAGCGACACCGAGATCGCTGCATATTCGAGCGAAGTCCAGATCTCCTCGAAGCGAAGGAACAGTCGGCGTTCATCGGGTTTCGCTGCGGTGATCTTGGCCTTCACTTCGGCATCGAGTGGCCGTGGATTGACGAGGACCACCACAGCCGCATCAGCAACCCCAAGTTTCTGCATCCGCCCGACGAGCACCGGCGGCTTGTCCTTCGCCTCGGTCTTGTCGCGATCGAGAACCGCCTTGATGTCGGCCTCGGTCCCGGAGAACGCGAATACGCCGTTGCGGAAGCAGTAGAACTCGCCGCCGCCCTCGGGTTTTTGGCGTTCGAAGTATTCCGCGCCGGCGTGCTCTCGCCGCACGATTGCCTTGAGTTCGCCGCCTTGCCGTTGCAGGTCGTTGAGCTTGTCGATGATCTTGACGAGCGATTCCGGTTTGCCGGGGCGAATCAGGATCACGGCCCGTTCGTCACCCGGCTTCCCCTCCGGCGCTGGGGTGTACGCGAATGCCACGGCATCGCCGAGGACATCATCGAGCAGAGCCTGCGGAGTGGTGCCCAGCGCGGGGAGAATGGTTGTGCCGACATCGCGAAGTTGCTTGAGGTCGATCGAGACGAGGAGTTTCTTCCCGGCGGTTGTGGTCGGGAACCACTCGGCAAATGGCGACTCAATCAGCGATCGGACGTGCCCGCGTGCGTTCTGCACCACAACGACGAGTGCGGCGTCTGGCGGTGCAACGCGGAGTAGTTCGTCGCGTGGACCCGCGGATGCGGGCGACGCAATGAGAAGCAGCAGGAAGATCGGGGCGAGACGGATCATATGGTTCAGTGCGTTGTCGTTTACGATTTCGGTTTCACGCTGACGGTGTTCACGTCGCGGATCAGTCGCGAGAACGCCTTCTGAGCAGTATCGGTCAGCGGTTCCAGCCCCGTGAGGGCAACATCGGGTAAGTCGGCAAGTGCGCTGCGAGCGGGTTCGAGTTCCTCGGGCATCGGCGAGATGGGCCGCGTCAGTGCGTCGGTCAATTTCACGAAGGCGTCGGATGCTGCCGATGCGGGTTCCGTGACGGCCTTTGGCGTCACACGCAGCGCGATCCCGGCTTTCGTGAGTTCATCGCCAATCCGCAACGGCTTCGCCTGTGCAACCTCGCGTGGTGCCGGGGCAACCTCAGGAGCCTCACGCTGTACGAAGAACCCAGGGTCGTTCAGTCGGGGTGCTTGCGGTTGTTGTGGCGACTCCAGGAGCCAAACGAGGAATGCCACAGACGCGGCAATCGCGATAACCGCACCCGCAAAGGACCCGCGTCGTATCCGGCGATACCGGGCTTCCTTCTCGGCGAGCCGGTCTTCGCAGACTGCCGAAACGAGTCGCTCCGTCATGCCCGCCGGCATCGCGACAGGTTCGCTTGTCGCGAGCACCGACAACACCAATCGCGCTGTTGCGATGCGTTCGCGGCACGCGGCGCAGACGCCAGGGTGTGAGTCCGTATCGAGAGCGTTCGCTTCCAGTTCGCCATCGAGCACGAGTTGCAGGCGGTCCACGGTCGGCCGGCAAACTGGGTCGATGAGATCGTCGGGAGTGAGTTCTGTCATGATCGTTCCCCCCGCTTTGGGGGTGTGTCGGGTGCCGGTTCATCGGGAACCAGGCCACGGGTACGGAGGCGTTCCAACAGTTCGAGCCGGGCACGGTGCAGCCAGGTTTTCACAGTGCCCACGGGGCGGCCGACCACTTCCCCGATCTCTTCATAACTCTGACCGTGTTCGTGGAACAAGACGAACACTTCGCGGTACTCATCCCGCAGGGCATCGACCGCGGCGCGAATCTCCGTTCGCATTTCCACCGAATCGTCGGCCGGTCTCGGGTCGGGGGTCTCGTGTAGGTAATCCGCAAGTTCTGGACGCGTCGCTCGCCGACCGATCCAGGTTCGGCAGCGGTTCACGGCGATGGTCATCACCCAGGGGCGCAGCGGTCGTGAGTGATCCCATCGGGCCAGGCTCCGGAACACGCGGAGGAACACTTCCTGTGTCACATCCTCGGCGTCGTGAGCATTGGCGAGCAATCGTTGACACATGCCGAACACGTCGGTCTGGAACCGCACGACGAGTTCCCGGCAACTGGCCGGGTCTCCGGTGAGGCAACGTTTGACGAGTGCGGCATCGGCGGTCAAAGCGACCCTCTGGTAGGGAATACCCCTGCTTCGGGAGGCGGGTTTCAGTCAGAAGGGTAGTTCGCCCGCCTGGAACGAAGATTTTCCAGAACCAGGGCAGGACTATTCTAAAGATCTCGAGCCGAAAGGAAGATTGCCCCTTCCTGCCTCTTCGGCTTCGCTCCCGTAAACTCCCATCATGGCATTCATCAAACTTGCAAATGGCATCATCCACGACCCCGCGAACGGTCTCGACGGCGTGATCGGGGACATCTGGGTGAGCGATGGAAAGGTGGTCGCACCGCCCACGGAACCTGATGCCGTGGTGGAACGGGTCTACGATCTGACTGGGCTGGTTGTGATGCCCGGCGGCGTTGACATGCACGCCCACATTGCGGGGCCGAAGGTCAACGTCGCCCGCAAACTGCGACCTGAGGATCGCCGCGACAACGCACCCATGCGGCGAACGAAGTTCCTGCGCTCGGGCACGCTCGGCAGCACGCCCACCACCTTCGCCACGGGCTACCTCTACGCCGGCCTTGGCTACACCACCGTCTTCGATGCCGCGATTCCGCCGCTAGGTGCCCGCCACACGCACGAGGAGTTCCACGATACACCCGTCATCGACAAGGGATTCTTCGTCCTCGTCGGGAACAACCACTATTTGATGGATCAACTCGGACGCGGCGAGTTCGACCGCGTTCGGGCATTCTGCGGCTGGCTTCTGCACGCGACTCGCGGCTACGCCCTCAAGGTTGTGAACCCCGGTGGCGTCGAGGTGTGGAAGCAAGGCCAGAACGGGATGGCCGGGCTCGAAGACATCGTGCCGGGGTTTGGCGTCTCGCCTCGGCAGATTGTCGCAGCGGTTGCACAGATCGCCGACGAACTTCAGTTGCCCCACTCAGTTCACATCCACTGCAACCAACTCGGGATGCCCGGGAACTGGACCACCACGCTCGACACCATGCGTGCCACCGAGGGGCACCGGGCCCACTTCACGCACATCCAGTTCCACAGCTACGGCGGCGGCCCCGACGATCAGGGGACGTTCCGCTCACAAGTCCCCGCTCTCGCCGAGTGGGTGAACGCGCATCCCAGGGCAACCGTCGATGTCGGGCAGGTGATGTTCGGCGACACCACATCGATGACCGGCGATGGGCCGCTCGGGTACTTCCTCCATCGCGTCACCGGCCGGAAGTGGTTCAACGGCGACACCGAATGCGAGGGTGGTTGCGGGATCGTGCCCATCGAGTACAAGGAAAAGAGCTTCGTGCATGCCTTGCAGTGGGCCATCGGACTCGAGTGGTATCTGCTCGTCCGCGATCCCTGGCAAGTCGCGATGAGCACTGACCACCCCAACGGCGGCTCGTTCCTTGCGTACCCCGAGATCTGCGCTCTTTTGATGAGCCGCGATTATCGGCGTGAAGTGCTGAAACGGCTCCCCGCGAAACTCAAGGATGTCTGTTCGCTCCCCGATCTCGAACGCGAATACTCGCTGCAAGAAATCGCGATCGTGACGCGAGCCGGGCCTGCCCGAATGCTCGGCTTGCGGAATAAGGGGCATCTCGGAATCGGGGCTGATGCCGACATCACGGTGTACACACCCAGCGTGGATCGCAAACAGATGTTCGAGTTGCCGCGGTTCGTGTTCAAGTCGGGGAAGCTGGTCGTCGAGAAGGGCGAGATCCGCTTCGCGCCGTTCGGTCCCGCGCTGGTCTCGCAACCAGCTTTCGACAGCGACGCCATTCCGCACATCCGCGAGTGGTTCGAGAGCGCGTACTCGCTGCGATTCAACAACTACGCGGTCGGTGCCGAGTATCTCACGCACGGCGAAACAGTGGTAGAATGCGGCTGAATCGCGAGCCACGGGTTCAACCCCGTAGGACCACTTGCAACGATTGACACCCACGGGGATGAACCCGTGGCTCGCCCCTGATTGGATTCATCATGAAACTGATACTTGCGATCATCCAGCCAAACAAACTCGACGCGGTGAAGGAAGCGTTGAACAAGGTCGAGGTATTCCGTCTCACGATCGTGGATGTGCTTGGTTTCGGCCGCCAGAAGGGGCACACGGAGGTGTATCGCGGCCACGAACTCACTGTGAACATGTTGCGGAAGGTACAGCTTCAGATCGCGGTGAACGAGGACTTCGTGGAGCCAACGGTGAACGCGATCATTGAGGCGGCACGCACTGGGCCCGAAGGGCACATCGGCGATGGAAAAATCTTCATCGTGCCGCTGGAGGACTGCATCCGCATCCGCACCGGCGAACGGGGCCCGGAAGCGATCTAGCGAACTCGCCCGCACAGTCAGGGGCAATCGGGGCTGGTTTCGACCGCGACGGGCGGGAGTTCGAGCCTGCAGCACCCGAGATTGAGCGCGTCCCGCGGCACACCGGCCTCGACGGCCTCTTCCAACACGCCGGGGCGCAGCGAGTACCAGACGAAGCGACCCTTCTTCGTCCCGGCAATCAGTCGGGATACCTTCAACACGTTCAAGTGGTGCGAGACGTTGAGCGGCTTGATGCCGAGCGTCTCGACGATCTCGGTGACGGTGCGTGCTCCGCCGGCCAGGAGCCGGACGATTCTGAGTCGCTCCGGTGCGGCCAGTGCGGCGAGCAACACAGCGCACCGCTTCGGCTGAAGCGGATCCTTTTTCGACACGGCAAACTCCTCGACAACGCCGCAGGTGGCACAGGTCAATTCTACCAGACTGCGGCGTGAGGAACCGGCGTCTCCGAGGACGACAACTGATCCACTGGGATGATTACCCAATCACCCACGGCTTGCGGTATTCCTTCGTCAGCATCGCGGAGGCTTCCTTGTCGCCGATGATCTGCTCTTTCGCGGGATCCCAGGTGAGCTTGCGGCCCGTGCGGATCGCGATGTTCCCCAGGTGGCAAACCGTCGCGCTACGGTGCCCAATCTCGACATCGCAGATCGGCAACTTCCGCGACTTGATGCATTCCAGCCAGTTCGCGTGGTGCCCATTCGACACGTAGAGTTTCACGTCGCCGGTTGGCAGCTTGTACGGGTCCGCGACCTTCTCGCCATTGAGTGTGGCCGTCAGCCCGCCGCGGCGAACGTGGATTGTCCCCTTCTCACCCTCGAAGGTCACACCACCCGGGTAGCCCCCTGCCCCGAGGCTGCACAACACCGTCACGCCGTTGGCGTAAGTGAACGATTGCTTGGCCGTCTCGGGGGTCTCGAACCACTTCTCGGGGTGGAAGGTGCCCGCACCTTCGATGGTCACGGGACCGCTGTCGTCCATGCCCAGACCCCACTGTGCGATGTCGAGGTCGTGAGCGCCGAAGTTGGTTTGCTGGCCGCCCGAGTAATCCCAGAAGAAGCGGAACAGGTAGTGGACGCGGTTCGTGTTATACTTCCGTTCTGGCGCTGAGCCGAGCCAGAACTCGTAGTCGAGGCTCGCGGGCGGATCGGAGTCCGGCACCGGCTTCTTGGCGCGGCTGACCCAGTTTGGACCGGGCAATCCCACCTTTACGCCGGTCAGTTTGCCGAGCGCACCGTTGCGAACCAGTTCGCACGCTTGCCGAAACTCCTTCCCGGAACGCTGCTGGCTTCCGGTCTGAACAATCCGCTTGTTCTCGCGAGCGGCGTTCACCATCGCTCGCCCTTCGGTCGTGACCAGCGAGAGCGGCTTTTCGCAATACACATCCTTACCGGCCTTGCAAGCATCGATCGCGGGGAGTGCGTGCCAGTGGTCGGGCGTGCTGATCAGAACCGCGTCGATGTCCTTCGAATCGAGGAGTTTTCGGTAGTCGCCGAAGGTCTGGGCCTTGATGTTGGCCTTCCCCAGTTCGGCAGCGGCGGCCGCAACGCGATCCTTGTCCACGTCGCACACTGCGACGACGTTTTTCTTGATCGCGTTCATGTTCCCTTTACCCTGCGCGCCGACGCCGATGCAGCCGACGCGGATCGACTCCGACGGCTTGTCGTCAGCGAGCAGCGCGGCGCGATAGGTCGACGCGGGCAAGCTCAGGAACGTGCCGGCAGCGGCAGTGGATTTCAGGAACGAACGGCGAGTTGGACGAGACACGGGAACCTCGGGAGAATGTGGGAAGGGAACACGCGGTCCGCTCGCGGCAGTAACGAGCGAACCCCAACACTCGAGAGTTTATCGAATCGTCACACGGTGGCCGTGGCCCGTTGGAGGAGCGGGAATGGGCACAACCACGGGAACCCCAAACCGCGACCAGATCGCTTGCTGAATATCGTCTGTGATCGGGTTCCCCTCGTACACCAGATGCTTGAGTTGGGTCAGGGTCGGCGCGGCAAGCAACTCCGGAAGGCCGGCCTCGGTCATCCCCAGATTCGCGACCGAGAGCTTCCGCAGCGCCGGCAGCGGGGTGCTCGCAAGCACGCGTGCACCCTCGTCGCCAAGCGTTTCGTTCTGCGAGAGATCGAGTTCCACGAGCGTAGGTGGCGGCCCGGCGAGGAGTGCCTTGAGACCCTCCAGCGAAAGCGGGAGGCGTTCGATCGACAGCGTGACTAACCGCGAGAGTAAGCCGGACGCCGCGAGTGCCTTCGCGGATTCGTCGCCGCCCGAAGTTCCCCCGATCTTCAGATCGGTCAATTCGGGCCACTCGCCTTCGAGTAGCGCCGCGAGGCCCGGCGGCATCAGCGGATTATCGGTGAGGTCGAGATACTGAAGCCGGCGAAGCGTGGATGCGCCGCCCAGGATCGCGCCTGCCACGCACTTGCAATCCGCGAGGTTAAGCCGGATCATCTGCCCGGCCCACTTCGCTCGCGTCAGCGCGATGGCACCTGCGGCCCCGACTTCGTTGTCGGAAAGATCAAGGTCGAGCAGTCGGCCAAACCCTTCCGCAGCCTGGAATGGCTTCATCGACTCGGAACCAAGCCCGGAGGTCGCAAGGTTGAGCGTGTGAAGTTCGGGCCAGCGACCCTTTGAAAGCTCCGCAATGCCGGTTGCACGAACCGGGTTATCCGCGAGGTTCAATTCATGCAGGTGCTTCGCAAGCGGGGCAGCGGCCAGCGCCGCGATCCCCTTCACACTCACCTCGCACGCCCGGAGGTCGAGTCGTTCCACCTTGGCGAAGTGTGGCGACTTCGCGAGCGCGGCCGCTCCGGCGTCGCCGATCACGCACTGGCTCAGGTTCACGTCGCGAAGTTTGGCCTGCCCGGTGGTCAACTCGAACGCACGAGCCGTCAGAGCGGAACCGGCGAACGACACCGTTTCGAGCTTCGCGAACGCCGGGCTGGTGAGAATCGCGCGAACGCCGTCGTCCGTGAATCGCTGGTTCCCCAGATCGAGCGTCGTGATGTTCGTGAGGGTTTGCGTCGCGGCCAGGCTGCGAATCCCGGCGATGGTGACGGGTGGATCGGTCGCGATCGTGCCCAGGTTCGCGGGCGGCAACTTCAGGACTCGCAGGTTGGCGAGGTGTTCGGATTTCGCGAGTGATGCCAGACCAGCATCGCTCGTCGAACCGACCGGCAGCAGGAGTTCTTGCAACTGAGTCAGTCGATTCGATCCCGCGATGATTGCGAGATCGGTCGCGAGCACGATGCTGCTCACTTCAAGCCGCGTCAGCGTGCCGACCCAGTGCGAATTGATGATTTGCGCGACCACGCCCGGCCCGGCACACGCGACTCCCAGCCGCAATGAACGAAGCCAGCGGTGTGGTTCCGGCGGTTTCGCCGTGATGCCGTCGAGTGAGTTCACCTGGATGCCGGTGATCGGGGCTGCCGCACAGATCACGTCGAATCGCTTGGTGAGTACCTTCAGACTCTCCAGCACGACCTCGGTAACGAAGCCGCGTTCGAACTTGCCCCATTCGACGCCGCCCAGTTCGGGCAACTCGGCACGCCATTCTTCGCCGTGTCGCAGAAGGAGCAACCGCTCACGGAATCGGTTCAGTTTTGTCTTGCGATCCCAGGGGGTTAGCTGGGCCAGTTCAACCTGAATTCGGATGAACTCGGCACGTTCAGGCTCTCCATGCCCTTCCAGGTAGTCTGCGTAAGCAAGCCGTGGGGCATCGTCGTCCGGATTGGCACACACAGCTGCAAGCAACTTCTCAGCAGACTTCGTTTTCGCCTTGGTAGTGGACGCCATGGAGACGGACTCAAGTGGTGAAGAGGGCAAGGAGCCGGGGTCAGCAACGTGACCACCTCGGCGTGGGGTGTTCGGCGCATATTCGCTTGAAATGGAAACGAGTAGTCCGTCGCAGGCGACGGACGGCGCTTCCGGTTAATGAGCAATCTGGACTGGATTGCGAAGGTCGAGAAATTACCAGGCGAGAGGCGGCTGTCGTGTCAAAACGGGGGCGAGTGTTCTTGCCGAACACCTGGAAATGGGTGCAAAGTGACGGGTTTTCGGAACTCGCGACAATTTCACCCATCAATGCATTCTAGCCGATTTGGGCACGCGTTCAAAGTTAGTTGTTGAACGGATACGAAGATTCTCAGATCCAGAGGCAGTCACACGAGCTATTGCTGCTACGGTACCCCGGCAACGAGCGCCGCGACACGGGCAACCTCCTCGGGCAACGGCGTTCGCTTGTAGCGGTAAACCCCGTTGCCGAACTTCACTTCGTCGTCCTCATCCGCACGCATCTGCTCGCCGACGCAGAGCACGAACTTCCCCGGCATCCCCTTCTGGAGGCGCTTGTGGTGATGCTCGATGTCGCCCTTACGCCAGAAGCCAAACACTTCCACATACACCTTCTTCCCGGATGCACTGTGGGTGATCTCGAAGTCCGGAACCCACACACCATCGGGCAGGTTGATCGGGTGCGGTTCGGTCGCCAGCACCCAGCCCTTCACCTTGTTCGCAAAACTCTCGGCGAACATCAGCAACTCGGGTGGTGTGTAGACACCGAAGTCCGCGAGGTGCGACCGCAAGCCGTCCGCCCCGGAGAGCGTGAACAGTTTCTCCTTCCGTTCGGTGCCCCAGCGAACGCTCGCCTTCAGATCGAACGCCTTGCAGTGCAGCAGGGCGGGGAGAAACAGTGCCAGTTGCAGGCCGTATTTGTTCGTTGAGGAGAACAGCGAAAGCGGGCCATCGAGCTTCAGGGTGTAGGAATTCCCTGCGGATTCGTGGATGGAGCAGATCAGGCGGTGGAACTTCACGGCGCGGAAAAGCTGGCGGAAGCGGGCCGGGGTCTCGCCCCAGATGCGAACCTCCATCGCCGTGCAACGCAGCAGAATCGCCTGGGCCAGCGAGACGTTGTACCGGTTCAGCAAGTGCTCGGGGCTGATATCTTCGAACGCCTGAACTCGCTGTTCGTTCTTGAGGTCGGCGAAGAGCGAGCGTTCGACCAGTTCGGGCGAAAGCGTTGGGGAGAGTGAACTGGCGACTTCCTTGAGCACGGCTTCGCGGTCGAACGGAACACCGGCGCTCGCGGCCTCCGCACGGGCCAGGGCCGCCGCCTTGAACGCGGCTTCCCGCAACTCACCCGGGGGGTACTCTGCTTCGACTTCAAACTCGCAGCGGTCTTCGAGGAGTTTCGCAAGCCCGGCCGGGAGCAACCCACGTGGTCCTTCCGGGATGAAGTCCGTGAGATCGTCGGCAATCTCACCGCGCGTACGGCCCGGCGAACTGCGGTACGCGAACAGGAGTTGTTCCGCCAGCGCGACGAGCGACGTGTCCGACGGCTCGATATACAGCGGAACGAGTTTGTTCTTGGCGTGCCGTACTCGAACGAGTTTGCCAGTGAGCATGGGAACGATCGAACTCAGGTTCTGAACCGGCCTCAGAGGTGTGATGCGATCAGCGAGGACAAACGTCGTCGCTGATCGCGTCGCGGGGCGATCAAACGTTCGCCACGCCAGTCTCAGAGCCGCTCGATAACTGGCACATTACTCGGGGAGTTACGGGGCCGTAGGGCCAAGGATCTCGAAGCCTGTGATCATACTCGGAGGAAGCTGAACGGTGCTATACTTGTAGTAAAATTGATCGAATCCTGACCCACCGTCAAACTTCCCATATCCGTTGATCGTGACATCAGGGTGTTCAGAGCCACCGATCTGGAGGACGTCGTCACCTGCACCAAGGAGGATGGAAAGTGAAGGGGCGAACGGTAAGCCTGGAGCCGTGAAGGTTGTGCCAGTTCCGGAGTAATAATAGTAGCCATTCTCAATTCCGACGTAATCGTTTCCAGTCCCCGTGTCGATGGTGACTTTGCCCGCGAACGAGGAAGCGGCGATGTTGACGTAATCGCTGTCAGCCCCGAGGTTGATGTTGACTGTTGAACTGGCCGCAATGCCAGTCAAGTACACGTAGTCGGCACCCGCCGCTCCAGTGACCGAGATCGCTCCGAATTGTTCAGGAGCCGTAGTGGCGTAGGAGGAATATGGATAGACGCCCAAAAGCGTTTGCGATCCGCCGTCACCGTTGTTGACTGTGACGCTCCCGACCTTGTTCACCGCAGCCTGAAGGTTCCCGCTGGAACTCGAGATTGCGCCGAGATAGGTGAAGTCGTACTCCGTTCCGTTGGTGATCGTGGTTGCGCCTGTGATCGTCAGAGCGCTATTATCATCGTAGCCGTAGCTATAGATGTAATTCTGAGATCCGCCATCACCATTATTAATCGATACGCTCTTGAGCGTCAAGCTCGCGTTCGTGTTCGTGACGTACGCACTACTGTAGATGTAGTTATAGTCGTATCCCGTGCCGTTGACGATGGTCAGTGCGCCGTTGACGGTGATAGACCCATTATAGCTAACGATATAAGTGTATGACCCTTGAGGACCAGAACCAGAACCAGAACCAGAACCAGAACCAGAACCGTTTCCGTTGTCGATCTTCACGGTGTTGAGCGTGACATCAGTTGTGCCTCCAGAGCCAGAACCATAACCATCACCAACCAGGATTTGGTCATATCCTGTACCGTTCTTGATATCCAGTGTACCGGTGATCGTAACATCGGAGTCGCCCGAACCGTACCCGTAATAGTATCCTCTGCCAATGAGCGTGTCAGACCCGCCATTTCCGTTCCGGATGGTCACACTATTGAGTTTGACATCGCCGTAGTTGCCAGACCCCGACCCTGACCCGAACCCAATGAAGAGGCTATCTTGGCCGTCACCATTGGTGGCGGTGAACGCGCCTGAGATGGTCGTCTTCATCCCGGCGTTCGAGTTGGCGATCGAAGTCGATGATCCGCCGTTGCCATTCAGGATTTTCACGGTCTTGAGTGTCAGGTCGGAACCGACCGGAGCGGTCACGGCGGTGTAGTCGAATCCCGCGCCGTTGGTAACTGAAAGGGTGCCCGTGACAGCCGCGATCACGATGTTGGCCGTGTTGATGCCATCGCCGCCTTCGATCGTAACCGCTGCCAGCGAGTCTCCTATGAGGGCGACTACGTCGTTGCCGTCGTTCAACACGACCTTAACTGCCGTGATCCCAGTGAACGATGGCCCGCCAGTGATCACTGTCATGTCACCGCCGGTGGTTACCGTGTAGCTGCCAGCAGCTCCGGTGATGACGATGTCATTATTCAGATCGTCGCCGGTGACTGTGAGGGTTGAACCAGACTTGACGGCGGTCACGCCGCCAGCAGGGACAGTTCGAGCCTCAAGGCATTCCACGAGAGGGCGGAATGCATTTGGTTTTGCGGGTTTCTGGAGAGTGCGAGGAGTCGAGTTGGCAAGCCACTGGCTGAGCAAACGAGAGAACTTGGGCGGCATGGGAGGAATATCCTTGGGTGATAAGAGCGTCGCTATTATACCTCCCGCGCAGAGAACGAGAGCAAGCAATTTCTAAATCGAAAACGTGTAACCAGTCGCTCTTACACATTACAGGGGTGGTCTTCTATGGAATTGGCCAAATCTGCAAGGTGAATACAACCCCTTTGATGGTGCTGGACCAACCCCACTCCCGTGTCGCGTTGAGAAAGCCCTCTCGGATGATTCCGAATGCTGCCCTCGAAAGCGGATCGAGGAAGGCTTAAACTCGAATGATGCGAATCGCGATCGTCAATGACCTGTCGCTGGCCCGGGAAGTCTTGCGTCGGCTCGTCCTCTCTGTCCCAGGCAACACAGTGGCCTGGGTCGCAGAGGATGGTGATGAAGCCGTGACCCGTGCCGCCGCGGATCGCCCTGATGTGATCCTCATGGACCTGATCATGCCCCGGCTCAACGGAGTCGAGGCAACCCGGCAGATCATGCGGTCGTCGCCCTGTCCGATTCTCGTCGTCACTGCGACCGTCTCCGGGAACTACGACTTCGTGATTCAGGCGATGGGTGCCGGTGCGCTCGACGCGGTGGAAACGCCCACGTTCGCCTCGAATGGCACCATTTTAAACGGCGAGAAACTCCTTGCCCGCCTCGCGAAACTGGGGACCGCTTTGGGTGGGGTCACGCGCTCGTGGATGGCCGTTCCTCTGCATCCTCCGGCCCCGACTCCCGTTACGGGGTTGCCCCCTCTGGTGCTAATTGGTGCTTCAACCGGCGGACCGGATGCGCTTAATGTCGTGCTGAGATCACTCCGCCCGGATTTTCCGGGTGCCATTGTGATCGCTCAGCATATCGCGGCCGAATTCACACCCGGGCTGGTGCTGCAACTGGGAATGAACTGTGCCTTGCCGGTGCGGATTGCCATGGATGGCGAGCGCCCGGTTGCGGGTCGGGTGCTCGTCGCCGCGAGCAACGATCACCTGGAACTCACGCACTCCTGTACCCTTCGATACACGTCACATCCGCGAAATTACCCGTATCGCCCATCAGTTGATGTCCTGTTCTCGACTGCCGCAGCGTGCTGGCCACAACCGGGTGTCGGTGTCCTTCTCACTGGGATGGGGACCGATGGAGCCTCGGGCCTCGGGCAACTTCGATCGCTGGGCTGGCATACGATTGCACAGGATCAAGCGACGTGCGTGGTCTACGGGATGCCCAAGTCTGCTGCGGAACTCAATGCCGTGACAGAGGTGGTGCCGCTGGGCCAGATCGGGCAAGCGATCGTCGGCAAGATTATGAGCACACACCATCGGTAGATGCGGTATCCTGGCGGGCGGTTACACTCTCCACGAAATCCCGCCATCATGCGCGTGCCCCATGCGAACTGCCATCTTCCTGGTGCTGCTCCCTTCCGTTGCCATCGCCGCCGAGCCGAACGCCTGGGTGAAGCAGAACGATGCCCAGATCGAGGGCCGTCGCTGGGATGTCCCCGTGGGCTACTCCCCGGAACTGAAACGCTTCGTGGTGCTTGGTGGCCGCACATCGTGGTCCGATGCCAAGAAGCCACGGTCGTACGATGTGCTGTCGCTTGACACCACGGCCGGGAAGTGGCGGAATGAACTCCCGCCCGCTGGCAAGGACTGGGGACCAGAGTTCGGACCAGTCACCGCACCCGCGTGGAAAAGCGAAGCCTGGGGGTTCACCGACTCCGGTGGGAACAGTCGCCCGAACTGGAGCATCTACGGCACGTTCTCCCTGGGCGGCCTTTACGCGCACAATCCGGACGACGACGCGTTCTACTTCCACGCCGGGAACAGCACCTTCCGCTATCAGCCCAAGGAACGATCCTGGAGCGAACTCCAGTCGAAGTCTGGGCCGGCGGTTCAGCATGGGGGCGTGTTGCTGTGGTCGAGCATGTGCTACGACCGCGCCGCGAAGAAGTTCATCCTCTTCGGTGGCGGGAACATCCAGACCGAACGCGGCGACCCCGGCACCTGGACCTTCGACCCCGAAACGAAGAAGTGGGAACAGCTCGAACTGACAACGCAACCGCCGGCACGGGCGAACTCGCGACTGGTCTACGATCCCGTCCACAAGCTCACGGTCCTGTTCGGTGGCGATCAACTCGATCAACTGGTCGCGGATACGTGGGTCTTCGACTCTGCGAAGAAAACCTGGACCGAACGCAAGGCCGAGCGTTCACCCGCACCCCGCGGTGGGCACGCCCTGCTCTGGCTCCCGAAAGCCAAGAAAGTCCTGCTCCTCGGCGGGTACACCTACACATCCACGACCGATTACGTCGCCGCACTCTACAAGCCGTTGCCATTCGAGGCCTGGACGTTCGACGCCGAGACGAACAAGTGGGAACTCGTCGCCCAGTGGGAGAAGGACGCCCCCGTCGGCGCCGCGAACGGCTTCACGGGCGCGGCCGTCGATCCCGATGACAACGTGATGGTTCTCGATTCGCAGAACCGGGCGTGGACCTGTTCGATTGACGCGAGCAAAGCAAATCCTGCTCTCACGACCAAGCACAGCGTCGCACCTGGAACCGTTGTGCGGCGCACGGGTTCCCACGACCCGAAATGGTACACCGAGGGCCGGCCGGAACCGGATGCGGCGGCGGTCGCGGAACGCCTCAAGAAACTCCCCGTGAACGAGTGGGTGTTGCTCCCCACCGTCAACGCCCCGAAGATGAACATGGACTGGGGATCGGCCGTGTTCGACCCCGCCAACGACAAGATCCTCCGCTTCAGCGGTGGACACTCCGCATATAGCGGCACGGCACCGTTTGTGTACGACGTGAAGACGGATCGCTACTCGCTGCCGTTCGCGCCGGAATACCCGATCGAGTACGTCTACAGTAACGATCAGGTCAACGGCGAGTGGAGCTTCGCCGAGCGGCCGTGGATGACCGGGCACACTTACAAATCCACCGGGTACGATCCGAATCTCAAGGCGATGGTCTTCGCGGCCCACGGCTACACCTACGCCTTCGATGCCGTCGCCGGGAAATGGTCGCGATTCAGCGAGAAGAATCCGTTCCGGGCCGACTTCTACAACACCACTGTTTGCAGCACGCCCGAAGGAGCCGTGGCGTGGGGCCGGCACACAAGTGGCGGCGTCGGAATCTGGCGACTCAACGCGACAACGAAGGCCTGGAAGGAGTTCCCGCTCCCGAAGGACGCGAAACTCCCGGATATGAGTGCGGACCATCACGGGCTGGCGTTTGACTCGAAGCGGAACCGACTGCTGTTCTTCAGTGACATCGGCACGAAGAAAGGGAACGTCGCGGCCTACGATATTGCCGCTTCGACCTTGAAGTGGCTCGACCCGGCGGGTGCGGAACAGGCACTTGCACACTGCCGTGATACCGTTTACCTCCCCGAACTGGACATGGTGCTCGTGGGTGCCCGAGTCAAGGATTCGGCCTGGAACTGGCGCTGGCTCGCGTTCGATTGTGCCACGAATGGCTGGACTTCGCTGACGATCGCCGGTGAAGATCCGATCGGCAAGCGGGCGGGTGCCTTCAACAACTCGATGGGGCTGATGTACGACCCGGGGAGGAAACTCGTCTGGGCTGTCGGGCAGCACAGCCAGGTTTATGTCCTCAACATCGACCGAGCAAAAGCGGACATCAAACCGCTGCGGTAACCGACTGAGGTCGGATTCGTGGGAGCGCGGTCCGTCGTCTTCACCTGGGAGCGTGGGCATCTTGCCCGCAGTCTGCTCCCGGGACCGCGGGCATCTTGCCCGCTCAAGCTGAGACATTCAGGTTCGTTACGGAACCGCCCAACGCGAATACGCTCCAAAGCTGCGGGCAAGATGCCCGCGGTCCCAGGGAAAATTTTCTCCACACCTTCCCAACGTCGGTTGATAATCGGTGTTCTGGCTGGAGAGGTTGTGAGGGTTCCGCCGGTGGATACCCTCCAACCAACGTCATTGGTCGTCCACCAGTCGATCCGCATTCGCGGAAGAGGCAATGATGATATCGCTCACGAAAACCTATGCTGGTACGGCGTTCCTCGCACTGACCGGGGCCGCTTTCCTGGGTTTCCAAAGCTCTCGGCCTGCTGTGGCAGACGAGGCAGCACCCAAGGCGATCCCTGCCAAGGCGGCGCAGTTCGACCACACGGCATTCGGTGCCGTCATCAAAGCGAACTACAACCGCGTCCCCGCGAATGGCTCCGAACTCGTGCGTGCACTCAAGAAGCTCGGTGACTTCGCACAACTGCCAATCCCCTTCTCTGCGGTCAACTCGTCCTCAGGGTTGATGACGCCCCGCGTCATCATCGCTCCGCGGCCGGGAACGGTGGCTCCTCCAAAGGACAATCTGGCGGACCCAGATGCGAAGATACCGCCCGCAAAGAACGCGGGTTTCCCGGCTTTCCCAGGAATCGGTGGCTTCGGAGGGGTCGTCATCGGCGGAGCAGGAATCCCTGCGGCATCACGCGATATTCCGATTCCACCTGTCAGCCCGGTCAAGGCAACGGACCCCTCGCTCGAAGGGCGACTCTTCATGGCGGCGAACATGGAAAAGACACGCGACGGGCAGCTCCGCGTGAAGTCGATCGAGATCATCTCCTGGAACAGCCGCAAGAAGAAGTTCGATTTCGGGGTCATCGAGTGCGGAACAGAACCGGCCGAACTGCAAATCCTGGATGGCGTCCGCTGCTTCACCTGCCACAAAAACAAGGGGCCGATCCTTGGGCAAGGCCCCTGGTCGAACAGCACTCACAACGACATTGTGCGTGCAACGGCCCTTCAGAGTTTCAACATCCCGGGGTTAAACGGCAAGCCTGCTCCCAAGCAGGATGCTCCAGAGTTGCCAGCGCCAATCCCGCTCAATCCGGGCCTGGCCATGACCGAACCCACAGGCGGTTGGTCGAACAGCATCCGGACCAATCCCTCGCTGGCCCAGGTGAAAGAAGCCACGACCTTCGATGGCATCTCGCTGGTGATCCCGGAACCAGAGGCATGCGATGCGGCAGTTCGCCAGGGTGCGGAACTGGCCCGCGATCGGGATGTGTATCGGGCGTTGACACGCTCCCCCGGCGGTCGCAAAGCCCTCGCGATTCTGATGACTGCCGTCGTCGATCAAGGATCAATCGAAACCAACAACATTCACATCAAGCGGGAACTCGATCTCGCCTTCAGTTCAAACTTCCCGCGTTTCGCGGAAGATATGGTCGCAATACACAAGGCGAGTCTGAACACGCTGGGCGATTTCAGCCCGTCCGGTTCGATCGGTCGGCTTCGAAGTGTCACCACGAACACACCCGCAGGCTGGGGTGGTGGCAGTTCGCAGCGCACGGATATCTTGCTCGTCTGGGGCGGGAACTCCCAGATGGTGAACGATTACAATTCGCGCCGTGCCGGCGGCGACACGGGAATGCCGAGCCTCCGGCAGCCCAGCAATCCGCGTGCGTTCTTGCGTCCCGTGGTACAGGTTCCCCCGAAGCCTTCCTCCGCTGTCACCGCGATGGGGCTTGCTCGGGTGATCGGAATCACCGAGGGCGACCGGAAGTTCATGGCGAAGGCACTTGAGGATCTTGTTTCGCGTATCAACACGCCAAAGGTGACGACGACAACGGTGGCGAAGGAAGTGTTCGCGACCCCGCACTTCATGGAACTGATCAAGGTGAATGACCTCCCGGATCGTGAGGAGTTCAAGGACCGGTTCGCGGCGGCACTGAGCGATGTCGCCACGGCCCACAAGTTCGCCGACGCGATCAAGTTCACCCGGGCCGACTACGCAAGCGGCCCGAGCGTGGCACTCCCACCAGGTCAGGAAGAAGTGGAAGCAGCCGTGGTGCCGACAACGGCTTGCCTCCGCTGCCACGATGTTCACGGCATCGGCAAACCGGCCTTCAACCCGATCCCGATGCTGGCATTCGACCCGTTCGACAAGAAATCCCGCGAGGCGTGGGTCAGCAATAACCCGGCCAAGCAGCGCGAGCAGGTACTGGGCCGGATGCTCAGGCGAATCGCGACCGACAAGGATATGCCGCCCGAAGATGCCCCCGAGTACGACGCATTCCGCACGAAAGATCAGCCCGCGTTCGACGCTCTCAAGGACTGGCTGGAGGCGGAACTAAAACAAGCGAAGGGGAACTGACCCGAGCAACGACAACGCAACAACGCAGCGACCCGGGATCACCCGGGTCGCTTCGTTTGATACTTCGAGCGCCCACAAAAGAGGTAGCGGGTGGCTCGCCGTCGCAAGACTTTGCAGGAGCGCCCTACTGACTCAGGCACTGATCGAGGAAGGTCGAGAATTGATCGGCGGTCCAGCTGGTTCTGATCGTCCAGCGGTAGCGTGAGTCGAGCCGGTCGCCAATTCCCTGGCGAATCAACAGATCGGCCACCGTCGTACTCCATGGGGTCTTCTCGGCACGGATAAGCTGGCTCAGTTCCTTGATCCCCTGCTTCATCACTTCGGAATCGGCACCGGTGATGACCAACTCCAGTTCCAACCGATCCTGGATCTGCACCTTGAGTGTGACCAGTTCGATCCCGAAATCGGCCAGGGTCTGATTGTCGCCAAACGGAACCTTGTAGCTTTCACCCGCAACGGCGAATAACAGCGGCGGTCGCTCGGCGATCGCGTTCAATGCGGGCATCATCCCGTTATCGAGCTTCGGTACCGGGGGCGTTCGTTCCATGATGAAACGCGGTCGGAGTTCTTCCAGGAAACCGGCATTGGACATCACGGCGTACACCGGTGCCCCATTCACCGGTGTCATGACCGCCGTGTGCCGACCACCGGAAGCAACGTAGTGCTTGATGCGACGATCTTGCTTGATGAACGGGTTGTTCAGCGAGAACAGCTTGGGCGTGAAGGCGGGGGTAACGTAGTCACCCTCGGAGACCAAGAGGTAGCGATCCGGAAACGCAGCCGGGGCCGCGTAGAGGAGGCGATCCGTGCGAGTCAGATCCATCTCCGTTTCGGTCTCGAGTCTGTTCGCCCATTGAGCAAGCCGCACAGGCCCGGTGCCCTTCACGAATGGGGAATCCTTCTCCTTGAGATACACCGCGGGGAATGCGACCACAACTAACCCCGAGCCATCGGGAACGAGCATCGAGTGATGGTGGAGCCGAGCAAGGGTATCGGCTTTGGGGTGAATGCTCGGCCGCTTGACGGGTGGTGTAGGGTCGGGACCCGGCCCAGGGGGTGGTATCGGCTTACCGCCCAGTTGCGTGATAACCACAACCACAGCGAGAAGAGCAAACCCAACGACCCCGCCGACGATCCACGCCATTCGCGGGATCGGTGCCCGGGGTGGAGGTGGGCTATCATCATCCTTCGCTTCCGCATCGGTGGCAATAAGCCCCAGCGGAACCGAGGGTGGATCGGCGAGGGTCGCAAATGGAGAAGGATCTTCCGAGAGCGCCGGCACTGTCGCAGGTAAGCCCGAAGGTCGGGGTGTTGGATCAGATGGCGCGACAGCCGAGGGCGGTAACGGAGGAAGAACAGGGATCGCCCGGGATGATGGCGTGACTCCGTGCGAGCTTGGTACGGCAGTGGGAATGGTCGGCAGTGCGCTGCGATCGGTCTGTTGCATCGAGATCGCATGCGACGGCCACGCACGCGGAGTGAAGACGCCTGCGGCTCGCGGATTGAGCGTATGCGCACCCAGGGTGTGTGCCACAATCTCGGCCGAGGGAAAGCGCTGCTCGGGCTTCTTCGCCGTCAGACACGCAATGATGGCGTCGATCTCTTCCGGAACATCGGGTCGCAAAATCCGGACCGACGGACACGGGTCGAGTTGATGCTTGAGGAGTTTCTCGACTGCCGTGCCTTCGGGGAATGGCGACTGGCCGGTGAGCAGGAAGTACAGGGTGCAACCCAGGCTGTAGAGGTCGGCTCGTGCATCGACCGAACTCGAGTTCTTCGCCTGCTCGGGAGCCATGTAGTCCGGCGTTCCGACCACGGTTCCCGCACGCGTGAGATCAGCGGCACCGGGGACATCATCGAACCCCATCGGTCGAACAAGCCCCATGTCGAGGATCTTCACGACTGCCGGGTTTTTCGCGTGCGGAACGTGGCGTTCCCCGGAAACGATGATGTTGGAGGGCTTGATGTCGCGATGAACGAACCCGTTCTCGTGGGCGTGCTGAAGCCCGAGTGCGGCCTGGCGAATGTACTCGCACGCTTCGGTCACTTCGAGAACGGGGTGATCCTTGATCAGTCGCGAGAGATCGACGCCATCCACGAACTCCATCGCCATGTAATACTTGCCGTTGGCCTCTCCCGCGTCGTCCACGCAAACGATGTTCGGATGCCGTAGCGTGCCTGCTGCCTCCACTTCACGCTGGTAGCGGCCGCGGATCACCGGGTTCGACAGCAAGTTCGGCCGAATGATCTTCAGCGCAACTTCGCGGCCCATCCGAACGTGCCGGGCACGATAAACGCGACCCATCCCGCCTTCGCCGAGTTTATCCGTCACGATGTACGGACCCAGGAACAACTCCTCGGCTTTCCCGTGGATCAATTTGCGAAGCTGGTAAACCGTGAGATGGCGGCGTTCGACGAGATGCTTCAGTGCGGACTGGAAATTCGACTGGTATTTGGCAACCTCCTCACCCAGTGTGAGAAGTTGTTCCGGACTGAACAACTTGCAGTTGTTCAGAGACTGCATCAGGGCATCAACAGTCGTGATCTGCATCCGGGGTGTCCGGTCGTCCGAGCCAACGGGGAGGTCCGGCGTGTGTTTTGGATATGGCCGGTTCAAAGATTGTAGCCCGTGTTCAGCGTAACAACACAATAATCCGCACGCCGGCATCAATTCGCGCCGGGGCCGAAGTATTCAGGGTGGAATTGCTGTTCACTCTGACCGATGATAACAGCATCGTGTTTGGGACATTCAGGATGGACTCAGATGACACAACCCGCGCAACCCGAAACGGCCCCGGCTTCACTCCCGCACGATCCCTACCCGGATTACCCCGTGGCCTACACGTGGTTCTTCCAGTCGTGGCTCGTCATGTTTCTGACCGTTATCTGCCTGGCGCTCGTGATGTACCTCATGACATACCTGCCGAAACTATGACCGGTTTCGCTCGGGGTCGAGGATCATGCGAGTTTCCGGAGGACATCGATCGGGCTAATCACGCCGATAATGAAGCCCGACGGTTCCGCGACAAACAGGTGATGGACGTTTAACACCAACAACTGTTCGATAACCGATGCAGCCGGCGTTTCGGGGCGAACCGAAAACACCGCCGGAGTCATCACCTCCGTGACCGGCGTATCGTCAGGTTCAAGTCCAGGTTTGCGTTGCCTGGCATGGATGAGCAGGTCGGTCTTCGTGACCACGCCAAGCCCGTGCCCGGCCTCATCGATGACCACGGCGGCTCCAAATCCTCGCTCCGTCAGAAACGTGGTTGCTTCGGGAACCAGCGCCGTGGCACTCAGTGATGTTGGCCCGGGCGTCATGAGGTCGCTGGCGGTGGCGGCTCGAAGTGAGAGGGAACTCATGGTGATTCTCCGGGAGTGATGCACGATCACTGGCACACACTAACGTCACCGGCATCATACCAGAATCCACGCTGGTCAACCCGCGTTCACCCCGTCATAATCGGGGCATGAGCGATACACCCATCCAGATCAGCTACGACCGCGGCACGATCGTGGTTGCGGGCGGCCCCGAGGGTTTCGTTCGCGAGACGCTCCCCGGAGTGCTGTTCGACCCTCGCACATCCACGCATCGTGCCCAGGGGCGTTTCTATCGCGGAATCATTGAGCAACTCATCCGCGACAAACTCGCATACGAGGACAGCGCTCGCGCCTGGCCGGTCGAGCAAACGGGTTGGAAGTTGAACGCCGAGCGCTTGCCCCGCGAATACCAGAAGGCCGGAGTCGCGGCGTGGGCCAAGACTCGTCGCGGTGTGATCGTCATGCCCACTGGGACCGGCAAGACCTTCGCCGCGTTCATGTGCATCGAGAAGGTTGGCCGGCCGACGCTCGTCGTCACGCCGAAGATCGATCTGATGGTGCAGTGGGCCGGTGAACTCGAACGCTCATTCGGCGTCGACGTGGGAATGGTTGGCGCGGGCGAGTTCAACTACCAACCCCTGACGGTCACCACCTACGACTCGGCCTACATTCACCTCGAACGCTGGGCCAACCGCTTCGGGCTGGTGATCTTCGACGAGTGCCATCACTTGCCGGGTGCCTCGTACATGGAGGCGGCGAACGCGTCGCTGGCCCCATTCCGCCTCGGCCTGACGGCCACCCCCGAACGCGCCGACGGCGGCGACCAACTGTTGCCGCAACTCGTGGGGCCGATCGTATACCGGCTCGACATCAACGACGTGGCGGGCGAGTTCCTCGCGCCTTACGAAACCAAGCAAGTTTACGTTGATCTGACGCTCGAGGAGGAGGAATCGTATCGCAATTGCCGCGAGGAATATCGCCGCTTCGTGTCCGAGCGCAACATCTCGATGTCTGGCCCCGATGGGTTCCGCCGCTTCCTGTTCGAGGCCAGCAAAAGCCCCGAGGGCTTCAAGGCACTGCGGGCGTATCGTGAGCAAAAGCGGATCGTACAGGCTGCTGCGGGAAAGCTCACGCTACTCGAAGACTTGCTTCGCAAACACGCAGGCGAACGAACGCTCATCTTCACGGCCGACAATGCCACCGTGTACCACATCTCGCGAAAGTTCCTGATCCCCGCGATGACGAACCAGACGAAGCCCAAGGAACGCAAGTCGATCCTGGAGAAGTTGCACTCGGGCGAGTACACCGCGGTTGTGACGTGTCAGGTGCTCAATGAGGGAGTTGACGTGCCTGCGGCGGGCGTGGGAATCGTGCTGGGCGGCACCGGCAGTGCGACCGAGAACGTCCAGCGACTGGGCCGCATCTTGCGAAAGCACGGCGACAAGCAAGCCATGCTCTATGAAGTGATCGCTCGCGGCACGACCGAGGAATACGTCAGCGACCGCCGCCGCCAGCACCGGGCATTTCAGTAGCTCGTCCCGCATTCCCGCTGTTACACGGGGCAGATGCGGGCGATTCATCTGCGACCTCACGGTATGGCGCTCGCAGTCCCCTGGAAAATTCTCCACAAACTGAGTTGACATCCGTTCACTCGTCCGGCATATCTCTTACAGAGGCGATTCCGCCTCATCAACTTCGACAATTCCGTCTGCCCAAACCACCATACGTGCCGTCATGAAAACCAATCGCAAAGATGGGCTGCGCTGGCTCCTTGCCCAGCTTCGTTCGAAAGACGCCAAGACGAGCCGGGGGGCGATGGCAGTCGCTGCTGCGCTAGGAGACATGTTCGCGACGACAACGGAATACACGTGCGACGAGTTGAAACCGCTCCGGCCGCTTGGCGAGCTGGATACGGACACGCTGGCGCCGCTGGGTGAACTGGATGCGCAAGAGGTCAGCCTCGATCCGCTGCCGACGGCGCTTTCCATGGATGATTTCGCAGCGGCATCACATGGCGGGGCCGATCAAATCCTCGACCGCTTCGATGAACCGGTTGTCGTGGAAACTGCTCTTCGTGAGGTAGCAGTTCGCGCCGACCTCCAGCCCGCGAGTGCGGTCCTCCTCCCGCTCCTTGTACGAAACGATGACGATCGGCAGGTCGCGGAGTTGGGCATCGCTGCGTACGGCGGTGACGAGTTGCAGGCCGGTCATGCGCGGCATGTCGATGTCGCTCACGAGCAAGTCGAACTTGTCGGAGCGGACCTTGTTCCAGCCATCCATGCCATCGACACCGACAACCACATCGTAGCCCTTGTGCAGCAGGAGTTGCCGTTCGACCTCACGCACGGTGATCGAATCATCGACGATGAGGATGCGCTTCTTACGAGCGGGGCCAGTGGGTCGGATGTCGCAACGACTGAGAGCTCCGGTCTGGATGAACTGATCCATCGACCGGAGCAAGTCCTCGACATCGACAATGAGCACGGGCGAACCGTCATCGAGAATGGCAGCCGCGCTGAGGTTCGGCACCTTCCCGAGTCGCGGGTCGAGCGGCCGCACGACGAGATCTTGCTCGCCGCGGAACGAGTCGATGACCAGTCCGTAGGTTCCCGTGACATCGCTCAGCAGCACGACGGCCAGTTCCTCGCTGGTTGTGGGTGTCGCTGGCAGATCCAGCAACTGCGCCGCGACAACAAGTCCGACGTTCTGTCCGTCAACCGTCACAAACTGCCGATGCTCAAGCGACCGAACCGCCGAACGTGGAACTCGCAGCAGCCGGTCGATGCGGTTGTGCGGGAAGGCGTACGGCTCGCCAGCGGCGTTCACGACAACCGCGCGAATCACCGAGAGCGTCAGCGGCAATTGCAAGTGGAACGACGTTCCGCGACCGGGCTGCGACGTGATGCGAACGCTTCCGCCAACCTTGCGAATCGTGTCCTGAACCACATCCAGCCCGACGCCGCGACCCGAGAACTCGGTCACGGTCGTCGCGGTGCTGAACCCCGGCAGGAACAAGAATTCGAGCAATTCCGCGTCGGTCATCTGCTGAACAATCTCGGCCGAGTTCAGCCCGCGATCAACGATCTTCTTCCGGAGCCTGTCCAGGTTCACGCCACCACCATCATCGGTGATGGTCACCTGCAACATCCCCGCACGATGCCGGGCTTCAAGGCGGATCGTACCAGCCGCCGACTTGCCCGCAGCGATGCGAACTTCCGTGGATTCGACTCCGTGATCGACGGCGTTACGGATCAGGTGCGACAGCGGCGATTCGAGCTTCTCCAGGATGTCGCGATCGACCTCGGTCTTCTCGCCTTCGATAACGAGCTTGGCCTCTTTCCCCAGGGTACGGGCCATGTCACGCACGAGTCGCGGCAAGCCGTGCACACCATCACCAAACGGCCGCATTCGACTGATGATGACCTCGCGATACAACCGCGTATTGAGGTCTTCCCCGCGAGCAGCATGGTCGTCAAAGTCGATGGTCTTCTCGTTCAGCGACACACGGCAGACACCCGCTTGCCGTCGAGCCTCGGCGAGCAGAGTCACCAGTTCCTCAGGCGGAGTTCCTGCTGCCGCCGCATGAAAGGCTTCATCAAGGAAGACGGCGAGGACATCGTGCTGCTTGCGCAAGCTGAGCAACGACGCGGAGAACGAGGGCAACCAGCGAGCTTGAACGAGCGACTCACCAGCCAGGCCCATGAGTCGGTTCAGGCTCTGCGCCGTCACCCGAACAACTGCCTCGGCCGGAGCGGCTGCGCCTGCTGCGATGGCTTCTTGCGGAGGTGCGGAACGTTCGACGACGACCTGAACCGCTTCGGGTTTCACCGGAGCAACGGCAACCTGAGCCGGCGCAGTCTCGGCAACAACGAGAGCCGATTTCGCAACAATGGCTTGCCCGAACGTAGTCGCGATCTCGGTCAATCTCGGAGTCGCGGCGGTCAGCCAATCCGGGAAGGTTTCATCATCGGTGGTGAGGGCACCCCCGATCGTGGCCACCGCGAACTTCACCCACTCGCTGGCAACCGCAGTCGGGGTGGTCCCGCTGGTGCTGACTCGCGAGAGATAGCCGGACAGTGCGATCGCAGCCAGTTCGACCGGCTTGCACTTCACGATCAACGCCGCGCCACGAATCTGCTTCAGACTCTCGATCGCGGCGTCAAGATCCCCACCCGCGACCAGCGGCAAGTGCTGCCGGAGTTCCTCCCGAAAGAGATCGAACATCGAGTGATTCGTGCCAAATGCCGTCGGATTCTCGGGAATCGCGAACTCTTCGAAAACCGGCACGGGCGGGAAGTCGGCGGCTTCTGTCTTCACCGGAGCAGGTGCAGGTTCCGGCACTTGTGCCATGGGTTCAGGAGCAGTAGCAACGGGAGCGGGAGTTGGTGCAACAGATACACGCTTCCCGGCTGCCATGGCCGTGAAGACCGGCTCCAGCGCTCCCACGGCAGTTGCGTTCGCGTTCGACCAATCAGCTCCGCCGCTGGGAGTGAGTTGCCCCAGTCCCGAGAGGATATCCGTTCCGCGCAGGAGTGCATCGATATCCGGGGATGTGAGCAGGATGTGGCCATTCTGGGCAGCGACAAGGGCGTCTTCCATGACGTGCGAGAGCCGCACGCCAAGATCAATCCCAACGATCCGGCATGCACCCTTGATCGAGTGCGCCGCCCGCATCAACGGCTCGATACGAGTCGGGTTCGCGGGGTCCGCTTCCACATCAAGCAGGCCGCGAGAAAGCGTATCTGCATGGGAACGCACTTCCTCCCGGAAAAGCTCAAACATACCGGGGTCGATGCCATTCATCGGATTCGCTCACGGATGGTCTGGAAGACGCGGACGTTATCGAGCAAGCCGACAGGTCGGCTGCCGAGCGTAAAGACACCGCGAGTCAATTTGCTGAGTGCCCGGGAAAGCGTCGGCGCAGGCGGCGTGAGACTCTGGCCAGGCACGCGGTGGACCTGGTCAACTTCATCCGCACCGAATGCCCACCCCTCGGATTCCTTGCGGACGACGATCAATCGCGGGTTATGTTCCGTGCGGTGTTCGCTCCCGGATGCGACGCCAAGCAGAAGATCGAGTCGGACGCACAGGTGCAGTTCACCCCGGATATTGACCATCCCCGCGAGTAAACCGCCACGATGGGGAATCCGGTGCGGCACTCGCAACCGCGTGACCTCGACCAGCACACAGACCGGTAACGCGAGCCATTCATCGCCCAGCCGAAACACCAGAACGCTGAGCTGGTCCGTGGCAGCGCGACCCTCGGTATCCGCGAGCCTGACGGTCCACTCATCGAGATAATCTGCGGGCGACGGAGCATCCAGAAACCGGCGACCCGCAGCGGCAAACACCGGACAGTTATGGCAGTGGGTGACCTTCTCCAGTTCCGGGCAAGAGCGATCACCGCGAATCCCGATCTGATTCCAGCAAGCCTCTTTAGCAATCACGGGAAGTGCAGTATTCATTTCGCCTCCTCTTGAGTGAGACGTGACAGGCGACGGCGAAACGCATCCGACTGCGACTTGTTCCCCTTCCTGTCGTTGATCACGATCATGTGCGAAATCGCTTCCTGGTGTTCCGGATTCAGATACAGTGCTCGCCGAAACGCCTCGGTCGCTTCCTCCCGCTGCCCCAACGCGAGCAGAATCGTCCCGAGCAATGAATACACCTCTGCCGATGCAGGTGATTGCCGGATCAACTTCTCGCACGATTCGCGTGCCTGAACCAGCAATCCCGAGTTTGCCAGTTCTTGGGTCGCCGCAAGCGTGACACCCTGAGGTGGTTCGCAAACCGGCACGGGATCATGTGGCATGGGAATGATTGGCGGCGCAGGCGGAGGATCGACTTTCCAGACATGCGGTGTCGGCTTCGGATCAGACCGAGGCACGACAGTGGCGACATCAAGGTTCTCCGCGCCAACCCGGCGGTAAAGACCCGCCTCACCGGACGACGCGAGTGCAAACTGACCGGGTGGTAAACGGTCTGCTTCACCTGGGGTCAGGCACATCATGCCGTCAAGCGCAAGCAACCGATCCAGAGAACTCATCGCGCGACGTTTGCCTTCAAGAGTCAGATAGATGAACAGATTCCGGCAAACGATCAGGTCGTACGGTTGCTCTCCGATCAGGAATGCGGGATCGGTGAGGTTCGCAATCCGGAAATGAACAAGCTGTCGAAGGTGCGGAAGGAGTTCCCATCGCTCGCCCAACTGCCGGAAGTATGGTGGACGAATATCTGGCCCGGCTTCGCGGAACGAGAACGCCGAAAACCGTGCCGCTTCCGCTCGCTCCAGATGTCTCACAGACACATCAACCGCGTCGATCAGGTATGAGTCCGGAGGAATGAAGTGTTCGTGACATGCGATCGCGAGCGAGTACGGTTCTTCACCAGTGCTGCACGGGATGCTCAACACACGAACCCGCTTGCCGGCAGCTTGGTTCGCAACTCGACCGGCCAGGAATTCAGCCATTCTGTTGAACAGCGCCCGGCTGCCACGGAAAAACCACGACTCGGGGACAACCAGTTCCGCGGCAAGCGAATCAGATTCCGATGTGTCACGAACAAGCAGCCGAGCATACTCTTCCTGATTTTGCAGTCCGCGTGCTTTCATCCGCAGTTCGACAGCCTGAGTCAATGCAGACGGCCCCAGTGAATTCGGATCCAGGCCAAGCCGATTTCGAACATTTGCTTCAACCGCGTGGAGGCTCATCCGATGATCCCCGAAGCAATCATGCCGCCCGAAGTGGCTGCAATCTGCGACAACAACCATTCTGGGTTCAGGATCCGAATTATGCCATGTCCGTCGGGCAACGCCGGCCCAAGGCTTGCCTGCCCGATTGATCCCGGGATCGGCTGCACGGCCCCAACCGGGATCTCACGAATCTCTGCGACCTGTGTGGCAAGCAGCCCGACCAGTGAATCGGGTGAACTCGCCGGCCATGGAAAGAGAATGATTCGGCTACTCAGATGCGGAGGGCATTCCCCTGCACCGGTGAGTCGGTGGAGATCAACCACAGGAACCACCTGGCCGCGATACACGAACACGCCCGCCATCCATGGTGGGCCACCGTTGACCACTGAGAGCCGCACCCGGGGCACGACCTCGCGAACGTGGCGAACATCCACGGCCACCGTATCGAGACCGACCTGGAACATGAGCGCAAGCATTGTGTTTGTCCCAGAGCGATCACGTCTTGAACTGGCAGATCTCGGCGTTCAACCCTTCGACTGAGCCCCGGAGGTGAGCGGTCGCCTTCTCAAACTCCTGATTGGATTGCACCGTGCGTCGGGTTACATCCGCAATCTGGGTCATCGCGTCGTTGATTTGAGCCGCCCCAATCGATTGGTTCTTCATCCCATCGTTGACCAACTGGAACCGCCCGCTCAGGCCCTGAACCTCGGTGATGATCTCCCAAGTCATTTGGTTGATCTTGGTCACCTGGCCAACACCAGAACGAACCTCGTCGGCGAACTTATCCATCTGCATGACCCCGGCCGAGACGGCATCCTGCATCTGCTTGACCATCGTTTCGATGTCGAGTGTGGCGACCGCAGTTTGGTCGGCGAGGCGACGAATTTCGCGGGCAACCACAAGGAAGCCCCGCCCATACTCACCAGCCTTTTCAGCCTCGATTGCCGCATTGATCGACAGCAGGTTGGTCTGATCCGCGACTTTCGTGATGGTGGTGACGACCGCATTGATACTGTCCGCTTTCTCCCGAATCATGCCGAGTTTCGCCGATACAGAAGCGGTCGATTCCACGAGTTGCTTCATCTCGGTCGCCATCTTGGTCGTGTTGTTGCGACCATTCGTTGCCAGTTCCGCAGCGTGCGCAGCGGAGTGACTGACCTCGTTCATCGTCCCTGCCAAATCCTTGCTCGTGGCGGAAATCTCCCGCACGGACGCCGCCACCTGCGTGGTCGAGGCGCTCAGGTTATTCACCGTCTGTTCCTGATTTCGTGCCGTTGCCGCGATCTCCGAAGCAACGGAAAGCAGTTGCAGACTCGACTCGCGAGCCTTGCCGACAATTCCTTGAATCTTGCTGATCAAGGCATTGATCCCACTTGCGAGTTGACCCATCTCGTCTTTCGCATCGACAATAAGACGAGCAGTGAGATCGCCAGCTCCCCCCGCCATCTCATTCACACGCACAATCAAAGCGTCGGCCGATCGGGAGATGTTCCGGATCATGAACCATCCGACGATACCAAAAAGGAGAAGCGAGGCGACACTTAACACCATGGTCACGTTCGACCACCAGCGGATCCCCAATGTCGCTTCACTCTCCTCTGCAACCGCCGCCGTTTCAACCAACTTCGCTGCTTCCGCGATCGCTTTCGCATGTTGGCGATAGAGCGGAGAGATCTGATCTCGAAGAATCTTCGATGCTCTGGCTTTGGCTGCTGCATCACCGCGAACTGCTGCGAGGTACTCCTCGTTTACGATGCGGAAAATCTCGGCCACCGGTTGATAACCAGTGGATTCAAGCACACGACGGACTGCCGGATCAAGCGGCCGATTCAGCCAGATTTCACGCGTCTTGAGGTACTCAGCTTCATGATCTCGATAAACCCCAATGAGTTTTCGGAGTTCTTCCGGATCACTCGCTGTTTCCATCTCTTGAAGATCAAGGTAGATACCCCGGATCAGGAGAATCGGCGCACTGGTCTGGTTCACGAGTTCACGGTGGAGCGTGATGTCGTGATACACGTCCCCACCGACTCGATACTTCGCCAGAAGATAACCTGTCAAAGCCATCACTGCGGCAACGGTGATCGTGTAGCCGAGCAGAAGGCCATTGAGCTTGGTACGGAGCGTGATATCGCGGAGTCGGAACATGTGGATAACCGCGAGGGAATGGGTCAGTCCAGTCGATGGTACCCACTCATCTTATCCAGTCTAGCCTGTTCCCCCAAAGCAACAGGAGGCAAGCAACGTGATGGCCTTACCATCGTTAAGTTCCGTCCGACCCGAAGATCGAGCTGTTCTAGATCGCTTAAATGCGGACCTCGACCATCGAGAAGTCGTCTCCGAGAACATCCCCGGTGTGCATCGAACGAACGAATTGCAGGTGTCGTTCGATCACATCGCCGCCGCGAAGGAGTTCTGGAGTGATGTGAGCGATGAAGTCCGCGTACTGCCACATCGGACCAGATGCACGTTCAATCTCGAAAACACCGTCGCTGTAGATGAGGAGCGTTGCTCCTTCCGTCACGTTCACGGTGTGAGTGTCATAAGGCAACTCTGGAACCATCCCGACCGCGGGGCCATCGACTTCAAGTTCAGTGACTGTGCCTCCCTGACACAGAAGCGAAGGCGGGTGACCTGCATTGCAGTACAAAAGTTTGCGATCGCCTGGCCGGTAAACACCGTACCACATGGTGAAGTACTTCCCGTCCTGGCGGTCCATCTGAAACATATCATTGATCTTGGTCATCACCTGCCCCGGGGAACGGAGATCCACCCCTGGCAAGCCGCCCGCCGACAGGACATTCGCTGCCGAGACTGCGAGCAGCGCCGACCCGACACCGTGACCGCTCACGTCCAGCAGATAAATCGCAAGATGTTCCGGATCGAGCCAGTGATACCCGAACATATCCCCGGCGAGGTGCGCCGACGGTACGAATTTCCAGGTCGTTCGAACCGGGCCGGATGTCATCGGGGCCGGGAGCAAGGACTCGACATAACGGGCCGCACGGTTGACTTCTGCTGCCAGTTCCCGCTGACTCTCGTCAAGCCGACGATAGGCTTCGTTTCGCTCCAGGAGATTAATGTAGCCGCGTGAGTGATACCGCACCCGCGCGAGCACTTCGAGTTTATCCGGGAGTTTGACCATGTAATCGTTGGCACCGAGAGCGAACGCCTTCGCCTTGATGTCGGGTTCTTCCTTGCTCGACAAGACCACCAATGGCGTCTCGCGTGTGGCGGAGTTCGCGCGGAAGTATTTCACGAGCTGAAGCCCGTCGATCTCCGGCATGACCAAATCTTGCAAGATCACAGTCGGCTGAAATTGATTGGCAGTCTCGATCGCCGCAGATGGCTCCGAACAAAAGCGATACTCCAGATTCGGTTCAGACGCGAGCATCCTCCGCATGGTTTCCCCGACGATCGGTTGATCGTCGATGAGCAGCACCTTGATCGGGAACGAATCAGACATGATGTACGTTATCCTGTGGGGTTTCGAGTATTTCACACGGATAGGATGGGAATTGGAAGTCGTGAGCCGACTGGCAATCAGGTGTTGCAGCAAAATCGATCGGATGGTTGGATTATGACGGTGTTACCGCGCGACTGCTGGACCCACGAACGTCAAGCATACCTCGACCGTGTTCGGCCCTGGGTCAACGATCGTGTCACGAGGATGAGCCGACAGCAGAAACATCCGGTCTACGATTTCCTCTTCGAGTACTTCTCGTTCCGTCCGGCTCACCTCCTGCGCTGGACTCCAGGATACAATTGCATCCTTGAAGGAGCCATTTCCGAAGATGTTCTGTGGAGCGAGTTCACATCCAGTGACAATGGGCTGTCACTCGACCCGCAGCAGTTTCCCGCCCAACGCACGGGCTATCTCCGATGGGCATCTCAATACCTTGAGAATACACGAGATCGCGAGCCTACGTTTGGTTGTTCCGGGCTTCATGAATGGGCGATGGTCTACCGCGACCTCAATATTCGGCATCCTTACGTCCCGTTCCGGCTCTCTCGCGATGAAACAGATGCGGTGATCGAAAGTCAGGCATTGCAGTGCTCACATTACGATGCGTATCGCTTTTTTACGACCGCCGCACTGCCCCGCAACAGGTGGGAACTGACTCGAGCCGAAACGAAAGAGCATGACCAACCCGGCTGCCTCCATGTGAACATGGATCTATACCGCTTCGCTTACAAGATCGCTCCATTCTGTTCTTCGAATTTGCTCGCCGATGCTTTTGATCTGGCCAAAGAAGCACGTGAGATTGACATGCGGGCAAGTCCGTATGACCTCGCGGGCTTTGGCTTCCATCCCATCAAGATTGAAACGGTCGCCGGTCGTCTTGAGTATTCGGAGCTCCAGCGCAGCATCTCCAATCGTAGCCAGCCCATCCGCGATCAGTTGCTCGTTGTGTATCGTGATCTACTCAAATCGGTTGATGCGGAATTGAGAAACGTGTGAGACTCTCCGTCTCACACGACCCTGATATGATTCTCGGTTACTTCTTCTCGGGGACTTCTTCAAAGTCACCGTTGTAGGGCTTACCCGCGACCTGGAAGCTCACCGTGCCCTTGTACTCCATCTCGGTTCCGAAGCCGTCGTGCTTCCCGGTGAAAGTGTACGCTGAACCATCGGCCGACTTTTCGACCGGAAGCAGGTCGATCTCGATCTGTGGATTCGTGTTTGACACCACAAGCCGCAACTTCTCGGCCTTGATTGGGGCGGGCGTTTTCTCATCCAAGCCGAGAATCCAGACCGTCGCTTCTTTCTTCGCGTGGTCGGGCTTGAACTCACCGTGCCATTTACCGCCACCAAAGTCAAAGATCACGCCTTTGTGCGGGCCGGGTCCATGAGCATGGTCGTGTTCGCCCTCATGGGGTTTGCTTTCCACTTTCGTTGGTGGTGCCGGCTTGTCGCATCCCGTGGTCCAGACCAGCCCGATACCCAGGATTGCTGCTATCCACACTTTCGCATTCATTCACCATCTCCTTGGACAAGGAATCACTCTCCAGAAAGCGGCCGTGCTCCAGCCGCGTTGCGATCCACTCGTGGTGCCTTCGCAAGTGGATCATCACTTGATCCGGAAGATGCGAGGAGTGTGGTCAGGATCTGAAGCACCATCCGCACGGATGGGAACCGGCGCAGTCCCTCGATCACCTGTGATATTCCCTCACCCTGAAGTGAGGTCTTCACAACCAACACTCCATCGTCTCGCTTCAGGCCCTAACCTGCCACGTCAGCAGGTTGCAATTGAATGTGGAATTACTCGTGCTTCGCCCTCGATCACTTCTGCAAGATTGGAAGGTAGTTATTCGGCAGTTGAAGCACGATCAGAGCCATCGCTGTGGCGTAGACTCCGCCGTGGTAAGGATCCGTCCAGTTACCGCCACCAAAACGCGCCTTGGCAAGCAACTCGTCACGGATCGCGGGAAGCCAGGTGTTCCAGTACTTGTTCCCGGCGGTCCACATCGTCAGAGCGGCGTAGTACTGGCCATACCAGTAGTGTTGAGGCGGGATCTCGCGTGGAGAGAACTGGCGACCGGGTGTGAACTGCTGGAGATACTTCAAGCCACGTTCCACTTCCTTGCCTTCGTAAATCCCTGCGGAATACAACCCCACGATCGAAGCTGCTGTGCGAGCAAATGCGGAAAGCCCCTGACCCTTCCAGTAGCTGAAACCGCCGTCGGGGAGTTGGCAACCTTTGATATACGTCGCCCCGTTGTCGATCACATTTTTCCGGACGAACACCCCGGCGTTCTTGGCGGCCCGGAGGGCCATCATCTGGGCAGTCGTGACGGAGACATCGGCGAACTGGACCTGGGGTTCATAGCGCCAGCCACCGAGGGTGTTCTGAGCGTAGACCGTGAACGCCACGGCCTGTTCCAGTGCTCCTCGCAACTTCACATCGCGGGCGGCAGCAGGCACCATCCCACACACTTCGGACAGAAACAGCGTGCCGAACCCGTGGCTATACATCGGTGCGGGATTACTATTTAACCGATTGGCCTGGCTACCTGGAGTTGTCAAGAACCCGGGTTGCGGGCCATTGGCCATCCCGGCGACATACTCCACAATCTTCGTGACATGCTTGCTGTATTTCCCGCGACCAGGCTGGTTGCCTCCCGCCATGAGTGCCAGCCCTGCGAGGGCTGCGATCCCCACGGTCGCGCCACCACTCGCCTCCCCAAATGAACCGTCATTCATCTGGCTGCGGGCAATGTAGTCAAGTCCTCGGTCAATCGCAGCCTGGGTATCCGCGTTGATGAATTCCGCACCAGACTTGTTACCGACAGGAATCTCTGGAGCATTTGCATTCTCCACGGGTTGCGGTTGCCCCGCGTGGCCCGCGAAACCGAGCGATCCAAACGCTGCACCGGTCGCACCGATTCGGATGAAATTCCGCCTGGAAATTGAACTGATCATCGTCGATCACTCGGAGTCTTGAATTCGTCGAACACTGGAATCATCCACTCGTGTGCTCACTTCTTCTCGGCGAGCGACGAATAATACATGCGGAGCAGATCGGAGTAGCGGGCCATCATCTCTTCCTTGTAATACTGCGTGGCTTGCTGGCGAAGCTTGTCGGGCAAATGGCCCCACACATCTTTCACCACCTCGTTCTCGAATGGAAGCAGCGGGCTCGGATCGAGTTTGCCGCCCTTCGGATCGGGTTTCACGCCGCCTCCGGGGTTCATCGGAACCTTTGAAGTTCCCTTGGGTTTGCCGTCTTTCGGGTCGGGTTGTTTCGGCTGATCGTCTGGCATCGGGTCACCTTGCCGGGGACGCCGCTCCTTCGGTTGTTCGCCTGGGGGCGGATCTCCCATTCCACCCATTCCCATGGGCATGGGGTCCTTCATCTTGGGCGGCATATCGTCCTTCCCAGTCATGGGATCCATGTCCTTCTTCTTCTCATTCGGATCCTGCTTCTTGTCCTGATCCTGATCCTTATCTTTGTCTTTATCCTTGTCAGATTTTGGCGGAGGCGGGTCCTGGTTCAGCAAGGTATCAATATCTTTGAGGATCGTTTCCTGGGTTTTTCGCGTACCGATGCCGGTGTCGGTCATGGCGAGCTTTTCCCCGGCGTCCTTGGAGTTCTTGATGATTCGTTCCACGACCTCAAGTGGGTTTTCCTTCTTGACCAACTCGGGTTGAGGAACAGGGTCGCGTGATCCATCGGAACGAATCTCCCGAGGTGGAGGCGCGACTGGTAACTCGGCGCGGGCCGATCCCAACAACACCAGCGACAGGATGGTGAATGCGCTCACGCGAATCATGGCTTCTCCGGTGCGGGGTTGACTTGCTTCTCGGTCGCTTCCTGTTTGGCTTCCTGGAACAGCTTCGAGATTTGCTCGAAAAGGACGGCCATGTCGCGCTGAGCTTCCTCGATCGACTTCAACTCCGCCAACTCATCCTCAGTCAGTTTAGCAGCATCGGGGTGTGCCTTGGCGAATTCGATTGTTCGCTCGTTCAGTTCGGCTTGAAGTGAACGAAGCACCTTCAACTGGGCAAGCGGCGGAACGAGGTCGCGATCCTCATTTCCCGCAGGGGGAGGATTCATCGGGTTCGGCGTCTTGGGCGCTGAGGGAGACCCCGTAACCGATTTCGGATCTTCCTGCTTCAGCGCATCCAGAAGTTGTTCCAGGCGTCTTCGAGCGAGGATCATCGGGCGAAGGATCTTCCTGTCATTCGCCACTTCCAGATCCAGTTCGAAGGCCAGAGTCGGGTCAATTTCCTGAAGTCGCGCGGGGATCAGCTTGGCAGCGGCATCCATCGCATTGGCCGACTCGAGTACGACCCGAGAGAGCACGGGAAGACCCGTGAAATCCTTCTGGATCGCACGCACTTCTTCCGCGAGGGGTTGCTGGCGTTTCTCGGCGAGATCACCATACGCCGTGAGTGCATCGCGGCTCCAATCCTTGTTCGTCGCAACGAGTTTGTGGATCCGTTCCGCCTCGGCGATGGTGGCCTTCTGGCGATCGAGGAGGGCCTGGATCTTTTCGGCCATCTTGCGGCGCTTCTCATCAGAGAGTTGCTGAGGAGTCGCGACGGTCGAGGCGTCGAGTTGATCTCGGGCGTTATCGAGGCGCTCGATCGCGTCGTTTTGTGCCCGAATCCCGGGGTTGCCGTTTTCCAGATCGCCTCGGGCGGTCTCCATACTGTCCACTGCCGCGCGAACATCTCGCGCGGGCCGATCCGCACGTTCGAGGGTGAGCCGTTGCAGGAGATCTTTCCCGCGTGCGATAAGCCGTTCCTGTTCCAGGGCCAGTTTCCTCAACTCGGCCGCTCGTTTCGCGGGATCGGGGATCTTCGCGGCCTCGGTCGAACGCCGACGAAGATCGTCCTGCGCCCCGGCGAGTGCGTCGAGGCTGTCCGCTGCCTTCTTCCGTTTCGCCAGATCGGGAGCCTTGTCTTGTGCCTTCTCCGTGAGTGCATCAATCATTCGGTCGAGCCGTGCAACTGCGGTCCGCAGGAGATCGACCCCGAGCGAGCGGTTGTCCTTGCGAATCTTCCCTGCGGCATCACGCAGACCATCAGGAAGGCTCTGCCCCTCCGCCAATTGAATGGCGTTTCGAAGCGCTGTCGCCTCGGCAGTCGCTTTTTCGCTGGCTTGTGCCCACTCCTGCGACTCGGTTTCGAGGAGTGCCGCCTGGGCATTCATGGCGGATTTATCGGGCGTGCCCGGTGGCAATCCAACTGCCTTGGCCCGCAGCGCCTCGGCGTCTTGCAACTTCTGCGCGGCAATCGCTCGATGTTTGATGGATTCCTTGTCCTTCTCGTTGGCCAACCGACCCGCTCGCGTCAGGAGTTGGTTCGCTTGATCCGAGGCCTGTTCGGCACGTGTCCCGGCTCGATCCAACTCCCCCATGAGGGTACCTGCACCGAGTTTCTCGACCTCTTCGGACTGTCGCTGAATAAAGTCCCGCAAGACTCGTGCTTCGCCCCGGATCTCGACCGCGCCTCCCCAGACCGCGAGGAGGTCAAGGAGATCCGTCAGCCCGTCCTCGACCGCCTTCTGGTGCCGTGTCGCGCGCCTGAGAAGGTCTGATACCGCCTGTTCCTGTCCGGGTCGCGGTGGCTGACCACCGATCTGGCGAGCATCGGAGAGCGTCGGTTCGATCACAGGCAGGTCGCGGTCCGAGAGCCGACCGAGGGCCTCGGAGACCACCGCAACGCGATCGGTTGTGTTTGATCGAGGAAGGGAATTCGCTCTGACGGTTTCGAGCAACACTTCCGCCCGAGTCCTCAGTCCGTCGTTCGCGTCGCTGATCTTGCCGCGCAGCAGACGTTGGGTTTGCTCGGCCGCGAGGAGTCGATCGCGGTCCGCCGGGATGAGCGAACCATCAGGCTGAGGAATCGCTTCACCCGCTTTCTGTCGCGATTCTCGTTGCTGGTTCCGCACCCGAATCAGGTCTGGCCGCATTGCCGCGAGTTCACGCTCGAGCCACGCCTCGACGGATTCGGGGGAGGAAATCCGGATCTCGAACTCGGCGCTTCGCCCGGGTTCCTTCGCGGGTGAGAGATCATCCCAGTCATCACTTGCACCACGGATGGTGAGGATATCGCCGTCTCGCAACGGGTTGTTGCCATCTCGTGAAAAGGCGGAAAGAGGCAGGATCAGTTTCGTGTCTGCTGAAGTCGGGCGCGCCTGAGCGACTGTACCAACGCCGCCGATCACAGCGGGCAACCCGATTGCTACATTTCGCACATCATTGAGAGGGATCGTTAAGATGCCATCGTTGCGCCCCACCCTGTATTCGAGGAAGGTACGCCGGACTCCGTAGAGTGTGTCATCCGAAGTGACGTGAAGCGTGATGCTCGCTGCCGGAGTCAGGACCTCGGGGTCTTTTGTGTGAGTGGGGCGAAGGAGTGTGACCGTTGGTGCCGGATCGGGAACGAGTCGGATTTCCAGAAGCCGCGTACCCATCAGCCCCGTTTCATCGGACAGCTTGAAGATGTACATCCCCGACATGGATGGTGCAAAGGTCGCACCAAGCTCTCTCCCTGAGCCATCGAGTGACACCGCGATGTCACTGCCAATGAGGTCCGCCAGTTCCAGCACACCCATCGCGGCAAGCGGGTTGAGATTGCCGACCGGCGAAAGGCCAGCCGCGTTGGTGACGTTGGTGCGATCACCGGTAAACGCCAGCACCGCAGACGAGAGCCGCACATCGGTTCTCGCCCGCATTCGTACGACAGTCCCCATCGGGATCTCGATAACCGTGGCTCCATCGGGAAGGTCTAGTGCGGGCAATCCGGTGTATGTCGGTGGTGTGACGTGGAACTGCGGACTGGGCCGGCCGCCTCCTGGCCCGGGAAACGGGATCAAGCGCGGCGGTGGCACAACTTCCACCTGGTGCCATGCCGAATCGAAGTCGTTCGATGCGATCTTGAAGGAGAATGACGATTGAAGCCTTGCCGCCTCGATCCGCGTGGTCACCACGGCAGCACCACGGAACTTGGGATCGTTCCCAACTGCAATCGGATACTGCTCCTCGAATTCTTCCCCGCCCGCGACTCGATAGGTGACAACTGCTCGATCCTTGATCACGCCGCGAACCACAAACTTGAGATCGAACGATTCGCCCTTTGGCATCCGCGTCGGTAATTCCGCTGGCGTGAGGATCTCAATCCGCGTCTTCGTGGGCCAGGGATGGACCCCAAACGGATCGGCGACACGGACGAACGCCACAGTGGAGCGCTCCACATCGCTGATCATGAGGGGGATCGCGATCGCGACGACAGCCGCGCAGGTCCAGGCCATTCGCCAGCATCGCCCGGAAGGGATCAGGCGATCGAAGTTGTACCGATTCACGGCGCGATGTGCCGAGCGAACGGCTACCTGTTCGAGCCGAGCCGAGACACCACGCGCCTCCGCTTCATCGGCCTCAAGGAACGATACCGCCGACGCCAGCGAGTCGTTGAGGTTCGGATATTTCTCTTCCAGTTCAAGCGCGATCGAGAGGGCGTCTGATCTGAGTTTCAAGGCTCGCCCAACACCGCGAAGCCAGATCCCACCCGCAAGTGCGAGAATCGACACGAGTGCGAAGGCGCGCACCAGCGCCGACAGATGAAACGCGGTGTCGAGAATGCCAACGATCAGCACCGTGCCAAGAACCGCTGCGACAAACAGGAACAATCCTGTGGCAACCGCAACAGTCTTCCGGGATCGACCGATATCACCGAGGGTATCGGTGAGCGATTCGCGATCCGTCGGCGGTCGGAGGACAAGAGCCATGATGGAATCCGTCTCGCGGCGTTGCGAAAAACAACATCATAACAACCGTTCGCGCTTCCGCAAAAGCCACTCGGCCGAGAGGAGGAGCGCGATCAGCAGATACACCCACGGGCTGTTCCACAACTCGACGGGCGGGCACGGTTGGTTGAGCGGGACTCGCTGGAGGTTTTTCAGATCGTTGAAGAACTCATTGGCGTTGGCCAGCGTGTAAAACTCACCGTTCGAAACAACTGCGGACGACGCGAGATCGGCCTTGTTCAACTGAACCTGATCTCGTTCGTTGAGTGGCGGCAGAACCCTGGCAAACGCTGTCGGGGGCGAGACTCCCGCTGGCGGTTCGGGATCACTGAGGATGAATCGGTACTCACCCTCGGGAGTGCGAGTCACCACCGTTTCGTACTGCACTCCGGGGCCAGGAACACGGGCAAGCGTCAGCGACGAACTCTCGGTTGGACCACTCCCCGGGGTGCCATCGGCATTGGGAAGCGGTGCACGCGTCAGTCCAACCCGCACGGGTTGACCAGCAGGTGGCGCGGGAGCCTCAACGGGGAACCTGACAACCACGCTCATCTTCTCGTCGCGTCGGAAATCAACCTTTGGCATCACCTTCAGTTCAATTCGCCGCACTCGCGAACGCGACAGCACCTTGATCGCCTGAACCCAAAATCGATCGAAGTGCTCCTCATCATTCCGGTAGCGCCAGCGCCAGGTATCGTCGAAACCGAGGAACAAGACAGGCCCCGCCCCGGAGAACGATTGAATCACGAGGGGCTGGTTTTCACCGATTGGGCCCCCTTCCGCGGGTCGATCGGGATGAACCGCCAGCACAACCGTATTTGGCTTGCGGCGATAACCCTTCGCGGCCCAGTACAAGGGTTGCAACCGATTCCAGATGTTCGAGGATTCACCATCGTCGGGTGAGAACCGGAACAGCGGGTGCTGCTTTCCCGCGGGCGTGATCCGGGGTCGGTAGCCCTCGCTCAGTGTCGTGTCTTCGGTAACTCGCGCCCCGGGCGGGGTGAGTGTGACGGGTAGCACTTCGGCAAGTGGCGTCTCGGCAAACGCGGCCGGCGTTCCGTGTTCTCCCGACAGGAACAGCAAGCCGCCACCCTTGATCTTCACGAAATCGGCGATGTTCTGGAGGACCCCGTTGGCCCGGGGGAGTTGTTTGGGGTCCACGTCACCCAGGACAATCACGTCATAGGAAAAGAGTTGGTCGCGCGTGGGGAAGTCGCCACGGAACGCGGATCGATCGGTTTCCGCCCAGCCCTTGGAGGCGTTTAAGAGGAGCACCTCAACCGAGAATCCCTTGCCGCCAATCGACCGCTCCGACTCTCGCTCCAGAAGCACCTTCACAAACCGGAAGTCGTATCGCGGGTATCCCTCGATGTAGAGGACGCGAACCCGCTTCGAGTCGGTGACCAGCACGGGGCGTTCCAGGCGGTTGTTGGTGAGATCCGTTTCTCCCGCGACCGATTGAACCTCCAGCACGTAGATTTTCTCACCAGGCTCGGTGGGAGTGACCGCGATGGTTACTGGTATTCGGTTACCATTCGGATCGGGAGTCACGGTGATTCGCTTTCCGGTATCGGGTGAGCGGCCCTTCTCATAGAGGGTCACGTTCACGGGGCTTTGTAGCACCTGACCGCGTGCGACCAGCCGAGCGTCAAAGACGATTCGATCTCCCACCGTGACGGTATCATCCGCCTGGAGATCGGTCAGTTCGAGATCCGGGACTTCCCAGGCATCCCCCACACCGACAAAGAACAGCGGTACGCCAGCACGGGCCGCCTCGCGCGCTGCCTTGGGGAGATCATCGCCCGCCGTGGTGACACCGTCGGTCAACATCACGATCGCCGCGAGCGAGCCTCCCCGGAATGCCTTGAGGACGGCTTCCACACCATCCCCGAGCCTGGATTCGGTGCCAAGCTCGCGATACCCGCCGCGCTTCTCGTTCTTCTGGTCATCCCAGACGAGTTCACGAATCGCCTTGTTTGCAGCCGGAATGTCATCTGGTTCGTAGATCTGCGCGACGGATCGTGTCGCGGAATCGACCGCATAGATGTGGACCTTCACTTCCTTCTCTTTGAGCAAGCGTTCGAGCCACGGGCCATCCTTGTGATTCAGCAGGATCCGGGCGAGTGCCAGACGGTGTGGTGCTCCCGGAAGATCATTCAACGTGGCCAGTTCTTCCGCTTTCGCCTTCACCGCAGGGTCTTTGAAGTCGTCGTAATGCCCCATGCTCCCCGACGTATCAATCAGGATCACGACCTCCGGCCACCCCTCCCGGTCGAAGGCGAGCCGCAGTTGCGGAAGCAAAACAAACAGCGTGAGCAAGAGCACCGAGAGCCGAAGCAGACCCGGCACAATCAACCGGTGGAATCCCGAGACCGCGCGACGTTCCAGTCGATAGATCAACGCGATGAGGGCAAGTGAGCCGACCGCCAAGGCGAGGATCAGCCGACGGTCCACCACACTGTTTCGCACGAACGCCGTGAAGCCTTCGAGCCGCCACTTGGTCCCTTCACCGGGTTGCTCGGAGGGAACCCCCGCTGAGGCCTCCAGTTGTTTACGCGTCTCGGCGGGAAGAAACCCGAAGAGGTCATTCGTGCGTTCGTAGTGAATCAGCGTGCCGAGGATGGCAACGGCGATCACAAGCGGCACGAGAGCACCCGTCGTGCTAATCACGCGAAGATACCACTTCCGTTCCACCGGGCGCGCTGATCCAGCCGCCGTGCCCGCCCCCGCAGCGCGTGCCGGACCCCATCGCCACGCCAGGAATAACTCCACCACCAGGACAAGAAGCGTGGCCATCACCGCGAACCGAGCAATCACTGGCCCATGCGGTTTCGGCGACGAAACGATGACGGCCCCACTCTCGGAACTTGGCTGCGTATCGCCGACATCAGTGACGGTCTGAATTGGTCCCACCGAACGCAGCTCCGCAGGGTCGATGCGCTTCAGGTCAGATTCGAATCCGCCCCCCGTAGCAGCCCCCTCGGGGATATTCACGGCGAAGATCCGTTCGGGGTATCCTTCGAGCCGTAGCCGGTAGAGTCCGCTCAAGCGAGTACTGGAGAAACGAGCGAACCCCGCTTCATCCTGCATCTTGAGGAGAAGCGATGCCGAGATCCCTTCAGGCCCTGTGAGAGTCGCTGTCAAGCCTGCCGCTACTGCTGGATAAAACTCGTCGATCACCTCGCCGACTTGCAAAGTGTGACGATCGGGACTCGCGGCCAGGAATCGGATGAACTCCTGCTGAAACATCAGGTATGACGGGAGCGGCGGCCAGTCGTTCCAGTCCTCGTTGAACGAGCTGGTATACACGACGACGCGGCCACGGTGTCGGCTCCATTCGGCGAATGCCGCATCCGGCTTGCGTGCGCCTGTTGAACCCGGTCGGGTCGCGGGAGCACCCGCAGGCACGAACGACATGATCCGACGAGCACGATTGTCCGCAGAAGCGTCGAGGCGAATGTAGCTCCGGAACGGAGCCATGATCAGGCCGCCGCGAATCTTCTCGTTCTGGAAATACTGTAATGGCGACTTGCCGTAGTCTTCCTCGTCAGCAGCGAGACGAAAGCCGGCATCGTTCGGTCCCACCGAGACAACATCACCAAGCGGTCCGGGGAGTAACCCGTTGCCTTCGTTGAACAACACCTGGTTGTACATCGTGCGATTCAACGCCGCATTCGGGCCAAGCCCGATCACGACTCCCCCACCCCGCTTGAGCAGACTATCGAGTTTCGACACCAGATCGGCTGTCGGGGAGGGAATGTCGCACAGGTAAACACAATCGACGCCAGTGAGATCGCTGACGAACGGATCGGCAAACTCGGCGGGCGTCATAATCCGTGGCCGGGCAGGAGTGTCAGAGGGCTTCGCTTCGGGTGGAAAGAGTGCTCTCGACAGATAACCGGCCGCACGACGAAATGGTTCGGGATCGGGCTTGCCATCAACCAGGATCGCGGAAATTCCATCCCGCACCGGGAACGCGATTGCCCGGGAATCATCCGCAGAGAGTTCATCCTGTTCCAGCAGTTTCACTTGTAGAACATGGATCCCCTTCTCGCGGAACTTGATCTGCCCTTCCAGCCCGAAGGTGACCGTCGTGCGGCCACCAGGGAGGATCAACTTCACCGTCTGCTGTTCAATCGGCAGGAGAGAATCTGTCCCCGCCCCTGGTTTCCCAAGCAGGAGTTGCACTCGAACATCCCGCCTCTCCGTGCGACTGAAGTTCGCAACGACGGCTGTCACCACGCCAGGCGAATCGAGGAACGGGAGCGGATCAGCCAGCTCCACTGATGCGACCGCCAGATTATTCTGATCAGCGCGGGCGAGATCCACGATCACGACATCCGAACGCCCGACGATGCGCTGCCAGACATCTGGGGCCGTGGTGTCCGTTCGTGGCAGCGCATTGGCCCATGCGGACTGCTGCAAGTCGGACAGGAATGTGACCTGTCGCCGCGGGTACGCACGAGGTGAGCGAGCGAGAATTTCGGCCACCGTCCCGAGGGCCGAAGCAATATCGGCGGGCGCATGAGTTTGCTTGACGGTTTTGAGTTCCGCGACAACCCGATCCGGGTCATTCGACGGACCGGGGACAATGGACTGAACCCCGCCCGCAAGGACAAGGATCGAGAAGCCGTCGCCACTTCCTGCCGTGCGGATGAGTGTCTCCGCCTGGGCGATTGCTTTTTCAAACCGAGTCTGACCGTCCTCGCCTCGGGCACTCATACTTAACGTGGCGTCGAGCACAATCACGTGATGCGTGCGTGGGATATTCGCAATGGTTTCGGTGGCACCGGGTCGAACAGATTGCCACAGCGGCTCGGCCCATTTGGTGGCCGCGATCATTGCGAACAGAGGGAGCAACAACGCGAGAGCGCGGAGTGCGAGGAGAACCCACTGGTCGATCCGGCGGCGGTGCCGACGCTCGGCGAGGATGAGGAAGCGCATCGCCGCCCACGGAACGATCTGGTACCGCTTCCGGAAGAGCAAGTGAATGAGAACAGGCAAGCCGACTGCAGCGGTGGCGGCACCGGCGGCAAGCAAGGGGCTGAAAACGGCAAACACGCTCACGGGTAGTGAAGCCGGGGTAATGGATCAGCGGCACAGTTCGCCGCGGGGTAACAAGAACTGAGTCCGGGAAGAGGTCCGGTGTCCTTAACCAGTATGACGGGGGCGGGATGCGACGGCAACAGTTCGGAGTCCGCCGTCGGAGATTTCTCCCCGCTGTGACAGAGTTGGTACAACCACAGGTTGGCTCACTTCACGCCCGGCTTGCCAGGTTTCAGCAGGCCCACGACCCGATCATGGAGTTCCCGGTAGCTCGAGTCGCCGGGGTACTCCTTGGTTAACCTACTGAGTAAATTCCGAGATCGTTCCAGGTACCGGATCGCGAGATTGCCATCCCCCAGGGACAATGCAATCGGGGCGAGCATCCAGAGCGGTTTGGCCTGCTGAAAAGCGAAGAGGGGCGTCTCTGGAAAGTCCTTGGCGAGCAGATCGTACTCGCGCAGCGCAGCCACATACGCCACGAACGCAGGGTACTTCGCACTCCGGCGCTGGAGATACGAGCCAACAGTCACTGCAAGGCTTGCTCGGAGTTTTCTGGCGTTGAGGGAAATCGGTTCCGGCAGTCGGGAGACATTCCGAGCGGCCTCATTGAGTATCACGCTTGCCGCGTCGAGTTTCTCAAAATCGACGAGAAACACGGCCAGTAACCGATCCGCATCGATCACGGCGAGCATTCTCGCGGGGTTCTCCGTGTTAACCTTGGCGAGCCGACGCTGGAGATCGCACAACCTCCGCAGTTGCGCCTCCACCCCATCCCAATGTCCGAGTCGCATTTCGCGTTGCAGCAACTGGTGTTGCACCAGCGACTCCAACTCCAACACCGAGATATCTTCCGGGTGCGCTAAGACGAGCGCTTTCAGTTCCGGAAGGATCGAATCGACCTGTGTGTCGGCGGCTTTGGTGTCACCACGTTGGAGTTGCAGATCAGCCAGCTTGACGGTCGCAAGGATTCGATCCCTCGTGTAACCCACCTCGTGAGGGAATCTCACTTCAAGGGCAGTCGCGAGTGACTTGGCCTTCACATAGTTGGCCTCAGCGCCAGCGGAGTTCCCCTGCTGCGATTCAATGTTGCCGAGCCGATCGTATCCTTCCATCCGGAATCGTTGCAAATTCGGGTCATCGGGCTGGAACTTGCTGAGGTCGTCGAGCGTCCCCTGCGCCTGGCGAAGGACATCAAGCCTGAGTTTCTCCCCCTGCGGAATCTCCTTGAGTCGATCTGAGATCGTGAAGAAATACTGATTGAGCGCCCCAAGCGCGAGCCAGAGTGTGCGGTCTGCTTTGAGCTTTTCGGCTTCGGCAAAGACCTTCGCCGCGTCGAGGCGAGTGTTCGTGTTTTCCAGTTCCGCGTTCACGGCACTGAGCGTCGCATTCGCTTGATTCACTTTTCGGTTCTGTTCAGCGACCACCGTGGACCCAACCGCAAGTCCCGCGACCAGGAGCACCCCCAGCACCGCAGCAGCAGCTTGCCAGGGCCGCCGGCGTGCCCATTTCGTCGTGTGCTCCCACCAGGAGACTGGTCGAGCGAGAATCGGCTCGCGTGCCTGGAAACGCCGCAGATCTTCGGCAAGTTCCGCCGCCGAGGCATATCTCTTTCGGGGAGCTTTGGCGAGACACTTCAGGCAGATCGTTTCCAGGTCGCGAGGCACTTCGGGCTGCAAGGTCCGAGGCGAAACGGGATCCATCTCGCGAACCATCATCACGGTGCGAATCGCGTCGGGAGCAAGAAACGGCGGTCGTCCTGTGAGTGCCTCGTAGAGGATCGCCCCAAGGCCATAGACATCCGCGGGTGGTCCAAGCTCCGAGAGGATCCCCGATGCCTGTTCGGGCGGCATATATGCTGGGGTTCCAAGAATTTCGCCCGTGTGGGTCAGCCCTACTCCCATGGTGGCGGTCGAGCCAGCAGCGTCCACGGGCGATACGGTTTTCGCCAGCCCAAAGTCGGTGACCTTCGGGGACCCATCGCCCGTCAAGAGGATGTTCGCGGGCTTCAGATCGCGGTGCAAAATATTGTGGTCATGACTGTGCTGAATCGCCCGGGCAATGGTTTCGACGAGGCGAGCTGCGACCACGGGGACCTGCGGCTTCTTGTCGAAGGATTGCGCGAGCGAACCACCATCCAGGAACTCCTGGGTGAAGTAGGGCTGGCCGTCCGCGACACCGGTTTCGAAGAGTTGGGCGATGTTGGGGTGTTGCAGCCTGGCAACGGCACGGATCTCTTCGCGAAAACGAGCGATATGGTATTCGTCAGGCTCGTGCGACAGGAGTTTGATCGCGACAATCCGCCCCAGCGTCAGGTGCCTGGCCCGATAAACCCGCCCCATCCCGCCGCGGCCGATAAGCCCGAGCACTTCATATCCCGGCACACTCGGCAGAGATGTGGCTGTCAGTTGGTTCGGCTCAATTGCCAATGGGGTTGTCGGCGCTGGATCTTGGGTCGTTTCCATACCTGGAGCGTACCACTCGCCTATTGGACCGTGCAACAGTGGGATCGGCGCTGTTCGTGAATTACAATGCGAACACCTCAGTGCAGACCCGGCGTCTCGGAGTTGCCTCATGGTTCGAGCTTTACTCGGCATATTCATCCTTTGCCTTTCTGCTCTGGCGGGAGTCGCCCAGCCTGCCGACAAGCCGGTCGGGTTGAAGTTCCACGTCAAGCTCGCGGCCAATCACGTGGGGAAGAACCCCGAATCGGGTCGCATTCTCGTCGGGATTGGCCAGGCTGATGGCGAGCCGGACTTCACAAACTACCGGCCGCCCGTCCTGCCGATTCTTGGCGTGGATGCGACCGATTTGACGGCCGACAAGACGATCACGCTCGACTCCACATCCGATACCTTCCCACTCGGTGCCCTGAGCAAACTCCCAGCAGGAACCTACAGCGTCCGTGCGATCTTCGCCACGAACCGTGACATCAACTTGCCACACGCGCCCGGGAACCGCTATTCGACCCTGGCGAAGGTGAAGCTTGACCCATCGGCCGGAACCAGCATCACCCTCACGCTGGATCAACGATTCGCCGATGAGGCGATAGGAACGAAGGAAACCGCCACCCACAAGTTCCTGAGCATCCCCTCGAAGCTCCTCTCGATATTCCACGGTCGCCCGATGGTCTATCGTGTCGGGGTCGTGCTCCCCAAGAAGTTCGAGAAGGAACCCGACACGCGGTACGGTTTGGTTGTGGACATTGGCGGCTTTGGAACGCGATACACAGAGGCCAGCGCAATCAAACCCGATCCGCGCTTCGTGCAGATTCTCCCGGATGGTGCTGGGCCATTGGGAGATCCGTATCACGTTGATTCCGCAAACAATGGCCCCTACGGCGAGGCCTTGATCTCCGAAGTCATCCCCCACATTGAGAAGACATTCCGGTGTTTCGGAAGCCCGAAGAGTCGTTTCACCACGGGAGCCAGTACGGGCGGGTGGGTGTCGCTCGCTCTGCAAATCTTCTACCCCGACTTCTTCAACGGTTGCTGGTCGCAGTGCCCGGACTCCGTCACATTCGAGCGGTTCGAGCTGATCGACCTTTACGCGGATGCGAACGCCTACGTGAATCGCTTCGCACTCGATCGCCCGAGTACACGGACCATTGACGGCGACACCGTCTCGACGGTTCGGCACGAATGCCAGCTCGAACGAGTGCTCGGGCGTGGCGGGAAGTGGCAACTCAGTGGCCGCGACTGGGGAAGCTGGAATGCCGTGTATGGCCCCAGGGGGAAGGATGGGCTTCCGGTTCCCGTGTGGGACGGCACAACGGGCAAGATCGACCGGAGCGTCCTTGATCACTGGAAGAAGTACGACCTGAAACTGGTGCTGAAGAACAACTGGAAGGAACTGGGGCCAAAACTCTCGGGAGGAAAGATCCAGATCTGGGTCGGCGACTCGGACGATTACTTCCTGAACGCGGCTGTGCGAGTCTTCAAGGACATGACCGATTCGCTCCAGCAGCCCAAATTCGATGGCACGATTCTGATCGAGGCACGCAAAGGCCACATCTCCGGAGGCTGGAGCCGGGCGGAGATGCTCGACTCGATGGCCGCCCGCATGAAGTAGTACCCAATCTGCATGTGCGAGAAGCGTTGAATGCCAGAGGCTGGAATTCGTGAACGGTCGGGCTACCATACTCTTCGGGGGCGGTTCCACGTCGGGGCCGCCCCCCGCGCGTTCCAGGTGCTGCTCACGATGTCGAACCTCCGCACCCCGCTGTACCAGTGGCACATCGAACATAAGGCCAGGATGGTGCCGTTTGGCGGCTGGGACATGCCCGTGCAATACGCAGGCATCGCAGCCGAGCACAAGGCTGTTCGATCGGCCGCGGGTCTGTTCGACATTTCCCACATGGCGCGAGTCAGCATTGGTGGGCCGGACGCACTCGCATTTCTGGAAGGGCTGTTTACCAACTCCGTCGCGTCGATGAAGAACGACCAGGTGCGGTACGGGTTGCTCTGCAACGACAGCGGCGGCATCCTTGACGATATCCTGGTGTATCGCTGGCCATATGGTTTCTCGGTGGTCGTGAACGCCTCGAATCGCCCCAAAATCCTCGCTTGGTTTGCGCAACACGCTACTGGGAAGGACCTCGAAATCGTCGATCAAACCGACCGGACGGCAATGATCGCGGTCCAGGGACCGAAGTCGGTCGAGCTCGTGGCCGGGATGTTTGACGATGACGTGTCGAAGCTCAAGTATTACTACGCCACGCCGACACTGTACTGCCAGCAACCCTGTGTCGTGAGCCGCACCGGGTACACGGGCGAGGATGGTTTCGAAGTCATCGTTTCGAACGAACTCGCGCTCTCGGTGTGGGATGAACTGATCCGCCGCGGTGCGGTTCCTTGTGGTCTCGGGGCACGCGACACGTTACGGCTCGAAGCCGCCATGCCGCTTTACGGTCACGAACTCAGCGAGGACATCAACCCGATTCAAGCGGGGCTGGGCTGGGCCGTGAAGCTCGACAAGGGCGAGTTCATGGGTCGCGCGGCACTGCTCGCTGCCAGCTCACCTAAATCGGTCCGAGTCGGGCTTGAAATCGAAGGAAAACGAGCCGCGCGAGAAGGCTCTGCACTGCTGTGTGCGGATAGCAAACCCGCCGGAACGATCACCAGTGGCAGCTTCTGCCCGTGGCTCGACAAGTCGCTCGCGATGGCCTACGTCCGCCCGGAGTTGGCATCGGTTGGCACACCGCTCGATGTTGATGTTCGCGGTTCCACGCTCAACGCCACCGTTGTCCCCCTGCCGTTCTACAAGCGACAAAAATGAACTCGGGCACTCCCCTGTGCCGTTTGCCCACACCATCGGAGAAACTCATGGATAACCCAACCAATCTGCGATATAGCCCCTCCCACGAGTGGGCCAAGCTCGATGGCGAACTCGTCACCGTTGGCGTCACAAAGTTCGCGGTGGAGCAACTCACCGAACCGACATTTCTTGAACTGCCCGCCGTGGGAAAAGCACTCACTGCGGGTCAGGCGTTCGGCATCATCGAATCCGTGAAATCGACATCCGATCTCAACTCCCCGGTGACGGGTACGGTTGCGGAACGGAATGAGTTGTTGCTTGAGGACAAGGCCAAGAAGCGAGCCGCAGATCTGAGCCTCGTCAACGATGACCCGTTCGGTTCTGGCTGGATGGTGAAGATCAAACTGGCACCCGGCGCGACACTCGACCACCTGTTGACGGCGGCTCAGTACGACGCACAACTCGCGTCTGAAGGTCACTAAGGAATTCTCCCCGTTGTTGCTGCTTTAGACTGACTCGCTTTGGATCACGCGCTCACAGGAGAGGTTTTCGTGTCGTACGTGCCCAACACCCCAGAAGACCGCGCCGCGATGCTGGCCCGAATCGGCGTTGCATCAGTGGATGATCTCTTCGCGAACATCCCGCCCGCACTTCGCATGGATCGGCCGCTCGCCATCCCGCCCGCTCTTGGCGAGATGGAATTGCAACGGCACATCTCACATCTCGCACGCAGAAACCAGGCCGCCTCCGACGCGATCTGTTTCCTCGGGGGTGGGGCTTACGATCACTTCATCCCGAGTGTCGTCGATGCCATCGCAGGTCGGAGCGAGTTCTACACCGCGTATACACCCTATCAGGCAGAAGCCAGCCAGGGCACATTGCAGGCGGTGTTCGAGTTTCAAACGCTGATGTGCCAACTCACCGGAATGGAGGTGGCCAATGCGAGCCTTTACGAAGGTGGATCGTCCGTCGCGGAAGCGGTCTTGATGGCACTAGGGATCACGGGTCGGACCGGCGAGGTACTCGTTGCGGAGACAGTTCACCCCGAATACCGGCAGGTGCTCGACACATTCGCAGCGAACCTCAACTGCAAGATTCGAACGCTCCCCACGCCCGACGGATACCTGAACCCCGACGACGTGAAAGCAGCGGTCACCGACTCGACGGTTGCCGTGATTGCCCAGTCGCCAAACTTCTTCGGGCATCTCGAAGAGATGCAGGCGATCGGAGAAGCAGCCCGAAAGGTCGGGGCGGTGTTTATCGCCAGCTTCGATCCCATCCTTGCGGGGATCTTGAAGCGACCCGGGGATTACGGTGCGGATATCGCCGTGGCTGAGGGTCAAGGGCTGGGAACGCCGCTCGGCTTCGGTGGCCCATACCTCGGCATCCTCACGTGTCGCGGCGATAGCGATTACGTCCGAAAGATCCCCGGCCGGCTCGTGGGTCAGACGACAGATCGGAACGGCAAACGCTGTTGGGTGCTCACACTCCAGACTCGCGAACAGCACATTCGCCGTGAGAAGGCCACAAGCAACATCTGCACAAACCAGGGTCTGCTCGCACTCCGTTCGGCCGTGTTCCTGACCGCCCTTGGGCCACAAGGCTTGCGCGAGACCGCGGAACTGTGCGTGCGGAAAGCTCACTATGCGGCCGAGGTGCTGGGCCAGATCGGCGGCGTCGGCCTGCGATTCAACACACCGTTTGCCAAGGAATTCACGATCAAGGTTCCGGGGAATGTCCCGGCTCTGCTGGCAGATCTTCGGACGGCCGGCTACCACGCAGGTTTACCTCTGGGGCGGTGGTATTCGGGCCTTGCGGATTGTGTGTCCGTCGCCGTGACGGAGCAGCGCACCAAGGCAGAAATCGACGGACTGGCGGCTGCCCTCCGCGCGAGTTTGTGAGCGCGAATCGCACCGGGACAACTGCTATCCCGGTGCGCCCAACTGCTTGGCGTCGAACCCACGCGGCAGAAGTTCTCGCATCGTGAAGTGTTCGATTCTCCCCGTGAGATTCACCAGCAGCACCTCGGCATCCGGCGCAAACTCCCAGAGAATCTGGCGACATGCTCCACAGGGCGGCGTTGGTGTCGCAGTGTCGGTCACGATTGCGACCCGCTTGAAGCAATGAAACCCCCGGGCCACGCCCGCGAACACGGCAACACGCTCGGCACACATCGTCAGACCGTAGCTCGCACTCTCGACATTACACCCTGGAACAATCGTCCCGTCCTCGGCTTCAATCGCTGCACCTACCTGGAAATGCGAGAACGGCGCGAATGCCCGCGCACGAGCTTCGGTTGCTGCCACGATGAGCGGATCGACTGTCACGCGATTTCCTCCAACAACAGGGGTTGTTCGAGCGGTGGGGTATTCGCGATCGTGAATGACTCTTCGAGTAGGGGGAGTGCTGCAAGCAGTTTCCCACTGGAACGGTAATGCACCTCGTAGATCGGCTCACCCGCTTGAACGTACTCCCCGGGTTTCGCGCGGCAGATGATCCCGACGGCGTGATCGATGCTATCCTCTGCTCGCTCGCGACCGCCTCCCAGCACCATCGACGCGACTCCAATTGACCCGGCGACCATGTCGGAAATGAAACCGGCCCGCGGCGCGACCACCAACATCGTTCGATGTGAGACGGGCAAGCGGGAATAATCGTCAAGTGCATGTGGGTCGCCGCCCTGCTCCTCGATGCACCGGCGGAACACCTCCAGACCGGCCCCGCTCGCGAGTGCGGTTCGCACCTTCTGGGTTGCCTCCGAATCGGTGACAGCGAGACCCGCAAGTTTCACCATCTGGGCCGCGAGCAGTACCGAAAGGTCCGTGAGGTCACGAGGCCCCTTCCCTTTTAGCGTTTCAATCGACTCGATGACTTCGAGCGTGTTCCCCACATTGCGGCCAAGTGGAACATTCATTGCGGTGAGATGCGCGACCATCTTCAAGCCGTTCGCGGTGCCGACCCGCACGAGCGACTCGGCGAGCGCCCGGGCATCGGCTCGCGTTTTCATGAATGCGCCATGCCCGCACTTCACATCCATCACCAGCCCCTGAATCCCTTCCGCAAGTTTCTTGCTCAGGATCGAAGCCGTGATGAGTGGAATGCACTCCACGGTGCCGGTAACATCACGCATCGCATATAGCGTCTTGTCGGCGGGGGCCACATCGGAAGTCTGACCGATCATTCCGAGGCCCACGTTCCGCAGAGCCGAGCGAAACTCGGCTTCCGACAATCCGACGCGAAACCCGGGGATCGATTCGAGTTTGTCGAGCGTCCCGCCACTGTGACCCAGCCCACGCCCGGACATCATGGGGACCACAACACCACATGCGGCCGCGAGTGGCCCGAGGATCAACGAGGTTTTATCTCCGACACCACCCGTGCTGTGCTTATCGACCTTGGGGCCGGGAATGTCGGACAGATCGAGAACCTTCCCGGAGTCGGCCATCGCGCGAGTGAGAGTTGCAGTTTCGGTTGGAGACATTCCGCGAAGAAACACCGCCATGAGCATGGCAGAGAGCTGATACGGGGCCCACCCATCGCCCGAAGTGGCACCGCGGACAAACGATTGAATTGCCTCTGCCGTGAGTTCGCCACCATCTCGTTTCGTGCGGATGATGTCCACCGCTCGCATGTTGCGTCTCGTGGGATTGGGAACTCGCCGTGAAGCTGGACGTTGAGGTGAGATACAACGCCCTCCCCGCACAACGTGTCACAACAGTTTATCGACTTCCCCATCGAGGCGTGTGGCATTCCTTTCGCTTCTCGAATCGCGCGACTAGCACAAAACCCCTATAGTGTTCATTAGTACAATTCTGCGTAACGATCCTCGAAACAGCAAATCGACCGGGAACGATTCTGAGTTATTCAACTTCGAACCGCCGGAACGCAGGAGAGGGCTTGCTGGGTGTGATTCAGGCTTATAAGATGCTGTTCGAGCAGGTGAACCATTCCTTCGATGTGGTGTCCTTGCGTTGTTGCCGCCTTAGCACAGTGGTAGTGCACCGCTTTCGTAAAGCGGGGGTCGTGAGTTCAAATCTCACAGGCGGCTCTCCCGAAGCCCCGCAAGAATCAAGACTTGCGGTTATTCTTTCATTTCTTCAATCATTTGAACAACGCCCTTCGCCACCTCACCGCCACCTCACCGCCACCTCACCGCCACCTTACGCGAAAACGAGACCTCAAACCGCCACTTTGACCAACGGCAAATCCGGAGCTGTTTTCGGTTCATGAACACTGTTGTAGATCGCGGGACGCTCATCATGTTGCCCCAAGTTCGCGTCGTAACTTCTCGATGGCGCGACTCCACAGCTTGCGAACGGCTCCTGGAGAGCGGTCGATCACCAGTGCGATCTCTGTGAAGGAGAGGTGCTGACGGTTATGAAACTCGACCAGGTGGCGATACAACTCGGGTAAGCGAGCGAGGGCCTGCTCAACAGCCTCTGCTTGTTCACGTATGGAGACCCAACTACTGGGAGAGGGTTCGCTTGACGCGACACCGCCGAGTTGTCTAGCGTCGTAATCGGCTCCATCCAGTGACACTTCTCGGCTAATTTGTCGTTTCTCCGTTCCACGGAACTCGTGTGCCGCAGGCCATTTCCTGAAGATCCGGTTGACACAAAACAAACGTTTGATATATTTCAATCGATCGATTGAAACAGATGTTTTACTCTCTCCCGTGCGTCTCAATGCCACCCGATCCCCCTGCCCCCCCCGGCAACAACAACGAGGCCGAAGCAGATGCACGCGAACGTCTCTTGGCGGCCGCCCAGGATGCGTTCGCCGAGCACGGCTTCAAAGGAGCAACCGTGCGAGACATCTGCCGCACGGCAGGGGCGAACATCGCGTCTGTCAACTACTATTTCGGGGACAAGGAAAAGCTCTACATCGAGGCGGTGAAGCGGGCGCACGTGTGTGCGGGGCGGATGGATACGTTCCCGGTTCCGCCGGCGGGCACACCACCCGTTGAGAAGTTGCGCGGGTTCATTCGCGAGATGGTCACGCGGATGAACACCCCCGCAAGCCCCGCCGCGATGAAACTGATGATGCGTGAGATGGCCGACCCAGGGAAGGCGGCACACGTCGTGGTGGCCGAGTTCATCCAGCCGGCCGCGTTCGCGCTTCGTGCCATGCTTCGCGAACTACTGCCCCACTTGGATGAACAGCACCTGCTCATGACGGGCTTCAGCATCATCGGTCAGTGTCTCTATTACCGGCAGAATCGCCCGATCTCCGAACTCATCTTCGGCAAGGAAGCGATTGAGGCACTGGACAGTGATGCCGTCGCGGACCACGTTGTTCGCTTCTCGTTGGCGGCACTGGGGCACGCGGTACCGATCGGTGACGCGACGAGTGGCCGGAAAACGTCCGGGAAGGGGAAGAAATGAACTGGGTCGCACTAAAGATGCTCATGGGCGATCGGGCCAAGTACTTCGGCATCGTGTTCGGCGTCAGCTTCGCGGCCTTGCTCATGGCTCAGCAGAGTGCCATTTTCTGCGGCCTGATGCGAAACACAACGAGCCAGATTCGCGACATCCAGGGCGGGGATCTCTGGATCATGGACCGGAACGTGCAATTCGTGGACGACACCAAGCCGCTCTCGGAGAACGCTCTGTACCGTGTGCGTGGCGTCGAGGGTGTGCGTTGGGCCGTGCGGTTGTACAAGGGGATGGGGCGTGCCCGGCTCGACGACGGCAATTTCCAGCAAGTCATACTCATCGGCGTGGATGATGCGACACTCGTTGGCGCACCCGCAATTGAGCAGGAGAAGTTGCTACATGGCAAGCTCGAAGACTTACGTCGCCCTGATGCCGTGATGATGGACGAGTTCGGCTGGCGTTACCTCTACGGCAATGAGCCGTTCAAGCCAGGCAAGACGATCGAGATGAACGACAAGCGAGCCGTGATCGTTGGCCTTGCGAAGTGCAACCCGACGTTCCAGACGTTCCCGATTCTGTACTGCACGTACACGCAAGCGGTGAAGTACGTTCCCCAGGAACGGAAGACACTCACATTCATCCTCGCGAAAGCGGACGACACCATCACCCCGTTGGAATTGTGCCAGCGAATCGAACAGCAGACAGGCGACCTCCGCGCACTGACCGACGAGCAGTTCTTCTGGACCACAATTGGGTACTACCTCAAGCGAACCGGCATCCCGATCAACTTCGGGATCACGGTGGCCCTCGGCTTCTTCGTGGGATGCGCGATCGCCGGCCAGACCTTCTACCTGTTCACCATCGAGAACCTGAAACAGTTCGGTTCGCTCAAGGCGATGGGCGTCAGCAACTGGCGACTGGTGGGGATGATCATGCTGCAGGCGCTTGTGGTCGGCACCATCGGGTACGGGTTGGGTGTCGGCGGTGCGGCATTGTTCGGGTACGTCTTCGAGCGTGTGGTTACCAACGCCCCGCCGGCCTTCTACTTTTGCTGGCAAATTATGGCCATCACCGCGGTAGCCGTGTTCGTCATCATCACGGTATCAGCCGCAGTCAGCCTCCGTCGCGTCCTGTTCCTGGAACCGGCAGTCGTCTTCCGATGATCGGAGAGTGGAGCTCGGGAAACCGACAGAAGGGGACACGCGATGCTTGTGGACACGCTCAACACCGATCTCCGCACACCACGCTCTGAAGTGGGCGCCGCGGTTCGGTTGAAGCAGGTGACAAAAGAGTTCGGCACAGGCGACACCAAGACCGTCGCGTTGGCAGACATCAACCTGGAGTTGCCCTACGGCGAACTGGTCCTCCTCGTTGGCCCGTCTGGATGCGGGAAGACAACACTGATCTCGATCGTCGCGGGACTGCTTGACGCGACGCGGGGCGAGGCGGAAGTGCTGGGCCACAATCTGACACGGATGAGGAATAGCCGAAAGGTCCGATTCCGCGGCGACAACATCGGGTTCGTGTTCCAGCAGTACAACCTTCTGCCTGCGTTGACCGCCGCCGAGAACGCGAGTGTACCGCTTCTCATTGCGGGTTGGAGTCGGCCAAAGGCCATCGCTCGTGCCACGGAACTTCTCGTTGCCGTCGGACTCAAAGAACGACTGAACTCTTACCCGAACCAGCTCTCCGGCGGCCAACAACAGCGGGTTGCAATCGCACGCGCGCTAGTCCATGAACCGCGTCTGCTCGTGTGCGACGAGCCGACCGCGGCACTCGACGCTGCCAGTGGTCGCACCGTGATGGACCTGATTCGTAAGGTCGCCGTGCAGCCGGATCGCGCGGTCGTGGTCGTGACTCACGACAGCCGCGTGTACGACTTCGGCGATCGCATCGTTTTCATGGGTGACGGCCGCATCGAACGGATCGAAACGAAAGCCGTCCCGGCGTAACTCGACACGAGGTTACCGATGCTCACGCGATACTTGTTGCCCGTTCTCGCCGCGGTGGCGTTCTCCTTCGCCGTCATCCAGATGACGAAGGCCCAGCAGCAACCGCCGCCCGTCAGCCCGCCCGTCGATCCGGGCAAATCGCCTTTTGGGAAACAGGTGGCCGGGGCCGGGGTCGTCGAACCCGAGACGGAGAACATTGCGGTTGGTTCGCATGTTCCCGGGGTGGTGAAGGCAATTTACGTTCGCGTGGACGACAAGATTGCCGCAGGCACACCCTTGTTCGATCTTGACGATCGCCACATCTCTGCAGAACTCGCGGTTCGGCAAGCGACCCGGGACAATGCCGCTGCACAAGTTGCCAAGCTCGATGCGATGCCACGACGCGAGGAGTTGCCTCCACTGGAGGCTAAAATCGAGGAATCGAAGGCCAACCTGAACGACAAACTCAAGCTGTTCGAGCGTGCCAAACGCGAGGCGGAAAGCGGAGTCGGAGCGGGAGAGACATTCGACCTCCGCAAGATGGCTGTCGACGTGGCTCGCGCCCAACTCCGACGGGTGGAGGCGGAACTGGACCTGACTCGCGCCGGGGCGTGGGAATATGACGTCGCTCTGGCGCGAGCTACCCTCGCCCAGGCTCAAGCCCAGTGCGGCCAGACGAAGACCGAACTGGAGCGTCTCCGCGTGAATGCACCGCGGATCCGTCGCCCGGGAGCCGACCGAACGCGAGAGCCGATCCCCGCCAGCGATCTTGTGGGTCTTCAGCAATTCCCGACCGTTGATATTTCCCTGAAAATGTAGCCTTTCTTGATCTTCCCTTTCGTAAACGCACTCGGCGCAGTACTTTCCCAGAACCCCCATCTTTTCTTGTGGGCAGTCAGACAAACGGACTTATCAGCCATGGACCCCT
>Ga0209181_10000090_pt1 | contig 148670 bp, 146 predicted proteins | sample MAT05_FD_187208 | JGI IMG/M metagenome (GOLD analysis project Ga0209181, IMG submission 187208) | Freshwater microbial communities from Lake Fryxell liftoff mats and glacier meltwater in Antarctica - MAT-05 (SPAdes) (version 2) | ecosystem: Environmental > Aquatic > Freshwater > Ice > Liftoff...
GTTGACGCTGATGGGAACGAGTTTGGGGTACTTAACACATGCAGCTCAGGTTCAAGCAGCACAATCGGCAGGCGAGAGTTACATGCGTTGTGACAGAATGAAGGCAGCAACCGCACCTGGGAGCTGTCTAGTCGTTTTTACTACATCATCTGTCACCACTGCTGAAGCGTATTTTAAATTGACTTTAAGCGCTCAGTGGGTATCCGCCACTCACTTCTCAGCTACAGCTGGTAATTACACTATTTCTACTTCAGGATTACCAGCTGGTGTGACTGCAATGCCTGGCATTGCGACAGCTGATCAAGTTTCGGGCAACACGATTCGTTTCCCAATGACTGCAGCCGCAATAAGCACCAAGTATGGCTTCTATGTCACTGGAACTGGACTCATTACAAATCCAGGCCCTTCAACAGCAATCGTGAACTCAGTCTTTACCGCTGACAGCGGCTCAGTGGTGCTGGATACTAAAGAGGTGGCGGTACCAATTATTGCAGATGATCAGATTGCGGTGACAGCAAGTGTCGCTCCAAGTTTCACCTTTACCTTTGGGAATAACTCACAGGCACTTGGTGCGCTTTCTAGCAGTTCAATTATCTCTGGAAGTGGAACTTCAGTTACAATTGTGACAAATGCACCAAACGGTTGGTTTGCTTGGGTGAAGGACTCGAACCAAGGTTTGACTTCTGCGAATGCTTCAAAGACAGTTGCCACGACAGGTGCGATTGATGCAGCTACTTCTACATTAATAGCCGGGACTGAAGGCTATGTGTTGGATACTGACTTAACCACCGATGCTGCATCTGGTGGAACAGTAACCATCGATTCTGAATATGATGGAAATACCGTAGCCAAAGGTGGTACGTTATCAAGTACCTATCAGCCGATTGCCAGTTCAAATGGAACAGCTAATAGTGACGTGATCACGCTCATTACCCGTGCAGCCATCTCTGGTGTGACTCCAGCTGCTACAGATTATACGGATACGCTGACTGTAGTTGGTGCGGGAAGATTCTAAGTTAATTGCTTGGAACTATGTCCGTAGCTGCCCAAAGCATCGTACTATGAAGAACCTCAAATGTACTTCTCTTTCAGTTTTTTTTGCAGTCGTTTTCTATTTTTCTGGTTCAGTTAAGATTGAGGCAAAAGAGTTGTCAATTGTGTCAAGCCCATCAGCTACTCTCCGAGATCAATTGACCGTCATAGCTGCTCCAAATGTTCCAATGAAACTGACTGTTTCCCCAGTGACAATCAATATAGAAGTAAATCCTGGCCAAGTAAAAAAAACAGAAATAAAAATTCGAAATAACAGCACTGCTGCTGAGGAGTTGAGTATCCACCTAGGTACGTTTACGGCCGACAGAGATGGAGAAAAACCAATGCTCAGAGATCCTCAGCCAACTGATGAGTTCATGAACTGGCTTCATGTGGATCAAGCTCCTTTTGTGGTCCATCCTGGAGAGTGGAAAACGATTCCAATAGAGTTTGCACCACCCGCCAGTGCCTCTTTTTCTTATTATTACACCGTAATTATTCAACGATCAAAAGAGCAAGTGGTGAAGGGGGGTGACACGATGGTGAGCGGTGCGCCTGCTGTACTCGTGCTGACAACTGTCCGATCGCCAAATGTTCGTCGTGAGCTGCAACTGTCTCGCTTTTCTGCACGGTTCCCTTTGGTGGAGTTTCTTCCAGAACATTTTGAGCTAGATATTGGCAATACTGGTAATGTCCACATTATTCCAACCGGAAATATTTTTATTGATGGACAAGGAAAAAAAGACTTGCTCGTTCTATCTATAAATCCTGGAAACAGTGCAATTTTGCCACAAACAAATCGAATCTTTTCTGTTTCTTGGGATGACGGCTTTCCTTCTTTTGCAAAAGTTATTCGAGATGAAAAAGATCAAAAAACAGACAATGGAAAGCAGCTGTATCAACTCAAATGGGATTTTGAAAAGATCAACCACCTGCGCTTTGGCAAGTACACCGCACACCTGATTTTAGTTTATGATAATGGAGAACGAGATGTGCCGATTGAATCAAGCGTTATCTTCTGGGTGATTCCTTTTCGTTTCATTTTGGCAGTGATTGCGATTCCAACATTTCCAATGATCGTCGTGTATCTCATTATGCGACGGCGGTTAAACCAGGTCCAACATGAACGGATATAAATTTCATTTCTGCACTCTTTCCTTCATGCTTGTCTCAGGATTTTTCGCAGGTATTGCTCATGCACAGCGCCCAATTGAAAAGTTCTCTGTAACTGCAGTTGAGTCATCGCAAATTTCGCAGTTTACTGCTCCCAAAACACCAATTAACTTAACACTTTCACCTGTTGTTTTGAACTTGGAAACAGACCCCGGTGTCTCAATTACAACAGCAATACGGTTAAGAAATAATAATACAAGTCCAGAACAATTAGAAATTAGTGTGGGTACATTCTTAGCAGATACTGATGGATCAAAGCCAAAACTAATTGACGCAAAACCTAGCGATGAATTTATCAAGTGGCTTCGTGTGGATCAAGCTCCTTTTGTGATCCAGCCTGGAGAGTGGAGAACGATTCCAATAGAGTTTGCACCACCCACTGATGCTGCGCTTTCTTACTACTACACCCTGATTGTTCACCGTTCATTTGGAGCTACTGCAAATGATGGTGACGCCGCGATTAGTGGAGCGCCCGCGGAACTCGTTCTTGCGACAGTCCGCTCTCCAAATGTTCGTCGCGAGCTTCAAGTCCGATCTTTCAAAGCTCTCCATCCTGTCTTAGAGTACTTGCCACAAGAGTTTGAGGTGGTGATCAAGAATACCGGTAACGTCCACTTAGCTCCAAGTGGAAATATTTTTATTGATGGACAAGGAAAAAAAGACATTGCTGTACTCTCTTTTAATCCCACTGGTAGCTTGGTGTTGCCGCAAACTGAACGCACTTTTGTCTTGAAATGGGATGATGGTTTCCCATTCTTTACATCAAAAACCGAAGGGAATAAAGAGTTGCGTAGAGCGGATGGTCAGCCAGTAAAAACGCTCAGTTGGGACTTTTCAAAAGCTGATCGATTTAGGCTCGGAAGCTTCGATGCACATTTGCTTATGGTTTACGATAATGGAGTACGCGATGTACCTATTGAGTCATCTGCTCAGTTTTGGTTAATTCCATGGAAAATAATGGTTGGAATTGGATTGGTACTTATCTTGGCATTGTTCGGTCTGATTTCTGTAGGATACAATTCTTTTCAATTGATCAGAGAAAAAAAGAGGAATGACAATGGCAAATAAGAACGAAGGAACTGGTATTCAGATTGAGCCATTGTCGTTGGAGTTGGTAGTTGGCGAAAATGCTCCCGTAAGTAATGGAACTATTCGCTTCAAGAACTTGAGCACTATTCCACAGTTTGTCACTTTTTCTGCAGTTGATGTGCGCAGTGGCGACAGTGAAGGTAATGTTGACTTTTTAAGCAATCCAGTTGGCGGTGGTCAAGCTGTACTCTCAAATTTTGTTCAGTTAGCCACTTCTTCTGCAAAGCTTGATCCACAGCAAGAAGTTATGCTTGGAGTACATGTTCAAAACCTTCAGTCTTTGCCACCTGGAGGCCACTACGCTGCTGTAGTTGCACGTTTTTCGAATTCAAGCAGTGTCTTGGATACCCAAGTTCTGCCAGCTGTTTCTGGCCTACTACTTATTCGAAAAACTGGTGGTGAGCGTTACCATATTTCGTTGATCGACGTAGAGTATAGCCCGCAGCATCTGCTGCTTTCACTTCCCAGCACACTCCGCTTAACGTTTCGCAATGAAGGGAATGTGCATCTAGTGCCGCATGGAACGATTGAGTTTATTGATTTACGTGGCAGAGTGATTAAGAAGGGGATCATTAACGATAGTTCAAAAGTAGTTCTGCCACAGAATCGACGCCAGCTGAGTCAAAGTGTCTATGAAGTTGAGCCAAGCTTTCCGATCATGGTATATAAAGTCAAAATTCAAGGTTCTACAAATCCGGGAGATGTTCCGTTTGGACGTGAGTTTTCTTTTCTCTATATTTCCTTACCAACGATTATTATTTTCTCAGTGATTGCGTTGATCTCATTTGCGATTATTGGAAGAATATTCCTTTGGAGGAAAAGACGGTGATTCAATTTTTTCCTACTCTTCACAAGTTTCGCCAAAAGAGACTCCTCACCCTTCTTTTTTTGGGAGCAGGAATCTGTTTTTTTCTGTATCTACGGATTCAGTCAGATGCCGTTGGCAAAATGACCCAGGACACTCTTTCACTTAGGTCTCAAGAGTTTATCACCCAGCAGAAGAAGCAAGATGGGAGCTCCTGGATTAATGAGTATGTAGAAACTGCATCTTCATCCGCTCAAGTAGCCGGCACGTCTTTTTCAACAACATGTTTTTCTTTTTCTCTTCCATACAAAGTAAAAAATGTACAAACAACTCAAACTGATCAGTCTTGTACTTTTGCGGCACGAGTCACTTCTCCAGTGGCTCGACTTGTGATTTGGTCTCGGCCACTGTCTGGAAAATTTGATGAAGATAGCGGCATTGTTCTTCGCCGAAGAGAAAAAAGTATTTTTTCAGAAACGGAAATGATCTCCAGGAAGTTTGGACAAGTAGTTTCGTTTCGCTCAAAAGATCAAGTGATTCTTTTTGCACACAGCGATCAAACAATTCTTTCCTTTGCCTTCACCGATCTTTCTGCGAGTAGAATCAAAGATGAGGATTTGATTGAGATGCTGAACTCCACTATGATGGTAGTAAAGTAATTGAACGGTACATATCATGCTTAAAAAGAAACCCCCATTTTTTTGTTTACTCGTTATGCTTTTTGTTTTGCCCTCTAGTACATCATATGAAATGAGTGACTTTGGTTTTGGAGCGGGAGGTGGAATGGGTGACTCAAGTAACTATACCGTCACCGGCATTCTGGGAGAGACATCTGGTGATAAAAACATTGGCAACAACTACAACCTTGGGCCTGGACTGATTTTGAGTCAACAGTCAAATGTTCCGGCAGCGCCTACCTTTACGAATCCAGCCAACTACTATAATAAGTTGAAGTTTATTCTGGATACAGGTGGAAATCCAAGCGACACGCTGTTTGCGATTGCTATCACAAGCGATAACTTTATGACCACCAACTATGTTCAAGGTGATAATACAATAGGGGCGACAGCAGTCTACCAGACTTATGCTGCTTGGGGAGGCATCACGGGTGCAAATGTAGTTGGACTTACTTCAGGAACGATGTATCAAATGAAAGTGAAAGCAGTTCAAACAAAATATACGGAAACAGAACTGAGTGCAGCAGCAACCGCGACTACACTCACACAGTCTTTGACCTATGATATTGATGTGTCCGCAACAGACACTGATACAGCGCCGCCATATGTTGTGGCATTCGGCCTGTTGAACATTGGCAGTGTCACGACAGCTGCCAATAAAGTTTGGATAGACATAGACACCAATGCTGAGAGCGGTGCTCAAATTTACGCCTTTGACAGCAATAGCGGTCTATCCAGCGCCAGTACCGGAAATACCATTACTTCCGCCACTGCTGATCTAGCTGCCGAGAGCTCTGGCTACGGCTTGCAAATTTCTTCAGTGACTCAGTCCGCTGGAGGGCCACTGGCTAAGGTATCCCCATTTGATCTTTCAGGTGAAAACGTTGGTTTCATTAATACTTTCTCACAAACAATCTTTAGTACTTCTGGTGCGCCGATAATTGGAGGGAGAGGCTCAATTTATCTGAAGGCAAAGGCTTCAACGACTACTCCAGCAGCAAACGACTTTGCCGATACGATTACAATGATCGCCAGCGGTAGTTTCTAAAAGAAGACTTACGCAAATTTCCGCTGTTCTTTTAAGAACTCACAGCATCCCCAGAGTCCTATATTGAGGAAGACCAGTAACAAGAAAAGAACTCCGCGTAGTTTGTGTTCAGCGATTAGAAAGTATGGGGTAGAAAGTAGGGAGAACACGAGTATAAATTCGAAGAATAAATGGCTCGTTTTTGCAATAATAAAATGGCGTACATCACGTTTGCGGGCTGCTGCTTTCAATTCTGTTGAAGATCGTTTTGAACGATTCAAAAGTGTCACTGGAAGCAACCACACAGAGGTCCGCAAGAGCGCACTTAGCGCCATCCATACTAGAGCTCCAGTTAAAAGGAGATTCACGACGATCATCCAAATAAAAAATCCAGATGAAGTGATGATTAAGTCAAAAAGAACATATAGGTTGCCATTTGCGTTTCTCACAGCGATCTTCTGGGATTGAATAAATCTTGTAGCCCAGTTGCCATCAAGTTGTAATGTTATCTGTGGAAAATCAGTAGTAAGGGTAGGGTCAACCATGAATGCCACTTCTTGTCTCACATAGCCATTAAGTGTAATCTGAGCTTGATACTTTCCGGGTAGTAATGACAAATGCACAATCCCATCTTCGTCGGAAGTGACTGGATTTTTCAATGAAGTGGCGGTATTTGGTAAGACTTGAAAAAGTTGAGATCTTTCATTGAAGCGAGAGATCAACACAACGGCACCGCTCGCTCTTCTACCCTTTGCATCAAGAATTTGCATCGGCTGAATGACTGTTACGTCGGTTATGCTTTTTTCGTCAATATTGCCATAGATATCTTCTGTGCGTAAAACAATTTGGTACACTCCGCGATTTGTTGGAAGTTTGACTTTACCAACAAAAATGGACTTGCCAATTTCGATTGGAGTTGTTGTTTTACTTTGAAAGTCATCATTATTATTGTCTGTAGTTATGCCAAGTACTCCTGGAATACGAACGAGAATCGTCGCATTTTTGAGTTCTTCACTGTTTGGGATGATGAACTGCAAATCAAGAATCGAGCCGGTAATCGCAATTAAGGATGGAGCCACTCCAGGCTGAGCTGTACTCACATCTTGTGAAAACGTTACCCCCCAAGATTGAGCCGCGGTCATCAGGATTGGCCACGAGGCACCTTCTTTGGCTCGATTAGCAGAAGCAGTGTCAAACACAAACACGTCTGAAATCGGTACCGTGATTGGCAAACCATTGCTATCATTACCACTTTCAAAAATACGAAAGTAGTAGCGTGTATCGACCGTCAAGTCAGAAAGAGTAAACGAATGCACTGTCGTAGCAGTTTTTTCACCAACCCAATTTCCTAGTAGTGCTGGAGTTTTGCCATAGGAAACGATCAGCTTTGCTGTGGTGTCGGTTTGAAATTGCACTTTTGCGGAGCTAGAATCGATTCCCAAGAGACGGATGGCAGTGATAGAAGCATGCTTTTCTGTGGAGATAGTCGAGAGTGGAACTGCTGACGGTGAAGGGCTTGGACTAGATGAAGTGGTCTGCGTGGGTACCAGATATTGGTATGTCAGTTCAGTTGAGACATCAGCCAATGCAGCGGGATGAATGATTCGAGCTGCTACCGGGAACGTAACTTTTTTTGAACCACTATAGTTGTCTGTTGCATTTAATTCAAATGTCACTGTTTGCCGTCCACTATTGGCTGGTAGCGTGGTGATAGTCCAAGTCAAAGTGCGATCATTTAAGTTCACTACTGGCCCTGCATTTCCGTAGCCAGTAGTGGCGGTATTCGTTTTATAGTCCACAACATTGACACTAGCGTTTGGAGCACCATCAATCGTACCTTGATACCATTGAGCTTGAAACGTAAGTGGAGTACTGGTTGTATTGTTTGAAATGTAGGAGATTGTGTATTTTACTGTGCCGTTTTGACTCACTGGTTCAGTCTGATCTGAGCTGATCGTAATAGTAAATGCAGTTGGACTAGGTAAGACAGAGGCGGAGATATCCAAAGTACCTGAAGCATCATATCCTAGCACCTGATGTGTTGCAGGAATAATTGAGAGGAGAAAAGCAAGCTCCATCGCAATCAGGACAAATAAAAAAGAGATTCGATGCAGCATACCAAACTATCATAGATGATTTCTCTGTCTTGTGTCACCTGTCTTTTTGGTTATATCATTCATCATGAGGGAACTATAAAAATATCTGAAATGAAAGAAGATGAGTCTAAAGAAAAAGAAAATGAGTGGATATCTAAAAAGGTCTTTACTTATTAAACTCAGTCTAGTGCTGGTGATCCTGTCTTTGATTGGTGGGAGCTTCACGCTCTATCAGAACGCCAGCTCCTTTCAAAAAAGAAGAGTTGCTGAAAAAGCACTGCAATATGACTTACATAGAGCTCAAGAGTTGATTCAGGTGCAAATGGGTGTGTACGTCAACGGTCTCTACTCTGTCCGATCGCTGTTTACAATGCATTCGAGTGTGACCCGACTACAGTTTTATGAATTTGTGAAGAGTATGGATGTGCTTAGACAGTATCCAGCTCTGTCTGGATTTGGGTATGCAAAAATAGTACAGCAAGATGAGAAAGAGGTGTTTATTGCTACTGTTCGCGCAGACAAAAGTGTCTCACAGAATGGATACCCCAACTTTCAGATGTTTCCTTCATCTGCAGTAAAAAAAGAAAGTTACATGGTGCTCACCTACATTGAGCCTATGCTGGGACGTGAGGAATCTCTGGGATTTGACATCAGTTCTGATCCTGAAAGAAAAAAAACATTTGAGCATGCTCGTGACAACAACTATGAGCTGGCGACTGGAAAAGTTGATGCTGTTAATCAATCTGGAGTGCAATCGATTTTAATTACTTTGCCAATTTACAAAAAAGGAGCTCCTGTACGCACTTTTAATGAACGTCGAGCCGCTTTTGTAGGAATCGTCAATGCTAGTTTCCGTACAGAAGAGTTATTTGGAACTCTTTTCCCCAAAAGTGTGATTACAGCTCTTGAGCGGATAGAAATTTTTGACGGGAAGGTGTTGGATGACGAGCACTTACTCTTTGATTCTGAGCCAGAACTTGTAGATACCTCCAATTCTTCCTGGATTTCAGCAACCAGCGAGTTCGAAGTTGCGCATAAAACCTGGACCATCCGACTCTCAAGGCTAAGTAGTGGTTTCTAGATCAGAATAGTTGTTTTCCTGTATATCTTCTCCTGTGAATTTTTAAAAATCTTTGCTATTCTGAAAGTATGCGGAAGTTGTGTTCTTTTCGATCTTTTTTCTTGCCACTCCTAGTGCTTTTTGGAGTTGTTCTCTTGTTGACTAGGGTTAGTCCAATTGAAGCGGCGACAGGCACGTTTAAGCAAATTAATTTTCAAGGAAAAGTGGTTAATAAAACAGTTGGCACAAATGTCTCAGACGGCAGCTATACGTTTACCTTCAGTCTGTACACAGTATCTTCTGGAGGGGTAAATGTGTGGACTGAAACGAAATCAGTCGTTGTCACTAACGGCATTTTTCAAACCTTACTCGGTGATACCACCTCACTGCCCGGTTCTGTGGATTTCAACACCGACAACTTGTACTTGGGCATCAACTTCAACAGTGATGGTGAGATGGCGCCGAGAGTGCGGCTTGCGGCAGTCCCCCAAGCCTTAAATGCACTGAAAGTAGCTGGACTGACTGTCACAGATACCACAGGAACCCTTACTGTCCCCAATGGGAAAACGATTTCATTTGCGGAAAACTTCACGACTTCAGGCGCAAATCCGTTGACACTCACCACAAACGGAACAACAAATGTGACGCTCCCTGCCACAGGAACACTGCTGACAAATACTGCAGCGGCGGCTCAGACAGTGACTTCCACTCAGACAATAGGCACTGTTCTAGGACTAAGCAACTCAACCGGTCTATCTGGAGCTATTGTTGGCCAAGCTATTTCTTTATCTGGGATAGGCGCACAAGATCAAACTGGTTTGGAGTTCAACTTATCAGGTGCAAGTGGCGCAAATTTGAATGATATCGTCGGTTCTGGTAGCACATGGAAGGTGTCCAAAACTGGAGCCTTAACTGTCGCTTCTTGCTCTGGGTGCGGTGGAGGAGGAAGTACCCTACAACAAGTGTATGACGCAGATGCTGATGGAAGTAACACCACTGTTTCATTGACGGCTGCTGACGATGGCTTGGTCTTCACCAATCCTTCATCGAGCGGCACCGATAGTAGTGCGTTTTTACTTCAGCTCTCACAGGCAAATACCACTGGGAATGTTTCCGTACTAGATATAGTTCAGTCCTCAAACGCTGCCAATGGCGTAAACTTGACTGCCAACTCAATAGATGGTGAGACAGCCTTGGCTATCACCACCAATGCCCTGACTTCTGGTGAAGGTATCTCAGTTGATTCCTCATCGACGGGTTTGACAGGTAATTTGGCATCCTTTACTCTGTCTGGTTCAAATGCGGCAAATACTGGAGCGATCGTCAGTATTACAAACAGCGGTGCAGCAAACACCAATGTGGGACTCTCAATTGCTCAAAGTGGAACTGGTGCGGGAATCCAAGTAAATAACGGCGGTACTGGCTCTTTACTCAAACTACAGACGAGTAACACCGACAAGTTCACTGTCAATAACAACGGCAGTCTGACAATTAATGGTGCTGATTCAAGTATTGTTCGGGCTTCAACTACTGAATTTGCTCTTGGCACCGTCGGCTCGAATCTCGCCAACGCCAACGGCCGGGTCCAGCTCAGCGATGGGACTCCAGCCAACTCAGGTCAAGGCACGATCACTACTTCCTCTCAACCAGCAGTGGATTCAAGCATTGGCGCTGGTGCCATGTCAATCTCCCGTGCCGACGGCAAGTTTCTAGTCATAAAAGGTGGGGCGACTAATGCTTCATCTATCTACGATTCTATTGCCGGTGCGTTTACGAGCTCGCAAACAATCGTTTGTAATGGTATTACTACGGTGGGCGTGGGTGCGATAGCTCTGCCTAGACCAAACGGCATGTACACCTTAATTTGTGGAGTTGCGGCTAGTACTACAACTGCCACAAGTAACGTTGACCCTATGGGAAATACTCCCAGTACCATTGGTCCGGCATTGATCACGGCAGTCACTGGCGCTGGCGCTGTAGCGTTTAAACGTCCCGATGGTAAGTATCTAGTCACGATTGGGGCCAGTACTCCCGGTAGCGCCACCAATGTTTTTGATCCAGTGGCCAATAGTTTTACGGCGGGACCAGCTGGGGCATCTGGTACCTGGTCTACTGGCTCACTGTCTTTACCCATGCCCGATGGACGTTCCTTGATTATTAATGGAGGTTCTACTTCAACTACCAACATCTATAATCCCAATGGAGTAAGTGCTACCAATGGTACCTTTACCGTTGGACCTAGTCTTGATGGTGCAAAAACAGCAGGAACTTGCGGTATTAATGGGGTAGGCTCAGTGGCACTGAAACGCCAAGATGGAAAGTACGTGATCTTATCAAAGGCGAGCGTCCAAGCCGTGTATGATCCCAGTGCCAATACCATGACCTGTAATACCGGTGTTTCCAACGTCTCAGCCCTCGGTGATGGTGCTCATGCGATTCCCCTCCAGAATGGCAAGTTCTTAATTTTTGCCGGTGGGAATACCACCACAGCTTTTATCTACAATCAAGATTTAGACACTTTTTCTACCTATACGGGTACCGCTCCCACAGCTATCACAACAGGAGCACATTCACTATTGCAAAGTGATGGAAGTTGGCAGGTCATGACCGGCACCAACACCTGTACTACCGGTTGTACCAATAATTTTAATACTGGCTTGCCAATGAGCGATCCTTTTCCTTCCCAGATCTCAGCCGGTACTCCGAGCGGTGGAGGTTCGTGTACTGCGGGCACTCACTCCTACTACGCCACCTTTGTAGGGGTTGTTGAATCAGAGTTGAGCATCAAGTCAAACATAGTGAGTTGTACGGCAGGAAGTGGTACGGTGACTTTGACCACTATTCCTGTGGGTCCAATAGGGACTACCGCACGGAAAATTTACAGGACCTCTACCGGAGATGTCGGTACACCACAACTCCTGACTACGATTAATGACAATACAACTTTGACGTTCAACGACACTGTCGCAGATGGCTCCTTGGGTGCAGCCTACAGCGTGACTGCGGCCTCCACTTGGTACACTAGTGAAGATATCTCAAATGCATACATCAGCACGGCCTCAACGTTGAAATGGACGGCACAGTTGGAGACAGTTTATAACACTGCACGTAACCAAAGTACAAACACAGCTTTTAAAGTAGTTCAGTTCTACGTCAAAACAGCCGAAAATTCTTCTGGTTGTGCTACTCCGTTAGAGAATGCTCAGTGGCAAGAGGTTCAGAATATCGGTGACTCCATCCGAGCTGTCACCGGAGCAAACTGTGTCAAGATTGCTGTACATTTCAATCGAGCTATACCAAAGAAATTATTGGATGATCGTGGTACATGGATGGGAAACAATAGCACTGTTCTGCGGTATGACTATACTACTCCGGCACTTTTTGATTACTCTATTGACAACTCAGCAATAGTCAAGAAAACATCGTTTGATTTTAGTGCACCGACTAGTGCGACAATTATTGCAGCAACAGTCCCTGTTGCACCGACATCAAGTGCTCCCGCTGGCACTTCCGGTGCGTGTTCCAACGGCAACCACTTCTGGTTTGTCAGCTTTGTAATTAACGGAGCAGAATCTGCACTGTCACCGGCTTCAGTTGTTCGGAGCTGTGCTGGTGGTAACCAAACGGTATCATTAATACTTCCTACTGGCCCTTCTGGGACCACAGCTCGCAAGATTTACCGGACTGCGGCTGGTTTCTTAGTCACCGATACGCCGTTCTTAGTGGGTACTCAAAGTGATAACTCTACTACCGCTTATGACGATGGACTAGCCGATACTTCTTTAGGTGCTGCCTATGCTCAACTCACTCCATCTGGTCCAATCCTGTCTCGTGCCGAAGGCACCAGAGTGGAGGCAATCAATCAACAATTAACCTTGCCCTATGGCCGTATAACTCCCACCACACAAGTAGGCACGACCGGTTTCTATCAAGGAGTTTTTGGTAATGACCACCCTCAGTTAAATAACGTTGCCGGTATTGGAACGTCTGTCATAGCTCGTGATGATAAAACATTTTTAGTTCTTATTGGAGGTAGTGCAAGTGCAGAACTCTACGATCCAGTCACACAAACTTTTACTAACCAAACCGGCACGGGCAACGTACCTACCGGCACGATTAGCAGTGGCTCGTTCTCCTTGAAACGGCCAGACGGTAAGTTTTTAGTTGTCTTGGGAGGGGGCTCTGCAGTCACCAATATCTACGATCAGTATGCGCCACCAGGTTCTCGGTTTACGCTGGGGCCGGCTTTGACCGGTACGGCGGCAAATCAAGCCGCATTTGCAATCCTCAATGCCGACGGTACGTTTACGATTTTGCCTGGAAATGCAGCTACAACCACTTCTATTTACGATCCGTTCCGCAACACCATGACAGTCGGTCCACTCCAAACGATCGGCACCAATATGGGTGGCCACGCGATACCGTTAGCTGGTCCCAACAATAATATCTACAAAGTGATTGTCGGCACCACCCTGGGTGGAGCGGTTTCTACAACTACCACTAACTACAATGCCAACTCCAAGATTTTTACTGCAGGAACTATTCTGGGTGTAGGCGCTGGATCTGGCGCCTTCTCCTTTCAGCGACAAGACGGTTTCTGGATTCTGGTCAAAGGTGATGCAACAGGTACGGCTGCTACCACTACCTCAATTATTAATCCCATCACTGGCACTGAAGCAGCGGGCATAGCTTTAATCAACGCCGCTGATCGCGGTACACACGTTATTCCTAGAGCTGACGGCACCTTCTTGATTGTTTCTGGAAATCTGCCCAATGGTGTAGGTGTCACGTCAAATGTGTACTTCCCTTGGGGTGGTATTGCGAACGCTGGTATTCAGGTTCAGCAAGGGACTATGGCAGCTGGCCCCACATTGGTCTTGCCAGGAACGGCGGCGCCAGCAGCGCCGACAGCTGGAGTACCAACCGCAGGTGGGCTGTGTACTACCGGTACACATCTCTGGAGGTATACCCACATTGTGAATGGCATTGAGTCAGCGATGAGTGCCGCGTCAGCATCCCAAACTTGTGATGGTGGTGTAGCTGGCGGAACGGTGGGTTTAACAACCATTGCCGTGGGTCCGACTGGCACCACTGCTCGCAGAGTATATCGCACTATTGCTGGTAGCACGACCAACTTTCGGTTACTCACTACGCTCAATGACAACGTCACTACCACTTTTTCTGATACGTTGGCAGACGGCTCCTTAACCACCGCATATTTTGGAGGTGGTGCAGGCGACGGAGCAGTATCTTTTCAGCGCCCCGATGGGAAGTTTGTGACTATTTTTGGCGGGGCAGTACCATCACGAACGGTCAATATTTACGATGCTGGTTGGTTTGCCGACGGTCAGTATTTGTCAGAGCAAATGAACGTACCAGCCATGGCCGCCAACTCCACTATTGATTGGCAACAAACATCTGATCAGTTTGTTAGGATGGCCGTACGCTCTGCAAGCAGTCAAGCTGCTTTAGGTGTTGCCAGCTATCGTCCGATTAGCTCTCCGGGTGGTTCAATTGAGAATGCTGCCAATGACACTTGGGCTCAGGTTCAGGTCAACTTCCGCCGTGACTTTCCCACCTTTTCGGGAGGCATGAACGGTGTGTACAACTCCTCAGGAGGTATGACGTATGCCTATCGGCAGATTTCGCTGCCCATGGTCAACTCGTTCCAAATTAATAATGGCATGGACTTGCTCAGCTTACAGAATAATGGTCTGAACGTCTTCCGGGTCACTTCAAATGGCAATATTTTCTCGTCACCCCAGGGTGGATTTTTCTCGGGTGGTGCTGACTTAGCAGAAAACTATACTTCTACTCAAGCACTTGAAAAAGGTGAGGTGGTGATGATTGACCAGTCTAGTTCAAGTGCGGTGCTTCGCTCTATGGGACAGTATCAGCAGCACATTCTTGGCGTGGTATCTACCGCACCAGGATTTGTGGCGGGTGGGTTTACTAAAGACTCGTACCCAATCGCCCTAGTTGGTCGAGTTCCAGTCAGGGTTAGTACTGAAAATGGACCAATTCGCTCCGGCGATATGTTGACCTCTGCCTCAATTCCTGGATATGCCATGCGCGCTACTTTTGCTGGAAGAGTCTTGGGGCAGGCTCTCGAATCGTTTGATCCAACCAGTGCGTCCCCATGTCCTTCAGAGGGTTTAGGTAATGTAGCTACCAGTAAATGTGGAAGTATCACTGTCTTTATCAACCTGACCGACTATGACGGTGACTCGCTTTCCGTATTAATGGATGAGCAAGAAACAACAGATCTTTTATCAGAATCTACTGCAGCTTTGGCAGGTTTAGACACCGGCATCCTCTCTACAAGTGTCGGCGGAATCAGCCTTCCTGATGGAGCTCAATTTACTTTGAGTACAACTCCACAAGAAAAAAAGATGTTGGAATTTTTGAAAAAACTGCGAGACCAGAGGACGCAAAGCTTGACTCCACGTTCGCAGATTTTAACAGATGAAATTTCTGTAACTGGAACGATCACTGCGCCACGCATTATTGCAGACGAAATCTTTGCTAAAAACATTCGAGCAAACTCGATTGAAGGACTCGAAATTTATACAGATCAGCTCTCCAGCTTGAGCAATCGAGTGAACGGAATTGCTTCACAGTCTGCTTCGGTTGTTCAAGCAAGTTCTTCTCCGCAGGCGAATATTTTTACGTCCCTTATTCAGTTCATTAATGATGTGATCTATAAGGGAAATGTTGTTTTCTTAGGACGCACGACCTTCAATAATGATAGTGCTGGATTTGCCGTCATTAAAACGGGCGCCGATCAAGTTCAAGTGATCTTTACGACACAGTTCACAACCTCACCAGTGGTCGTTGTCAGTCCAGACAAGAACGTGTTATTTGCTGTCACAAATGTAGATGAGCATGCATTTTGGATTCAGCTCAATCAAGTCACTAGTCAAGATATTCGTTTTTCTTGGACAGCTACCTCGGTAGATTCAGCAAGGACGTTTGAAAGTACAGCTTCTGGTGCGATCGTGCAACCGTCTCCAAGTCCGTTTCCACTGCCAACTCAATCAGCAACTCCGCAAATTGCGCCAAATCAACTTATGATCCCTAGCGCATCGTCTTTTCCAGTATCGAGTACCAGTACTGGCTCAGCGGCTTCTCCGTCTGCCAGCACAACTGCAACCCATTCAGGGACGGTAAATCCTTAGTAAATATTCCTTGACAATAAAATTCTGGCAGGCTACTCTAAGTTCATGTTGAAAAAAATTGCCGGACTTGCTCACTCTCTTCGTAAAGTACTGTTGCGACCCATGACAGTACTGCTTGTTTTTTTAGTGATTCTTTGCGTGAGTTTGGCATTTCTTTTTATTCAATATCGCAAAACCCAGGACAAGTTAAACCAATTGAGTAACACACAATCCAAGGAGGAAGTGCAAAGTTTACTGAAGACAGTCGGTAAATTGGTTGACCTCCCCTCAGAGGAGCAGCCGACAGTTGCCACCGTCACAGATCGAGAAAAACTACAAGACCAGCCCTTTTTTAATCGCTCTCAAAATGGAGATAAAGTCTTGATTTTTACAAATGCAAAACGAGCAGTGTTGTATCGACCTTCAATCAATAAAATTGTTGATATCACTTCGTTGAATACCACTCAAGAGACTGTTCAAACGACAAAAAAAGTCCTGGAACCTTTGAAGGTGTCACTTTATAATGGGACGCTTACAGCTGGGCTGACAAATAAAGCTGGTGAGACGATAAAAACGAGCTATCCGCAACTGACCGTTTCAGCAAAAGGGAATGCTGTTCGCAGCGATTATCTCCAGACACAAGTTGTGGATATTACCGGCAGCAATCTGCAGCTGGCACAACAACTCGCAACGACCTTTAACGGGAAAGTGACTGAGTTGCCTGAAGGGGAAGCAAAGCCAGATACGGAGCTGTTAATTATTTTGGCGAAGTAGCAATACGGTTCATTTAGCTTAAAAAAATTGACCACTGATGAAGAAGAAAAACTTTGACAAACTGGTACGTAAGGCAGTGGCTTAAAGAAAATTCGTCAACGTGTTGCCTCTTCACTCCACTATTCTCTTGTCTGTCCTATATGACTGTGCCACACGCTTGAATTTTGCCAAAGCATAGATAACTCCGTGACTCAAGCCGGCTGTGAAGATACCTTTGACGTAGACCATCAAAAAGGCCATTCTTTTGAGCTCCCTCATTCTTTGCAAAAGCTCTTTTTCTGGTAAAGAAATAATTTTTACAAAGAGATCTCCATTTTTTTTGAGGAGGCCACTTGCGATGAATGCATTCAAGATCGGCTCCAACATTGAGACATAGTCGGCTTTATTACTCTCAATTAATGTTTCAATTTTTCCTTTTTTTTCAATCCGAATGTCAGCTTTATAGCTGAGAGAGACATACATGTGGACGAGTTCTTCGTAAGAAAACTGTTGCTGCAAGAGTCCCATTGCAAACCATACTCCATCAATTCTTGCCATGTTCATCGCGCTTTCAATGGTGGAGGCTGTTTCTTCTTCAGTTTTATAAAGAGGGGAAAGTGCTACTTTTTGTATTCTACCGGCAACAAAGAGTCCAAAGGCACCCTCTCTTTCGCCAACTCCGTGCTTGAATGTTCCGTTGCACCCTTTAATAAAATTTCGAGTGGAAATAATCGCGAGTTTAAGTGGACGAATACGACCATCGTCTCCTTGGAAGCTGGAGTGGTAAAAGCTAAACCCAAACGTGTTTAAGAATGCATGCCAAGCGGCAACTCTTGGAGTCCCGTAATCCCTTTTATGAGTGATTAGATTTGCTTGATGGTATTTTTTGAGATTACGAACCACGACCATGACGTCAATCATGCTCGTTGGACTGGCATCGCCTGTGACCTGAGAACCATATCCAATCACATAATCTACATTGCCCTCACCAGCTCGTGTCAAAATTTCTGTAGCTAATGCAACCTTCATTTCAGTGCTTGGAAAGAACGCAGGTTCAACATGTATTTGGGACAGGTGCTGATTTTTTACATCAAGTTCGACAGAAATCACAAGTGCGAATGTACTTCATGAGTAAAAGATAGTCAATCATCTCGCATCGTTGGACTATCACTTCACTCGAGATCGAGAACTGCTTCTAAGTACAGTTGTTCATTATCTGGAGAATTCTCTACACCTCCAGATAAAACTCCCACTAACTCGTTTTTTGTGTTAATGGCGGCGGATCCACTCATTCCCACGGCTGCTTTTTCTCCACTCACTCGTTGAACTTTTATTCGTCCATTTGAGAACACTTCTAAAACAGTCACGATAATCTCAAAAGGGGTGTGCAATGCACCACGAAATCCCAAAATTATCAGTGTTTCACCGACCTTGGCTTCTGCTGCTGCTTCAAAACCAGTCTTCTGTAAATTGTCCACTGAGCGAGATAAATCAATTCTAGTAGGAAATTTTTTAAATGAAACTCGAGCTGATTCTCCATCAATTGGATCAATTAGGAGTGGATTTCCACGAGTGACGTGGTCCGGCCCGATTGCACGTCCACCATGTACAACGAGGTTGGAAAAACATCCATTCTCGTCTTGGGCGTAGAGTTGGCAGTATGGCGGTAATTCTCGAGTCATCTATACTTCATTCTACATCATTTCTTCCCTATACGATGGTTAAGGTTTCGCCTTACGCAGGATGTGTTTATGCGCGGTCGCCACAAAAAACCCCACCTATGAGACGGTGGGGTTTACACTAACTTTTTTCTTCCTAAGATACGAAGTATACATGGAAGGGATTATCTTGCGGCGACGGATAGTAGCGAATTTCAAACGACCCATCGATCAATGAAACAAGAAGGCACAGATATGGAGCAGTTACTTGCTCCCCAGTCTGTACACCCTGGACAGCATAGAGGGTACTTGCCATTGGCAGCCAAAAAACAGTCCCATCAATCGAGTTTGCAAATCCAACCTTGATTACTGGGACTGATGAACGAAGACACAGTTCAACCTGAGTCGTCGTTAAACTGTCGCCATCAGTTGGAAAGTAAGGAACAGCTTTTTCGTAGCTGACCCCAATGGTAGTGCTGACTTGTGGTGCACCGGACTGTCTACGGTTGTCTGCGACGGGGAGCTCAATATTAGTTGTTTGATTCTCGAGTGATAGCTGACGCAGCCACATGTCTGTCAGATAAAGAAACCCGCCTCTTTCCAAGATGAGGGGGGTTTGATTTCGCAACATTGAACTCAACGCGCTCAATGTTCTTTGATTATTATCTGACCCGAAGTAATCACAAAGATCTAATCGACTTGGTGGAGTGTTGCCACTCCACTCTTGAATGAAATTCAAGATCTTCCGTACGTTCTCTGAAACTCGCATCGTTTTACATCCTTTGAATGTGAAAAAAAAGTTGTGAAGGTGCGTGTAGGTGTTTAAACGAGGGGTTAGAAGTAGAGAACTAACTCTTGTTTAAATCCTGGCCCAATTTTACCATAAAAAATCAAAATATACATCTTAAATATGTATAAAGATGGAGGTTGTTCTTCCTCCTTACATTCTCTTTATTCTACCAAGTTTGGGCTTTCCACGACTTCTGCCTCCTTCAGGACTTTTCACGAGTAGGCTTCAAGCCTATACTGATTTCGTATGAAGCTTCGCTCAATGTTCAACATTGAATTTTTTATTCCTGCTTTTGTGCTGACGGGACTTGTTGTCGCAGGAGTATTTTTTTTTGCTGGCAATGGGATGGTTTCAAGCACTATTTTGGCAACAGTTCTTTTTTTGGGAGCCCTTCCATTTATGAAGGACATGGTATCAAGTCTTTTTCATCAAGAGTTTGGAATTGATTTGATTGCCGCTGTCGGAATACTTTCAAGTTTACTTCTGGGAGAGTACGTGGCCGGTTGTGTCATTTTACTGATGTTGTCTGGGGGAAGGACGCTGGAAACGTATGCGTTGAGCAGAGCCAGAAAAGAGTTGTCACAGCTCTTGTCAAGAGCGCCTACGCAAGCTCATCGGAAAAAAGGAAAAGAAATTGAAGATATTCCAGTTGAAGAAGTGGACGTACATAACTTGATTGTAGTGAAGCCAGGAGAGACTGTGCCAGTAGACGGCTTGGTGATTTCGGGAAAATCGATGGTTGATGAGTCCGCTTTGACAGGTGAGTCATTGCCAGTCGAAAAAGCTGAACACATGCACGTGATGAGTGGAAGTATGAACCTGGATGGCGTACTTGAGGTGCGAGCGTTAAAACCGAGTCGTGAAAGTCGTTACGAGCAAATTGTTCGATTGGTGAGAGAAGCAGAAGAACAAAAGGCGCCATTTGTGAGATTGGCAGACAAATACAGTGTGGGGTTTACCGCCATTGCCTTTCTAATTGCTGGCCTGGCCTGGTTTTTTTCTCAAGATCCGATCAGAGCGTTGGCAGTTTTAGTTGTGGCAACGCCGTGCCCGTTGATTTTGGCTGCACCAATTGCATTTGCTTCAGGAATCAGTCGAGCTGCAAAAAGAGGCATTATCATTAAGTATGGTGATGCAATGGAAAAGTTGGCTGGAGCCAAGTCTATTTTGTTTGATAAAACAGGCACATTGACCCTCGGTGTCCCCAAAGTAGTTCGCGTCACCGCACTTACAGGAGTAAAAGAGAAGGAGATTATCCAGCTAGCAGCTTCATTAGACCAACTTTCCATACATATTCTTGCACGCTCCTTAGTCAACTTTGCCAAAGAGTCTGAAACAGAGTTTTCCTTTCCGGAGAATTTTATCGAACATCTGGGCAATGGTGTCGAGGGCGAGATTCAGAATAAACGGTACTTCTTGGGCAAACTCACTTTTTTGCAAAATCAAGGCATTTCGTTTGCGAGCAAACTCAAACAACGACATGAGCAGGTTCAAGAATTAGGTGAGATTGCCATCTACCTGGCAGACGAAAAAAATATTTTAGGCGTGGTTTATTTTGCTGATCAAATCCGAGCCGATATGAAGTCTCAGTTTACGCTTCTCTCTCAATTTGTCTCTCAAGTGGTGATGGTCACTGGAGATAAACGAGCTGTAGCAGACAAGATTGCGACTGAAATCGGCATTCCTACTGTGAAAGCTGAGTGCCTACCAGAAGATAAGTTGCGAGAGGTCAAGCGTTTGCAAAAAACCTCCTCACCTGTGGTTATGGTTGGAGATGGTATTAATGATGCTCCTGCGTTGGCAGCAGCAGATGTAGGTATTGCATTAGGAAGTGGTAGTTCCACTGCAGCGCATGAAGCGGGGGATGTCATAATTGCGGTCGATTCATTCGATAGAGTAATTGAGGTGTTTCAAATTAGTAAAAGAGTGTTGTACATTGCCAAACAATGTATTTTTGTTGGGATTGGCTTAAGTGTTTTATTGATGGTACTTGCCGCCCTTGGTTACATTAAGCCAGTAGTAGGTGCAGCACTCCAAGAAGGAATAGACATCATTGTGATTCTGAATGCACTGAGAGTCCACACTGGAAGTACTGAAAAAACGAATGCAATCATGGCTACATAAACACAATCTTCATTACAGTGCCTTTTGGTCAATCCTGATATGATAGAGGAAATAATGCAAAAAAATACTTTGCTCAAATACCGTTTCTTTGCAAACAGTTATCAATATCTATTGAAGCCGTTTTTTTTCCTTCTTGATCCAGAAAAAGTTCATCTGAGCATGACAACTGCAGGAGCATTTTTGGGTGCTTCTCCATGGAGTAAATTCCTGATCAGGATCTGTTTTCAATATAAAAACCCCTGTTTGGAAAAGACAGTTGATGGCATCACGTTTCCCAACCCGGTTGGACTCGCTGCCGGATTCGACTATGAAGCAAAACTTCCACATATTTTACCAGAGCTAGGATTTGGATTCATGACTGTTGGTACCGTGACACTTCACCCGTATACAGGAAATCCAAAACCTCGATTGAAACGTTTCCCCAAATCTCAATCACTGCTCGTGAACAAAGGATTTAAAAGCTTGGGGGCAGTAGCCATTATTCAAAAATTAGCCAGACAACAATTTTCCTCCCCTTTGGGAATAAGTATTGGAAGTACAAATACATTTTTTTCATCTCAATCCGAACAAATTGAAGACATAAAAAAAACATTTCGTTTGTTTGAGACATCAAAAGTTCATCACCAATTTTATGAACTCAATATTAGCTGTCCAAACACGCAAGGAGGACAACCATTCACTACTCCAAGTCGGCTTCAGCAACTGCTCATTGAGATTGATCTTCTGCGTATTTCAAAACCGGTTTACATCAAAATGCCAATTGATCTGGGAGAAAGAGAAACACTTCAATTATTAAAAGTGGCTGAAAAGCATCACATTCAGGGCGTTATTTTTGGCAACCTGACCAAAGATAAATCAAATCCAGATGTACAAGCAGAAGATTTAAAACAATGGCAACGTTATGCAGGGAACTTGAGTGGCAAACCTACATGGAAAAGATCAAATGCGCTGATTTTCATGACAAAGAAGCACTTTAAATCGAGATTTACCATTATTGGAACAGGAGGAATTTTTTCTCCAGCAGACGCTCAAAAAAAGCTTGATCTTGGAGCAGACCTCGTCCAGTTGATAACGGGGATGATTTATCAGGGACCACAGCTCATTGGAGAGATCAACCTTCATCTAGCACAACGTCTTAGTCACAACTAAATTGCAGAATCACACAGTTTTTTAAGATCTGTGAGATGCATGATCTCAATGAAGTGGTCTTTTTTGGAAATAAAACCTGCTCGTTCTAATTTTTTCATCTGAATGCTGACATTTTCTCTAGTCAAGCCTACCCAGTCAGCGATATCTTGGTGCGTCAAAGCAATCTCGATGACGGTTTTTTCTCCAGCAGTCCTTGCGTGCTTTGAAAAGTACATGAGCAAGCTGGCAACTCGCTCGTAAGCTGGAATTGAGATGTTCTGTTTCATTCTATACACTAATCCGTCCATACCTTTAAGTACTTGAATCAGAAAGTGAAAGGAAATTTCTGGATGTTGCGAGAGGAAGTCAATAAATTGGCGACGAGGAATTCGGTACGCCTCGATTTTTGTGAGCGTTTCAAACTCGTAACTGGCATTTGTATCGGTGAGAGACATGAGTGAGATGCAAGACTTTTCGTAGAAGACGTGGATCGTGAGTGAGTCGCCAGAGACATCCGTTTGCGTCATCTTGACGCAGCCAGTTTTGATAAACAAAAAGTGATCAGGAATTTTTTGAAGATGAAATAAGAATTCACCAGCCGGGAAAGAAACAAGTGGAAAATGAGCCGCAAATACTTCAATCGTACGCTGCGATTGCGCCATTTTTGTGATTTCCATTACTGAGTTTGCCATATGTTCCAGGTTACACTACACTTAAATTATAACGCTCTTCCCTAAATATGTCAGAGCGGATCAAAGGATTTTCATGCGATGTACCTTTAAAGTTTCAATTGTTGGAGTTGGGAAAGTTGGAGCTACGGCCGCATATGCATTACTTCTCGATGGCTCTGTCACAGATTTGGTATTGGTGGCGCATGATGTAGAGAAAGCAAACGGTGAGCGAGACGATCTAGAGCAGTGTTTGCCTTTTTTACAACATACCAACGTTTCTGTGACCGATGACTACTCGCAGATTGGCGGCTCTGAGTTGACCATCGTGACGGCAGGGGCGGCGCAACAACCCGGTGAAGATCGGTTGAGTTTACTCCAAAAAAATCTTGCTCTTTTTTCAGATATTATTCCCAAAATTAAAGAAGCCAATCCTAGAGGGGCGATTTTAATCGTGACCAACCCAGTTGATATTCTGACCTACCATTGCTACCAAGTGGCTGAGTTTAAGCCGGGACAGGTGTTTGGGAGCGGTACTGTCCTCGATACTGCTCGCTTTCGGGAAGAGTTGTCAAAACTCTTTGGGGTGAACCCCAGAAGTATTCACGCATATGTACTCGGAGAACATGGCGATAGCTCATTTCCACTCTTATCTTCAGCGAATATTGGCGGTCAACTCCTGAGCACTTTTCCAGAATATTCAGAGAAAAAAGTGCTAGAAGCGTATCAGCATGCAAAGAATGCGGCCTACACTATTATTCAAACTAAAGGTGCGACATACTACGCCATTGCCACAGTCATTATGAGTATCGTTAAAAGCATTTATGCAGATGCCAAAACAGTTCTTCCCGTCTCTATTCCATTAAAGAATTATTATAGTCAGTCAGATGTGGCTTTAAGCGTGCCTTGTATTGTGGGAGCCAATGGAGCGGAAAAAACGTTGACAACCCCGCTATCACCAGAAGAGTCTCAACAGTTGTCTCATAGCGGAGAGGTGTTGCGAGCAGCGTATCAACAAGCGCAAAAAAAGTGAGGAAAAATGAAGATAAAAATTATTTACGAAACCGAAACGGGGACGACTCAGTATGTGGCTGAAGTGATGCAAAAAAAGTTGATGAGTTTAGGGCACATGGTTGAAGTTCACAGCATTCATTTTCAGGGTATGGAACCTCATATTAATGACTATGACGTGTTGCTGTTTGGTAGCCCAACATATGAGGAAGGTAGGCTAGAAAACTCGATGCAAGAATTCATTAATCAGTTTAATGGCGAGCTGAGCCATCGAAAAAACGCTGTTTTTGGTCTAGGAAGTAGGTCATACACTTTTTTTTGTAACTCGGTCAATATTTTGGAAGAATGGGTTCAGAAAAGAGGAGGAACATTACTGTTACCCTCGCTTAGGATTGATGGATTTCCTGAAGATCTTACTCAAATAGAGAAGTGGGTGAGCGAACTCAATGCTCTTTTATAGTAGAGGCATCAGGCTAATTTGAATCCACTTTTCCTCATCTTTTCAACTTGCATCATCACCATGCCTTGAATGAGGTCGAGGACAACCGCCAAAAGAACAACTACTAGCCAGTTGGAAACGCCTAAACCAAAAAATTCAGATTTGCGAGTGACCAACCAAATCCCGACCCCGTTGATGAAAAAGTACACACCCGTCATTTCTGCTGGAGATAGAAGAGTTCCACGGCGATTTTCCCATTCGGTCAGAAATGGCATGAGTAAAATAGTGAACAGAGTTAACGCAGAACCGCTCAGAAGAATTGCCCACAGTCGAGGAATATTTAACGTACCAAGCACAATTTGTGACGGGAAGAACATGTTACCTAGATGAAAAACGACAAAATTGATGACTGCCACAGCCACAAAAGAAATGAAGAACATCATTCCTGAATTTTGTTTGGTGACACTATTGATTTCTTTTGGCATAAGGCTCTTTTTTAATGTTCTTGATATCTAAAGAATAGCACAAAAGTGCGAAAGAAGGCAGGGATCATGAGAAAACTCAAGATCCCTGCTGTGAAAGCGAGCATTACACTTTCTGGAGAAGCCCTACCACTTCAGTGCTGAAAGAGTACGGCCGGACGTCAGTGAGTCGTTTTGCCAGTTTCACTGACAGGTTGCAGGATGTTCCTTCCCGTAAGAGCTGTTGCTCAAAAATGCCCGTCAAAATTCCAACGACCGCGTCTTCTGCAGAGTTTAGTTCCTGATGACTTTCTAGTTTGACAAGGAGTTTCATCATGTCCCTTATCAATGAGTTCAGTAAGTTGATAGTGACATCAGTGGGAATACGATCATTGAGTAGTCGCTCAATAAGTGTCCTCCCGTCTGATGTACTATCTTTAAGTCCAAGTTTATCAATGTACTGACCACGAGTCAGTCTAGGGTTGATATTACCCGTCTGAGCACGGCTCACGTCGTTGGCAAGCTTTTCGAGTAAGGTCGCATCTTGGCCCTGTTGGTCCTGAGGATCTTCATCGGTTGTGCTTAGAATCAGACTAAGAATACGGGCAATATCATACATTTCATCCGGTATTGGGAGAGCATCACTGAACTGATCGACAGCGGCCGACACAATTATTAGAAGATGAAGCTGATTGAAGATACCAATCACTCCACGAACTTGCTTGTTAAGAGCAAGAGTATTCTCATCGTCTCCTGCCCTGTCTTCCCCATCGCCGAGTAACGGTATTAATGCTATGCCAAGTTGATTTAACAACTCGACAAAATCTGGACTGTTCACGATTTCCACCTCACTTGTACAAGAAGTTAAAAGTCAAAATGTATCGTCTGCTCGCTTTTTTAAGGTGCATCTAGCGAGACCTATTGAAACAAAAGGTACGCATCGATACATTTCTATTATACATTGAAAAAATGCAGACGAGTCAACTATTAAAAGGATAAATAATGCAAAAGTGTTTTTTCCTTCACTTTCTTTCACAAAAATCAATCAATCCTTGTTATACTGTGAACTCATGACGACCAAATCACCCATTTTGATCAGTCTCTTCTTAGGCACAATTCTCTCTATTGTTGGTCTTTCACTCCTGACTAAAAAAACCTTATTTGCTTCAAACTCTTCATCACCAAAGGACACTTCTGCTGCGCAGACAAACTCAGTTATCTCTACTTCTTTTGACACTACCAACTTAAAAACGGAAGATGAATGGAAAAAGATGCTGACTCCAGAACAGTACGTCGTACTTCGCCTAGCGGGAACAGAGCGTCCCTTTACAGGTGTTTTACTACATGAGTCGAGGAAAGGAACGTATTATAGTGTGGGATGTGATAAACCACTTTTCACTTCAGAGCAGAAGTATGACTCAGGCACTGGTTGGCCAAGTTTTTGGGCGCCAATCACGAAAGATGCAGTTGTAATCCGAGATGATAGAAGTATTCCTTTTGAATCGAGGACGGAAGTTTTGGATCCTTGTGGCAATCACTTAGGACACTTGTTTGACGATGGCCCTCAGCCTACGGGATTTCGTTACTGCATGAATTCGGTTGCACTCAGGTTTGTACCTGACGAAAAACAACCTTAATTACTATTTAGAGGAAGGTCATCTATGAAAATTGCAATTTTGGGAACAGGGATGGTGGGAAGAGCTCATGCTGAAAAGCTGAGCCAAATCGGTCACGAAGTGATGTTTGGTACCCAAGATGTAGAAAAAACACTGCACAGTGAGGCACCAGATGCAATGGGAAACCCCGGCTTCTCAAGTTGGTACTCGGCCCACAGTCAGATCAAAGTGGCGTCATTTGCAGTTGCAGCCGAATATGGAGAACTCATCATTGAAGCTCTGAACGGCCAGGTCGCTGTTTCTGTTTTGACCCGTATTTCAGATCAGCTGGCAGGTAAAATTTTGATTGATATTGCCAATTCGTTAGACTTCTCAAAAGGAATGCCGCCTTCTCTGAGTGTCTGCAATACTGATTCGTTGGGCGAACAAATTCAAAAAGCTTTACCTCAGACAAAAGTAGTCAAGACACTTAATACAGTTACAGCGATGATCCAAGCTAATCCATTGGATTTGGCAAATGGAGACCACCATATTTTTATGAGTGGCAATGACGAGGCAGCCAAAAAACAAGTCACTCAACTTTTACAAGAATGGTATGGGTGGCGCCTGATTTTGGATTTGGGAGACATGACTACCGCTCGCGGGACTGAGATGTACTTGCCACTTTGGCTGAGTATTTTTGGCAAAGTTCAAAATCCATTGTTTAGTATTAAAGTTATTGTAGAAGAAAAGAAGTAGATACATGCAAATACAATTCTTGGGTGCTGCTGGAGTGGTCACAGGTTCGTGTTATGTGTTGACTGGAGAATCAGGTCAAACTGTCATGATTGACTGTGGTCTGTTTCAGGGAACTGCTGAAATTGAAAAAAATAATTTTAGTCCAATCGAGTGTGACTGCACTCAACTCTCTGGGATTATTTTGACCCACGCACATTTGGATCACTGTGGCCGTTTGCCCACACTGTTGGCCCAAGGGTTTCATCAGGATGTGTGGATGACTCCAGCAACTCGAGATATTACAGAAATTTCTCTGTACGATGCAGCCAAAATCAATGCACAAGATCATCCAGAACATCCTCTTTATGAAGAAAAAGATGTAACTGATATTTTAAATCGAGTGAAAACGATAGAGTATGACCAACCGTTTTCTATTGGAAATTTTTCTATCACCTTTAGGGATGCAGGACACATTTTAGGCTCTGCTATGGTAGAGATTATTGACCAAAGTGCAACGAGTCAGCTAAAAAAAGTTGTTTTCAGTGGAGATTTGGGGAACACTCCGCAAGATTTAATCTGTCCAACGGCAGTCATCAACTCCGGAGATGTCGTCGTCATGGAGTCTACCTATGGCGATCGCGTCCATCCTATCGAAGATTCAGCGGCTGTCTTACAATCAGAAATCCAGGCAGTGGAAGCAAATAGTGGCACTTTGTTGATTCCGTGTTTCTCGATTGAGCGATCTCAAGAGTTATTGCATTTATGTGTTCACTTGAAAAAAGAGGGCAGAATAAAAGAAGGGACACCAATTTATTTTGACAGTCCAATGGCAGAAAAAGTAACGGCGGTTTTTGAACAGTACCCCCAACTATACAATGAAGAGCTGAAACATGAGGCGAAACATGGTACGCCATTCCACTTTCCTGGACTACGAGTTGTGATGAACCAGGATGTACGGGCTGAGATGAACGGTGTAGAAGGTGCTAAAGTGATTGTAGCAGGCAGTGGCATGATGAATGGTGGTCGAATTGTATCTCATGCTCAGCGCTACTTGCCACTAGCTACGACGAGATTATTGTTTGTGGGTTATCAATCTGAAGCTACTCTCGGCAGATCAATCCTTGAAGGTCAAAAAAGTGTCAAAATAAAGGGAGAGTTCATTCAGGTGAACGCAACAGTCAATCAAACCCACTCGATGAGCTCTCATGCGGATCAACCGAAACTCTTAAACTGGTTAGCTAGAATCGAAGGGGTCAAAAAAGTCTTTTTAACCCACGGGGAAGATGTTTCTAGACAAGCATTGGCTGCCAAAATTCAATCAGAACTGCATATTTCTGAGGTGATCCTACCCAAGCCAAATCAAGTTATTTTGATGATTGTATAGGCAACTTTTCCATTGGGCGTTTCCACATGTACGTCTTCTCCCACTCCTCTTCCCATGAGCGCACTGCCAATTGGACTTTCTAAGGAAAGTTTACGAAGGGATAAATTTGATTCGTGCATGCTGACTATGGTAAAAGCGATCTCTTTTTTCCCTTGTAAAAGGGTAACCGTCGATCCAAATCCTACAACAAGCGCATTTGTCTGCTTTTGAACAACTTGGCCGTTTTTGAGTAGATGTCGCAATTGGGCGAGTTGACGATTAAGCGAACCGAGTTCAAATTTGGCATAAATGTAGGCGCCATTTTCTGATAAGTCACCCATCTCACGTGCAGTTTGCAGTCTAATCATCGCCTCTTTACGTTCATTGGAAAGTCGATCCACATCTATTTGCAGTTGTTGATACGCCTCAAGCGTAAAAGGAATAACTGGAACTGGATCAGGAAGTATTTGACGCATATTTTTTCTTTTGGATATTTTGTGAAAGCCGAGTTTCTCTAAAAGCACAGCTTGCAACAGCTAGACCTAGACCCAGTAAACTTCCGCCAACTACATCAGTTGTCCAGTGTTCACCAAGAGAAACTCTTGAGATGAGCATAATAGCACAGAATGAACCAGTTGCGGAAAACGCAACTATTTTCTGCGTTCTGGTTTTTGCTGTTTCGTAGAGAAAAAGAAACCAAACGTACACCACAAAAGCGGTTCTGTAAGAGTGACCAGATGGATAAGAGTGAAGCGTGTGGATGTATCCAGTGGGAAGTGAGAATCCGAGATCGTAACGGGAAAAGAGATGCGGTGGACCACTGTGGATGAGAAATGTCTTGCCAATAACCTCAATAAAAAGTCCAAAAGCATAGGAGAAGAAAATGACGAGACTCCGCCACTTATAATACACAAGTGCGGGAAAAAGTAAAAATAAGCTGATGATTTCCGCTGAGCCGATTAGACTAAATAGTGAGAAGCCCGTATCAAAAGAATCAGAGATGTGATCTTGTAATTTTACGGTGATGCTCAAATCAAGATGTTGGAAAAGATTTTGTTCGACAAGCAAAGAAAAGACAACAAAAAGACACAATATGATGCTAGCAAAAAAGAGTTCCCTGCGTTTCATGTTGGTATCGTCTCTTATTTCGACTCAAAATGCAAATTTCCTGATCCTCACAGTGGCCAAATTTGCTATGATGTGGTATGTCTTTTCGAGAAGCCGTGTATAGCTTGATTCGTGAAATTCCAGAAGGAAAAGTTGCCACATATGGGCAGGTAGCAGAGCTTGTGGGGAGCCCTGGAGCGGCTCGGGCGGTAGGTATGTGCATGAAGACAAACCCAGATGCGCCGAGAACTCCTTGTCATCGAATTGTCGCCTCGGACGGTAAGCTAACAGGTTACTCAGTAGGAGAAGGTCTTAAAACAAAAAAAGAACTGCTCTTAAAAGAGGGAGTCCTTTTCAAAGGGAATAGAGTTGATGTAGAGAGATCCTTGTGGCAACCCAATTGAAGGAAAGAATAATGAAGAAAAAGTTGTCCGGACCAAGTTTAATTGGTCTGTTAAAACCCTATCGCTTTTACATTGCTTTATTGATTTTCTTTGCTTTTTTAAGCAACGGGCTGAATCTATTTTTACCAAAAATCACTGCTGCAGCCATTGACTCTTTTAGTCGTGGGCAATTTGAATTCCTCACTTTGGTGGTGCAGTTTTCTGCTGCCTCATTCACCATTCTCGTTTTGCTCTATGTACAGCATATTGCTCAGACTTATGCTTCAGAAAAAGTTGCCAAAGACTTAAGAGAACAAGTTGTCGCTAAAATTTCTCGCCAAGACTATGCGTACATTCAATCTGCATCACCAGCAAGGCTTCTGACAAATTTGACCTCAGACATCGACGCAGTCAAGTTATTTGTTTCACAGGCCATTGTCTCAATTGTCTCCTCGATTTTCTTAATTATCGGCGCAAGTGTTTTACTCCTGATGATTAATTGGCGATTGGCCTTGATTGTGCTCCTGATTTTGCCCGTTATTGCAGCCACCTTTATGATTCTTTTTTCTCAAATAGGCGCACTCTTTAAAAGAAGTCAAGAAACAATCGATTGGCTAAATAAGGTTATAAACGAAAGTATCTTGGGTGCTGGATTAATTCGAATTCTCAACTCTCAGCAGCCAGAATTTCAAAAGTTCTTAGCCGCAAATATGGAAGCACGAAGCATCGGGTACAGTATTCTCCAGCTCTTTGCGAGTTTAATCCCAATCATTACATTCGTAGCGAGTATGGCTACTCTTTCTATTTTAGCTGTAGGAGGACGGTTTGTGATTGACGAATCGATGAGTTTGGGCAACTTCACTGCTTTCTTGAGCTATCTTTCAATGTTAATTTTTCCAATTGTGTTGATCGGTTTTATGAGCAGCGTGATTAGAAGAGCAGCAGCCTCCTATAAAAGAGTTTCGGAAGTTCTCAACATTCCGGAACAAAAACCCTCAAGTGAAGAAATGGCTCATTTATCAGGAAAAATTGAAATAAAAGAAGTAACCGTAAAGTATGGTGACAAACCCACCCTAAAAAACATTTCTTTTACGATCAAGGCTGGATCCAGAGTTGCGATCATCGGTCCGACAGCAGCAGGGAAGACGCAGCTACTTTACCTTTTGATCGGTTTAACTCGTCCCACGACTGGAAGTATTCTCTATGATGACAAGTCTCTGGAAACATATGACCAACAGTCGATTTATGACCAAATAGGTTTTGTATTTCAAGACAGCATTATTTTTAACATGAGTTTGCGGGAGAATATAGCCTTTAGCACTACCGTAACTGATCAAGATTTAGAAAAAGCCATCTCCACCGCCGAGTTGATGGACTTCATCAACGCTTTGCCAGATAAACTAGATACTGTGGTCGCTGAAAGAGGCTCGAGCTTATCTGGCGGTCAAAAACAGCGGATTATGCTGGCCCGCGCCTTGGCAGTGAACCCAAAAATTTTATTGCTCGATGATTTTACCGCAAGAGTCGATAGTAAAACGGAGCAAAAAATTGTGAAAAACATTGCCAAAAATTACCCTGATCTGACTTTGTTGTCAGTAACTCAAAAAATCGCTTCTGTAGAACAGTATCAAGAAATTATTTTGCTTATGGAGGGAGAGCTTTTAGCAAAAGGATCACATGTACAGTTGTTGAAATCATCTCCTGAGTATGTCCAAATATTCAACTCTCAAAAAAGTACAAATCGCTAGGAACTTCATTCTGAGTAACTCTTCCAATAAAAAAGACAAGCATGTGCTCACCATAATGACTTCGTTGAGGGAAGCACCCGTTTTTTAGACAGTTTTTCTCAGACGCTCAAAGTGTAGTCTGAATTGTTTTGGCAGCATTCTTAAGGTGGTGTGAAAACAAGAAAAAGTTAAAGATCATTGGAGATAATTCTGCGCTTGCTATTGTGTTATTAAGTTATTAGAATCTAGACTCTAGTGCCAGTCACTAGTTTTTTTTTGCCAAATTCATCCGTACTTCTTTGCCAAATTGGTAAAGATGTCTTTTTTTCTCTTTCAAATCCCGCTCAAGCCGGGATTTTTTTCGCCTTGATTATTCTATTTCAAGTAATTAAAGGGTTATTATGAGAGCCTATCTTTATTTAGAGGACGGAAGCATTTTTGAAGGGAGTCATTTTGGCGCCGAAGTAGAAACAGATGGAGAAGTAGTTTTCTCGACAGGAATGACTGGGTACGAGCAAAGTCTGACAGATCCATCATTTGCCGGTCAAATCCTGGTTTTCACTTTTCCACTAATTGGCAACTACGGTGTCCCAAAACCAATTCTCCGAGATAAACATCTGATGGAAAACTTCGAATCTGAGAAGATTTGGGTTCAAGGAGTTGTAGTTGGCGATGTAACTCATAGGCCTTCTCACTATCAGTCCAATGGATCTTTTGATTCGTGGTTACAGAAAAACAGCATTCCTGGAATTACAGGAATTGACACTAGAGCGTTAACTCAGAAATTACGGGAGTCTGGAACTTTACGTGGCAAGATTTCCCTCAAAAAGAAGAATCCAATTTGGACAACGTCACAAATAAACTGGGTCCAGCGAGCAAGTATTAAAACTCCTATTCGCTACAAGGCAGATAAAGATCTAACGAATGGCAAAACAATTGCTGTAATTGACTGCGGTGTAAAGCATGGAATTTTGCGGGCGCTACTTAATCGAGGTTTTGGTATTATCCGAATTCCTTGGAATCTAAATCCGTTGTCGTTAAAAGAAAAATTTGATGGAGTGCTCTGCTCTAATGGCCCCGGTGATCCCAAAAACTGTGCGGAAACTGTCACGAATATCCAATCTGTTTTGGCTGCCAAAGTTCCTTTTTTAGGTATTTGCTTAGGTCATCAACTCTTTGCCTTAGCTTCCGGGGCAGATACATTTAAATTGCCGTATGGTCATCGAGGTTTAAATCAACCTTGCCAGGATGTTTTTACCAAACAAGCCTACTTAACCTCTCAAAATCATGGGTACGCAGTGAAACGAGTAAGTATCCCTGAGAGCTGCGAAGAATGGTTTATTAGTTTGAATGACGATACGAATGAGGGTTTGCGTAGCAAGACGCAGAAGGCGTGGAGTATTCAGTTTCATCCGGAAGGTGAGCCGGGTCCATTTGATACAGATTGGATATTTGAGGTATTGAAATGAAAGCGATCATGAAAAAAGCAATGAATACGGTGCTACTTCTTGGTTCTGGAGCGCTGAAGATTGGAGAAGCCGGAGAGTTTGACTACTCAGGAACTCAGGCAATCAAAGCCTTAAAAGAAGAAGGTAAAAGAATCATTCTCATTAATCCGAATGTCGCCACCATTCAAACCTCAGAAGGATTGGCTGACGAGATTTATTTTTTACCAGTGACTCCTTATTTTGTTGAAAAAGTTATTGCAAAAGAAAAACCGCAAGGAATCTTACTTTCATTTGGTGGCCAGACAGCACTAAACTGTGGTATGGAGTTATTTCATTCAGGTGTATTGACCAAGTACTCAGTTAAGGTTTTGGGAACTCCAGTTCAAGCGATTGTGGATACGGAAGATCGTGAGAAATTTGCTGCCCGTTTAAGTAAAATTGGTTTGAAAACTGCAAAAGGAAAGACCGTTCACTCAGTTGAGAAAGGAATGGAGTACGCCGTTGAACTTGGGTATCCAGTGATGTTAAGAACAGGATTTGCTTTGGGTGGAGCTGGGTCCGGTGTGGCCAAAACAGCAGAAGCCTTGCAGGCACTTTTGAAAAAAGCATTTGCTACTTCACCACAAGTGATTGTTGAGGAGTCGTTGGCAGGATGGAAAGAAATTGAGTACGAGGTTGTACGTGACCAAGCTAACAACTGTATTACTGTCTGTAATATGGAAAACATTGATCCCGTCGGAATTCACACCGGTGAATCAATCGTTGTCGCCCCATCACAAACTTTAAATAATAAAGAGTATTTCTTATTGAGACAGGTTGCGATGGATGCGATTCGAGAGTTAAAAATTGTGGGTGAGTGTAATATTCAGTACGCATTGAATCCAAAAAACAGCGACTACAGAATTATAGAGGTCAATGCTCGCCTTTCTCGTTCATCTGCGTTGGCTTCCAAAGCGACCGGGTATCCATTGGCGTATATTGCAGCTAAACTAGCGCTCGGAAAAACGTTGCCAGAACTACGGAACTTAGTGACCAAAAAAACTTCGGCTTTCTTTGAGCCAGCCCTTGATTATGTGGTGGTAAAAATGCCTCGCTGGGACTTAGATAAATACTCTCACGCAGTGACTGAAATTGGTAGTGAAATGAAAAGTGTGGGTGAAGTTATGGCGATTGGGAGAACATTTGAAGAAGCCATCCAAAAGGGCACCCGAATGCTGAATGATGGGTACCAGGGAGTGATCGACACACATTTTGCCGCTGATTCAAAAGCTGAACTGCTACAAAAATTACACGTTCCAAATAGTATCCGTTTATTGACTATTTGCTCTGCGTTAAGAGCTGGTATTTCAGTACGTACCGTTGCTGAAATTACGCAGATAGATACATGGTTTTTAGAAAAACTGCAATCGATTATTGAAACATACAAGAAAATTCAACAGCAGCCGAATCTTGCTCCAGAATTGTTTTTGGAAGCCAAGAGAAAAGGTTTTTCTGATAAGCAGATTGCGGACTTGATTGGGAAGACGGAAGAGCAAGTGAGAGTAAAACGTAAAAAATTAGGAATTCTTCCGGTGGTTAAGCGAATTGATACACTGGCCGGGGAGTTTCCTGCACAAACAAATTATCTCTACTTCACGTACTCAGCCACTCACGCTGATCACACGGCAAACCCTGAGGAAAGAAAGGCAATCGTGATTGGTGGTGGACCATATTCAATTGGTACATCTGTGGAATTTGATTGGTGCGCGGTAAATACAATTTTGACTCTCAAAAAAAATGGAGTTAGTTCTGTGATGGTGAACTGTAATCCAGAGACAGTGTCAACTGATTACGACAACTCAGACTATCTTTACTTTGAGGCGCTCTGTTTGGAACAAATTCTGGATATTTATGATATTGAACAGTCACCGTTTATTCTATCTGTTGGAGGTCAAATTCCAAACAATTTGGCACAAAAATTACACGCCCATGGTGTGCCAATCTTAGGTACAGCAGCAGAGGATATTCAGCGTGCGGAAGATAGACAGTTATTTAGTGCCCTGCTGGATCGGTTAAAAATTGTGCAACCAGCTTGGTGTGAAGCAAATAATGCAAAAAAAGCGTTGGCCTTGGCTCGGGAAATTGGTTATCCTATTTTGGTCCGACCATCTTTTGTTCTTTCTGGAAAAGCCATGAGTGTGTTGAAGTCCGAACAGGATTTAGAAAATTATATGGAACGCAATCAACTTGATTTAAGAGAGCATCCTTTAGTCATGAGCTACTTTCTGAACACTGCTCGTGAGTGTGACTACGATGGAGTGGCGCAAAACGGTGTTGTGGTTCGATCAGCTTTATCTGAGCATCTAGAAGCAGGTGGTGTTCACTCTGGGGATTCAACTCTAGCTTTACCGTCAATAACTCTGTCCGATCATATTAAGCATCAGATTCAAAAGTCAGTTGAAGATATTGTAAGGACGCTCCATGTAAATGGGCCTTTTAACATTCAGTTCCTGATTGATGATGATGTCCCGTATGTGATTGAATGTAATTTGCGTGCCTCAAGAAGCATGCCTTTTGTGAGTAAAGTACTCAGACAGAACTTTATTGAGAGCGCCACGGAAATTATATTAAACAAAAAATTGTCCCCAATTCCAATGCAGCAGCTGCCGTATCAAGCAGTAAAAGTTCCCCAGTTTTCTTTTTTGAAACTGAGAGGAAGTGATCCAATTTTGCGAGTGGAAATGGCATCTACAGGTGAAGTTGCTGCGTTTGGCAGAGATATTTACGATGCCTATTTAAAAGGATTACTATCGACCAATGTGAAGCTACCACAAAAGAAAGCCGTGTTGGTAAGTTTAGGTGGAGCGAGAAATAAATTAAACTTTGTTGAAAGTTGCCGATTACTGATGAACCTTGGTTACACAATCTACGCCACTTCAGGTACGTTTTTGTTCTTAAGAGAAAATCGGATTACCACGATTCAAATTAGTAAGATTCAAGAATGTAAACATCCCGACGTGACAGACTTGATGATGAATCATGAAATTGATTTTGCCGTGGTTGTTCCAAGATCACATAAAAATTCAACACCAAAGAAAACCAAAAATGGGTATACAGATGGATATATTATGCGGCGATTAGCGGTAGATTTTGGTATTCCAGTTTTTGCATCAACAGATAATGCCAGATACTTTATTGAAGCAGTTGGCAAATATAAACAGGAAGATTTAGAAGTAAAATCTTGGCGCGAATATGTTACACAATTATAAAATAATTAAAGGAACCCATGCTCAAAAATAATTTTTTCCAACAGGATATTTTGACTGCTGATCAATTTACTCATGCTGATCTTCAACTAATTCTTGAATGTGGGAAGAAAATGAAAAAAATTGTCGAGACAAAAGGGTCGACAGATATTTTAAAGGGCAAGTTAATGACTGCTCTTTTTTATGAGCCTTCTAGCAGAACCTTTGGTTCTTTTATAGCCGCCATGCAAAGACTTGGTGGAAGTTTTATTCCACTTCAAGGAGTGAGTTACTCATCAGTAAGTAAAGGTGAAACGTTGGCAGATACAATTCGGACATTTGCATGCTACTCAGATATAGTAGTGATTCGTCATCCTGATCTTGGCTCCGCTCGGATTGCTGCAGATTTTTCTGAAAAGCCAATCATTAATGCAGGGGATGGAGTTGGAGAGCATCCTTCTCAAGCCTTATTAGATTTTTTTACGATCAGCGATCATTTTCAGTCCCCGGAGAGTTTGACGGTCACAATGGTTGGTGACTTACTTAATGGTCGGACAGTTCACTCTTTATCCAAGCTCCTTTCTCTGTACAAGTCAATGAAAATCAACCTAGTCTCACCTGACATTTTGCGTTTACCAAGTGGCTTATTAGAAAAGTTACGAGAACGGGGAGTCATAATTCATGAAAGTACTACCTTGGATGATGTCTTACATGAAACGGATGTGTTGTACGTTACCCGAGTTCAAAAAGAGCGATTTACAGATCTTGATCTATATGAAAAACTAAAGGATGATTACATTATCACACCAGCTTTACTGAAGAGAGCTAAAAAATCTGCTATCATCATGCACCCATTACCAAGAGTTGGAGAAATTACGATGGATGTTGATTTAGATAAACGTGCCGTCTACATTACAGAACAGATGAGAAATGGGATGTATGTCAGAATGGCTTTACTAGCCCTCATTTTACAAAAAGAAGGAGTGTAGTCAGCCTATGTCACTCATTAAACTTCCAGGATTAATTGACCCCCACGTTCACTTGCGAGAACCAGGCGCAACTCAGAAAGAAGATTTTCTGACTGGTAGTAGAGCTGCCGTTAAAGGTGGCTTTACTTTTATCATTGACATGCCAAATAACCCCTATCCGACTATCACGATGGAGCGTTTGAGGGAAAAAATTGAGTTAGCCAAAAAAGCTGTTTGTGGGGTTGGCTTTCACTATGGCACAAACGGTCTGAATACAGCCTCATTTGCTGAAGCAGCAGTTCACCCTAGTGTTTTTGGTTTGAAATTATACTGTAATCATACTACTGGGGAAATGCTGTTGGAAAATCCAGTTCTGGTAGAAAAAGTTTTTTCAACATGGCCCGTTGGTAAACCAATTCTGGTTCATGCAGAAGGTGATCAGTTGAAAATGACAATTGATTATGCCCTGAAGCATGGTCAAAGACTACATGTCTGTCATATTACACAAGCTGATGAAGTTGTGATGGTTCGTCATGCAAAAGCTGAAGGTCAACAGATTACTGCCGGGGTGTGTCCTCATCACTTATATATGACTGGGGCCGATCGAGAAAAAATGGGGAGTTGGGCAACAATGAAACCGCCACTTGGCACTCAGGCGGATCAGGATGAATTGTGGAACGGGCTCAATGATGGCACAATTGATATTGTGGAGACAGATCATGCTCCTCACACGATTGAAGAAAAAAAAAGACAACCCGCTCCGTTTGGTGTGCCAGGACTAGAAACAGCAGTCGGACTAATGTTTAAAGCAGTTCACGATGGAAAATTTCCTTTAGAAAAAATTCAGGCTGTCATGCATGACAATGCTCAGAAAATCTTTGCAATTCTAGAGTATGCAGATACCTATATAGAACTTGATCCAGAGAAAACTTGGAAGGTTGGGGCATCTGGATATGAGTCAAAGTGTGGCTGGTCTCCGTTTGATGGTTGGGAACTGTATGGTGCAGTTGAAAAAGTTGTTTTACAAGGAAAAATACTGATTGAAGCTGGCAAACTTGTTGAATAATTGATAATAAAATGAAAAGGAACCCATGTTAAAAACGCCATTTTATGATCCAAAAAAATCATACGATGAAAACTATGAGCAGGGTCCGTTTGGAGATTTTACGCAAGTCATTTTTAAATCGACTGACAGAGCAGGTGAGCCAAAATATTCCTTTTTAGGTCAGCCGGTTTATTTGCCTTTTGGAATCCCGGCGGGGCCTCTTTTAAATAGCCGCTTCACTAGTGCTGCTTTTAAAAAAGGGTTCGATATTTGCGTTTATAAAACTGTTCGAGCAAAAAGTCACCCTTGCCACCCATGGCCGAATGTTCTGGCTGCTCATTTTAATGGTGACTTAACATTAGAAGAGGCCTCTAAAAACATTGTGGCAGACACCGACTACACTGAACCACTCTCAATTACAAACTCCTTCGGTGTGCCATCAAAACCAGTTGAGGAATGGCAAGATGATATCAAACAGGCGCTCTCTCATGTGAGCAAAGGCCAAGTCTTAATAGCAAGCTTTCAAGGCACTAGTGATGGCAGTGGAGATTTCGAAAAGTATGTAACTGACTTTGTATTAGCTGCCAAATTAGTCAAAGAAGCTGGAGCAAAAATTCTTGAAGCAAATTTGAGTTGTCCAAATGAAGGAAAAACTGACTTGTTGTGTTTTGACATTCCCAGAACAAAAGCTATCGCTGAAAGAATTAAAGCTGAAGTTGGTACTACACCACTCATTTTAAAAATTGCCTATATGGATGAGAAACTATTACGTGAATTCGTGCAAGAGTTAGGGAATGTAGTGCAAGCTTTTTCAGCAATTAATACGATTGCAGCAACTATTGTGGACAGTGAAGGAAAACAGGCACTTCCTGGTGAAGGACGTGCCAGAAGTGGAGTCTGTGGGGCTGGAATTAAGTGGGCAGGAATGGAGATGGTGAGTCGTCTTGTTGCTCTGAGAAAAGAATTTAATATGAACTATGAAATTATCGGCGTAGGAGGTGTATTAAACGCTGAAGACTATCAAGCATATAGGGACAGTGGAGCTGATGCAGTTATGAGTGCAACCGGTGCTATGTGGAATCCTGAACTAGCAGAAGAAATATATCAACAAAAAACCTAACTAAAGGAATGCATGAATATGAATAAATCAGTGGCTCAAGCACTCTTGGAGATCAATGCAGTAGGTTTTTCTTTAGAAAAACCAATTGTTTTTAAATCCGGAATTATCTCACCAGTCTATGTGGATAATAGAAAATTACCATTTTTTCCAACAAACTGGAAAACGGTTTTAGAAGCACTCGCGCTTCTCATTGAAGAATCAAGAATTGAATTTGATGTAGTCGCCGGCATCGAAACAGCCGGTATTCCACACAGTGCAGCACTAGGTTTTATGTTAAAGAAACCATCAGTATTTGTCAGGAAACAAGCGAAGGATCATGGAACGAAGAAAATGGTTGAAGGTGGAGATGTCAGAGGCAAAAGAGTCTTACTGATTGAGGACCATGTAACTACGGGTGGTTCTAGCTTAGCCGGAGTAAAGTCCCTAAGGGCCGAAGGTGCGATCGTGACAGACTGTTTAAGTATAACCAGTTATGAATTTGAAGAAGTCACTAAAGCATTTGGTTATGCTCAAGTCACACTACATACAGCCACAACTTTTCAAGCGATACTGACGGAGGCTGTCGTAATGAAAAAAATGAATGAGGTTGAGATGGCTACCGTGAAAAATTGGTTAGGTAATCCACATGATTGGGGAAAGTAATATGTCACCCGCAGAACTCAAGCTCCATACCCGTGAACAACAAGTAAATTCTCTTTTGTGTGTTGGATTAGACTCTGAAATAAAAAAAATTCCTCAACAATTTTTAAAGATGGCTTTGCCGCAGTATGAATTTAATAAGTGGATCATTGAACAAACTCATGCGTATGTTTCTGCTTATAAACCAAACTTGGCCTACTACGAAGCTCGGGGTGATCAAGGAATCAAAGAGTTGAAGATGACGATGGAGTACTTGCAAGAATATCACCCCGACATATTCACTGTCTGTGATGCCAAGCGGGCAGATATCGGTCCGACCAACTCTGGATATGTGACCGGCATTTTTGACTGGTTCGGTTTTGATTCAATTACGCTTCATCCATACTTAGGTCGGGAAGCGTTAGCACCATTTTTGGAAAGAACAGATAAAATATCAATTATTTTGGCCAGAACTTCAAATCCCGGAGCGGGAGAGTTTCAAGATTTGCTTGTTTCTGGTAAGCCGCTGTGGCAAAAAGTAGCGGAGACTGTTAGTCGAAATTGGAATATACATCAGAACTGCATGCTCGTGGTTGGAGCAACATATCCTCAAGAAATGGCTGAAATCAGGAAAGTTGTAGGTGACATGACGTTCCTAGTTCCCGGAATTGGTGCACAAGGTGGAGATGTGCAATTGAGCGTGACAGCGGGGTTGAATGTGCAAAAGAGTGGAATCATCATCAATTCTGCTCGAGGAATAATTTTTGCTGAAAATCCAGGAAATGCTGCATTAAATTTAAGAAACGAAATTAATACATATAGGTAAATTATGAATAAACATGTTCACACTATTGACCACCCATTTGTGATCGATTCTCTCACCCACTTAAGAGATGTTGATACAGGACTGCAAAAGTTTCGTCACCACTCTGATCAAATTTGCCAGCTGCTATTTGCTGAGGCAATTAGAGGTTTAGAATTTAAAACGGTCACGATTACCACCCCAATTGAAAAAACATCTGCGCAGAAACTACAAGATGAGGTGATTGTGGTGCCGGTTTTAAGAGCTGGATTGGCAATGTTATTTGGAGCACTACAACTCCTGCCAAAGTCGAAAATTGGATTTGTGGGCTTGGAGAGAGATGAAGAAACAGCGGTGGCAAGGGAGTACTACTGGAAACTGCCAAAAATTACACCGAGCTCAGTGGTCATCGTGACTGATCCGATGCTAGCAACTGGAGGTTCGATCCTTCATTTGTTGAGACGAGTTTCTCAGGAACACCCCAAAAATATCAGGGTGGTCTGTGTGATTGCTTCTCCGGAAGGAGTGGCTGCATTGCAAGCAGAGTTTCCAGATGTTGAGATTTTTACAGCTGCCGTGGACTCACGCTTGAACGCCAAAAAGTATATCGTACCTGGTTTGGGTGACTACGGAGATCGATATTTTGGAACAACAGAGTAAGTTGCTCTCGCTCACTCTTTCTCTCTCTCAGAATAGTGAACAAACAACCTCGCCTTTTCAGTACTTCATTTAATTAAATCACTATACTTGTGCAGAAATTTCTGAATTTTGGGATCAATCACGACTTGGCAATAGGACTGACTTGCATTATTTTCATAGTATTTTTGATGATACTCTTCTGCGGTAAAAAACTGATCTAATCTTTTGATCTCGGTTATAACTGGGTGATGAAACTCATCTACTTCTTTCAATTGTGTCAACATCTCCTCAGCTTGTTTTTGTTGTTCTACTGATGTGAATAAAATAATAGAGCGATATTGTGTTCCCATATCTGCACCTTGTTGGTTGATTGTAGTGGGATCGTGAACATGCCAAAAAATATCGAGTAATTGAGTATAAGTGATGATGGAAGGATCAAACTCAATTTTTATTACTTCGGCGTGACCCGTAAGCTCTTCACTGACCTGAAAATAGCTGGGATGGGCAATTTCCCCACCTGCATACCCAGAAGTGACAGAAGTAACTCCTTTGAGACGAGAGAATATCGCTTCAGTACACCAAAAGCAGCCGCCACCAAAAACAGCCACTTCTAATCTGGATTGAGAGTTAGACATTATTTATTTTCCTCTGCTGGTACAAATGTTATAGAAAGTGAGTTGACACAGTGACGAGTGTCAGTTTCTGTGTAGTTTTCACCAGTGAAGACATGACCCAAATGAGCGCCACAAGTAGTGCACTGGATTTCTGTTCTACGACCATCTTTGTCTGGAATATTTTTTACAGCCCCATCGATTTCTTGATCAAAACTCGGCCAACCACAATTTGAGTGAAACTTTCGATCTGATATGTACAATGGGGTGTTACATTGCCGGCAGATGTACATGCCATCTCGGTAGAAATCATCGTACTCTCCTGTAAAAGGTGCTTCAGTTCCTTTCTCAATGATGACGTCTGCTTCTTGAGGTGTGAGTTTGTTTAATTGCACTTATTTATCATAGCATATCTACTAAATCCTATAACATTTGCTATTTCTATTAGGATAGTGTATACTCCAATAACTTATTAACAGAAATAAGATTCTTCGTTTGTTTCTTTCTTCATTTAGAAAAGATTTTCAATAAAAACTATAGTATCTTTTTTCTCTTCCAACCCTTCAATGAAGGTGTTGTGGATAAAGGTACATATGTATTCACAATCTCGTGGATCTTCCAGAAGTTTTTCTTCTCGCGGTAGTTCATCTCGTGGCAGTTCGTCACGTGGTTTTTCTAGCCGCAGCGGAAGTCGATCGGGAGTGGGAAGACAAAAATCCTTCGATCCATCTCATTTAGTAAGTAAGGCTCCAGAGCAGCCACAAGTGGCAGCTCCAGTCTATGTACCAACTAACTCATTTGCGAGTTTTGGTTTAACTGAGCAGTTATTGAGAAATATTACTGCTCATGGTTACACCGATCCTACTTCAATTCAGGATGAAACAATTCCTGCTTTGATGGCAAATAAAGACGTGATTGGGCTAGCAAACACAGGAACCGGCAAAACTGCCGCTTTCTTAATTCCTTTGATAAACAAGATTTATCTAGATAAAAATCAAAGAGTTTTAATTGTTGCTCCCACACGTGAGTTAGCCGTACAGATTGAACAAGAGTTCAGACAGTTTGCTACAGGAATGAGACTGTTCTCAGCACTCTGTATTGGTGGAACAAGCATGTATCAACAGATTCAACGCTTGCGCCAACATCCAGCAGTGGTTATCGGAACTCCAGGTAGATTGGCAGACTTAGAGCAACAACGAGCTTTAGACCTACATCTATTTAACAACTTAGTCTTAGACGAAGTTGACCAGATGGTCGATATGGGCTTCATCCGAGATGTAAAACATATTGTGTCGCAATTACCATCACCGAGGCAAACATTGTTTTTCTCCGCAACTTTGCCAATAGAATTAGAACAATTAACTCGACAGTTCCTGAATAACCCAATCAAGATTTCCGTTAAATCTCGTGAAACGTCAATTAATATCGACCAAGATATTATTAAGACCAATGGTCGTTTAAAAATTGATGTGCTTCACGAAATGTTACAACTAGATGAGTTTAGTAAAGTGCTCGTCTTTTTACGCACCAAACGTGGCACCGAAAAATTAGCTGAAACTTTGGACAAACGAGGCCTCATCGTGGCTTCCATCCATGGGAATAAATCTCAAAACCAACGACAACGTGCAATTGATTCATTTAAAAGTAATCGAGTTCGCATCTTACTCGCAACAGATGTAGCCTCTCGTGGTTTAGATATTGATAACGTGACTCACGTGATTAATTTCGATTTACCAGAATCCTACGAAGCCTACATTCACCGGATTGGAAGAACTGGACGTGCAGACAAAAAAGGGATTGCTTTAACATTTGTTGACTAAATTTGTGATATAAATACTGTTAGCTACATTACTCAAAGTACTGTTAGCTGACAGTGAAAAAATCTCATTTTACATTTCCAAATTATCGTGCAGTGACTTCTTTTGTCGTGATCCTAGCTCTTTTGTCAGTCGGTTTTTGGTTGCGATTTACTCATCCTGATTACTATCCAATTGGCTTTGATCAAATTCAAATTTTGGAAGCAGCTGAACACATTCAGCAAAATCACTTCGTGCTGCTTGGACCGAGAACAGGGCCAGCACCTATGTTTACTGGTCCGCTCATTTACTATGTAGCTGGAGGGTTGAGTTACTTTATCACCACACCATATGTCTTAGTTGCCACTGCGCTAGTATTATTTGCAGCAACTTTTGGGATCTTCACAGTATTACTCAAGAAGTACCTTGACGATGAAGTTTTGAGCTGGCTGATACTGGCCTTGTATTCACTTTCACCATACCAAGTCATGCTAGATCGAGTGCCCTGGAATCCGAATTTGACCTTTCTTGCTTCTGCCCTCGTCTTTCTACCATTGTTCGGGAAAATAGGGAAAAAGTTAACCCCTTTTGATTTCTTGTGCATTTTTTGCGGCTCATTTTTGGGATATCAAGCTCATTTTTCTGGGTTTTTGTTGCCACTTTTTGTAATGGTTTGTACTTTTATTTGGTTTAGGAAGCAATGGCTAGTTCCGCTCATCAGTTTCAGTGGTTTAGCAATCTCGCTTTTTCCAACTGTTCTTTTTGACCTTAGACATGATTTTTTAAATACGAGAGGTTTTTTATTTTTGCTCACCCAACGAGGTTCTGGTCCTCAATTAGACACACCACTTTGGGTACGATTTTATAGAGATACGTTGGTGACTATTGAAAATATGGGGAAAGTCACTTTCTTAACAGCACCATACCCAATTTTAATGAGTATTGGTTTATTCATTATTCTCGTTTACTTATGGAAATACTGCCGGGGGAAATCTTCGTTCTGGTGGCCAATTTTCTGGGTGCTTGGCCTAAACGTGATTTTTATGTTTTATCGTGGCTCAAAACCAGAATACTATTTCCTTCTTCAATTTCCTGCTTTATTTTTTATTTTGGCTCAAATATTGAGGCCTTTCTTTAAAAATCGAGTCACAAGTATGATTGCGATTGGCGGATTTGGTTTGTACTCAATCTTTTCTTTGACGTATCAACAAAGAAAACCTCCTTCGCTCAGTTTAGGGAATCAACTGGCTGCTTCCCAACAGGCGAGAAATTTCCAAGAAAGGAACTCTTCTATTTTGGTGTATGACATGTCAAACGTTGAGTCGCTCGGTCCTAGATACCTCTTACGCGATCTCCCAAGTGGTAGCGCCACGAGCTCTGTTGCAACCACGCATTTAATTTATCCTTATTTTCATGACTCACCAGTTTCATATTCATATGGAGAGATTGCAGTTTGGCAAGATCCTCGGACTGACCAGACAAAGAACTATCTAGTTCGAAAAGAAGTAATTATTTCCTCACCAAAAGACATGTTCTTACTAGAAGAACATTACAAACAGGAGAAATATCCAGCTGCAGACACCTTTTATAAAATTCAAAAGAATGACAAAACATTAGCTGAACTATTCTTTATAGACAGTAAGCAGGCAAATCAGACGTACAATCTGTTTATGGACAGTATTGAGAACCAGTGGGATAAGGCACAAAAAAAGTGGCAGCCATTTGATCTGGATGGAAGTGCTGGTTATCTCAGACCAGCTACTGGAACAACGCTGTTGGTGAGATTTGTAAATCCTGATTTAACTCCCAATGAAGAATTACATGTTCTATCTGCCCTGGAGATTTTATAAATGAACAGCATTAAACCTTCGATTGAAGTCGTACCCACTCAGATAGCTATCCCACTACAAAAGAATACATTACTGACTAGAATTTTAAAAATCATTAATAGTAATGAGGAGATTTTAACCCTGTGGAGAATTACAAACGTTATGGCTGTAAATCGTCTGTCCATGACAGATCATGGAATTTTACACTTTAACATTGTGGCAAATAATAGCTTGCAAATTATGCGAGCGCTTCATGCAGAACAAGTCAATTTCTCTATTTGTAAGGATTACAAACTTCCATATGAATATGCCGAAGTGGTTGTTGTGCTGGCAAGTTTACTCCATGACTTGGGCATGTCGGTTCATCGAGTTGGTCACGAAGAGTTTAGCATTATCTTGGTAAATACACTCCTCAAAGAAATTCTCGATTTCTTACCAATTTCCCAAAAAACCATTTTGATTTCTGAAGTGCTGCACGCGATCATTAGTCACCGTAGCGATGGCAAGCCACTGACGATTGAAGCAGGAATTGTTCGAGTTGCGGATGCTTTGGATATGTCTCAAGGGAGGACACGTTTGCCCTATGAGCAAGGAAAGATCGACATCCACTCTGTATCTGCCTTGGCAATTGACGGAGTGAAAATTAAAAGAGGTACAAAGTTGCCGGTTGAAGTTGATATTACGATGAATCACACAGCGGGTATTTTCCAAATTGATGAACTTTTGAAAAAAAAGGTGATTGGCTCCGGCCTGGAGAAATATCTAGAAATAAAGATTTATATCGATCGAGGTCGCGGGAAACAACTTTTTAAAGACTTTTTACAAAAGTAAACTCATGAGCTCACTCTTATTTTCCATTTTTTCCATCTTTATTGCTTGTTTGATTGCTTTTCTGATGATTAAAATAGGTGAATTTTGCCAAAAAAGGATTCAATTTTTACACGACCCAGTGTATGTACCTAGTCAAGCAGAAGCTGTTCAGCGGATGATTCAACTCTCTCGGCCACAAGTGAAAGACAGGGTATGTGATCTAGGATCTGGAAATGGACGGCTTGTCATAGATTTTGCAAAACTTGGGTGTCAAACAATTGGGTATGAAATAGATCCATTTCTCGTTTGGGAATCTAAAAATAATATTCAAAAAAATGGAGTATCCGATAGAGCTCAAATTTGCTGGAAAAGTTTTTGGCTGGCTGATCTATCACAGGTAGATATTCTGTTGTTATTTATGACGGCAAGCATTATGGAAAAGTTGGAGCTAAAACTACGAGCGGAACTAAAGCCTGGCGCTAAGGTAGTTTCACAACGATTTCCACTCCCGCATTGGAAGCCAGAGAAAAAGATCGGTGACTGTTATCTCTACATTCAAAAGTAAGAGCAGATTTCTCTATCGCTTGCGTGCAACTTTTAATATGTTAGCAAACCAAATTAACTCATCATAAAAACGGGTAATTCTTCTTTGATACTTTTCTTGTTGATCTTCCACGAGTTTGCCTTCGACAAACAACTGCTCATCATTTGGAAAGTTCAGATCCACCGCTGTTGAAATGAGTCCCATCTCTCTGGTTGCGAGAACAAGTGCTTCAACTGCGCGCACTCCTCCCCAAGGTCCACTTGAAACACCTGCAAAAGCGACAGGTTTATGATTGTAATTCTGCAGTTCACTATCAAGTAACTTTTTCAAACTACCCGGAAAACTGTGATTGTATTCCGGTGAGACAATGACAAATGCATCTGCTCTAGCAGTAATTTCACTGTATTGAGGGTTCTTGCTTTCCTCATCATTTCCATCAAAAGGTAGGTAGAAGTCGTTGGGGTCAATCAACTGGGACTCTATGTCTGGCATCGTACAAGCAACCTCGTGCACGAGCTGTGCTGCAAAGACGGAAACTCGTTTGGGACGAATAGTACCTACTATAACTGGAATAAAAAGTTTGGTCATAATTTCCTTTCTACCAGTATCTGACTTTCTCCCGCCTCATCAAGTCCCAAAATAGCTGTTTTTTTATTCAGATCAGGGTATGATGAAATGATGCAAGTATATTCAGTCAAATCATTAGAAGAAAAAGCTACTCGTGACGGATTTGGCGATGCGTTGCTAGAAATTGGTAAAAAAAACAGCAACGTAGTTGTTCTTTCAGCCGATTTGGCTGAATCAACGAGAGTGCAGCAGTTTGAAAAAGAGTTTCCAAATAGATTTTTTGAGGTTGGTGTAGCAGAGCAAAACTTGATGGGAGTTGCTGCTGGATTAGCATTGTCTGGGAAAATTCCCTTCGTGGCAAGTTATGCCGTGTTTAGCCCTGGAAGGAATTGGGATCAATTGCGAGTGAGTGTCTGCTACTCAAACGCCAATGTGAAGATTATTGGCGGCCATACCGGCTTAACTGTTGGACCAGATGGTGCTACACATCAAGCGTTGGAAGATATTGCAATTACTCGAGTGCTCCCAAACCTGACAGTGATCGTCCCTTGTGATTATGAGGAAGCACGGAAGGCGACAGTTGAGACAGCAAACAAAAACGGGGCGGTGTATCTTCGTCTTAGTCGTGAAAAAAGTCCTCAACTGACGAATGAAGCGACTGCTTTTCAAGTCGGGGTCGCAAACATTTTGAGAGAAGGGCTGGATGTCACGATTATTGGTTGTGGGCCACTGTTAGGAGAAGCTCTAAAAGCTGCTGAAAAATTAGCTGATGAGGGGATTGACGTGGAAGTTATTAATAATCATACGATTAAGCCTTTAGATGACAAAACGCTTCTCAAATCAATTAAAAAAACGAAAGCAGTTGTAACTGTGGAAGAGCATCAAATTATTGGTGGAATGGGAAGCTCCATCGCCGAGCTTAGTAGCCAAAATATTCCAGTACCAATTGAGATGATTGGCGTACATGATACGTTTGGCGAGTCAGGGAAAGCAGCTGAGCTTTTAGAAAAATATCATTTAACCGAAATGTCAATTTACGATGCCGTAAAAAAAGTATTCGCTCGAAAAGCTCAGATGGAGAAGTAAAACAATAACAGAAGCTTACTCTGCTTTTCTTGTCCAGTTTGTCCCTTCTTGAAATTGTGGAAGTGCTTGGAATTGGGTGATGCAGTTGTCACAGACCAGTTGCCATTTTTGAGAGGCATCAATTTTTATTCGATGTAACGAATTTCTTGGTTTGCCACAGTTGAAACAGTATCTTTTTTTCATTGGGCTCATTGTACTCTAGTTGTGATATCCTGGCATCTGACTTTTAAATTAGCATGAAGAAAATAATTATTGGACTAGCTTTTTTTCTGATCACTGCTGGAGTCGGCTTAGCAGTATTTTTGTATGGTTCTTTCAATCAAGTCGCCGTCCATTCTAGTGTTGTTTCAACTCCAACCCCAAAGCCGAAAGTAGAAGGATTTAACGCTTTGGAACCGTTCAATATTTTACTGCTTGGATATGGAGGTGGAACCCATCAAGGTGGAAAGCTCACCGATACCATTCTCCTCGCATCAATTCAACCTCAGCAAAAGCGCGTTTTTTTAATTTCTATACCAAGAGACTTATGGGTTTCATTGCCAATCAAGGGCAATGAAGAAAGCTACTGGAAGATGAACGCTGCCTACGCAATTGGAGCTGATGATATAGGTTATCCAGATAAGAATGAACAATTTACTGGCAAAGCAGGCGGCGGTGAGTTAGCGAAGTTGGTTGTCACCAAAGTGACAGGACTTTCCGTTCATAGATTTGCGGCTTTAGACTTCAACGGATTTAAAAAAACAATAGATACACTTGGTAGCATTAGCGTAAAAGTAGATCGCACCTTTGATGACTTTCACTATCCAATTGAAGGGAAAGAAAATGAGACGTGTGATAAAACTCCAGAGGACGTTGCAGCGTTGACCGCAACGATTTCTGGAGATCTTTTAGATCAAGCATTCACATGTAGATATGAAGTTCTGCATTTTGACGCCGGAAAAACCACCATGGATGGAACCACTGCCTTAAAGTACGTTCGATCTAGGCACTCTGCGCAAGATGGAGGCGACTTTAATCGAGGAGCTCGGCAACGCAATGTCATGCTCGCTGTTAAAGACAAAATCTTAGCCTTAAATTTCTTTCCCAAAATTATTCCTTTCACTTCTAGTCTGTCAAATGATCTCACGATGGACTTCACGTTGGAGGATATTCAAGAGTTTTTGAAGTATAAAGACGACTTAAGTGCCTATAAGATTGTAAATATTGCATTAACTCAAGAAAATGTGCTTAGAATCACGAAGAGTGAAAATGGTCAAAGCATTATCGTGCCGAAAGAGGGTGCCGGGCAATGGAGTGAACTGCAGAGCTGGTTAAAACAGCAAATGGTCGCTTCTCCAGCTGGTCAAATGACTACTCCTTTGACTCAGGTAACAAAGTAATTCTTATTTATTTCGTTCGTTGCGAACAAAAAGAAAAGTGCCTGCTCCAAGCATAAGTACAAACAGGATGCCAATGACAGTCAAATTAAAGAGTGGTGAATACAACACGACTTTTGAGTATTCTGGAGTGCCCCAGAAATAGGCAGAACGAACCAAGTCAACGGCATAAGTCATTGGTGAGATGCGAGAAAGCCAGAATAAAGGGAGTGGCAAATTTTGAATTGGAGTAAACACTCCTGCCAAGAAAAATTGAGGGAAAATAATAAAAGGAAATACTTGATTGGCTTTACGTTGGTCGCTTAAGTTTGCCATGACAATAGTGCCAAAGGCACCTCCAAAAAGACAACACACAATCACTGCGGGCAAGATAGCTAAAAACTGTGAAGCAGTGATCGGAATTCTCAATACAATGCCTAATGCGAGTATGCCAACCAGCTGAACTAAGGCAACGAGTGACTCACCAATGATTTTTCCCAAGATAATGGCATAGCGAGAAACAGGGGCAACAAACATTTCTTGAGAGAAGTCATTCTCGCGGTCTTCAATCAGTGAGATGATGCCCGATGCAGTTGATTGAAAAAGCGTTTGACCAATGACTCCCGTAAACACAAAAACCAAAAAATTGTATCCTACATTTTCAGACAGGTTTGAGTCCAAACTCGTTCCCAAGACGCCAATAAAAATAAATGGGAAAACAAGTGAAGCGAGTAGGCGAGTTCGATCACGAAGTAACTTGATCAGATCCCTGCCAGCAATAGTAAGAATAGCGTTGATCGTTTTCATATTAAGTGTGAGCGACGTCTTCCTTAATAACTTCTACATAGGCCTCTTCAAGTGATGGGGAATGTACTTTGACCACAGTTAAGTTCACTTTAATGAATTGAATCACTTGTTGAACTGTTTTCTTATCTAAATGAACAGTAAAAGGACCTTCACCTTCAAATCTGAGATGGTGAGATTTCAGCTCCTTCATTAGCTGAGCTCGATGAAGACTATCCATCACAATGTACTCTTCAACAAACTCTTTCTTTAAGTCTTCTGGCGAGCCAAGAGAGACGATTTGACCGTGGTTGATGATGCACACCCGGTCAGCGTTTTCTGCTTCTTCCAAGTAGTGTGTTGTCAAAAAAATCGTGGTTTTTAGCTCTTTTCTGACTTCAGAAAGATATTCCCAGAGGTTTTGCCTGCTGAGTGGGTCAAGACCAGTGGTTGGTTCGTCAAGAAAAAGAACTTTTGGGTTGTGGATTAAGCCACGTATTATTTCTAATTTGCGCTTCATTCCACCTGAGAATGTTTTAATTTGGTCAAAAATTTTCTCTTGAATATCGAGAATTTGAGCCAACTCTTGAACTCTTTTTTTGTAAGAATCAGGCATTAGGCCATACGTGGGGCGAAACGGATAAAGTCCATACAACACAGCGTGAAAACGGATATTTTCTTCTGCGGTTAAGTTTAAATCCAAACTTTGATTTTGAAAAATGACACCAATAGATTGACGGACGTCTGCCGATTGGGTGTCTACGTCAAAACCTGCCACCTTTAATGTGCCTGATGTTTTGGAAAGTGTTGTGTTGAGAATTGAAATAGTGGTCGTTTTACCAGCTCCATTTGGACCCAACAAGGTGAAAAATTCACCTGCTTTGACTGAAAAAGAAATGTCATTAACCGCATTCTTTTGACCGGTTTTGTATTTTTTGATCAGGTGTTCTACTTGAATTACGTCTGCCATAAGTGAGATAGAGTTTACTGGATTGTGAATAAAAAAACCAGCGAAAAAATAATTACTGCTTTTGTTGAGATATAATAGGCAAGTGAAAAAAACGATCTATGTAAAAATAAATCCGACTGAGCCTTTACGCTTTCAGTTGAAAGAAGCGGCAGAAATAATTAAAAAAGGTGGATTGGTCGCATTTCCCACCGAAACAGTGTACGGTCTGGGTGCAAATGCATTGGATCCAGTTGCCGTCAAAAGTATCTTTACAGCTAAAAATAGACCAAGCGATAATCCACTCATTGTTCATATCTCCAAGGTTGTTGATCTAGATGTATATGCAGTTAAGGTTTCGCCATTGGTGAGAAAACTGGTTGCTCAATTTTGGCCAGGACCGTTAACACTTGTACTGAAGAAGAGTGAATTGATTCCTTTATCAGTCACAGCTGGATCTCAAACAGTTACGTTGCGACTTCCCAACCACCCGATTGCTTGCGAATTAATCAACTTGGCAGGTGTTCCAATTGCTGCGCCTTCAGCGAATACATCTGGAAGACCGAGTCCTACAACCGCACAGCATGTGCTCCAAGATCTTGATGGAAAAATAGATATGGTTATTGATGGTGGCCCAACACGCGTCGGCGTGGAGTCAACTGTGCTCGATGCTATTTCTGAGCCGCCAATTCTACTTCGTCCTGGAGAAATCTCATTTGAATCGTTGCGAGAGTACGCTCCCAATATACACCTCCTTTCGCAGCTCGCTGTTTCTGAGACGCAACGTATTAGATCGCCAGGTTTAAAGTATCAGCACTACTCTCCCAGCTCCAAAGTAGTCCTCATTCATGCGCAAACACTCAAACAGTTTAAAGCAAAAGCAATAGAACTTGCTCAGGCTTCAATAGGGAAGAAGATTGCTGTGTTGTCTCTAGATGATTTGGGAGAAACCGTCACTCCATATCAGGTGGTAGCTGGCACTTCTTCCAGATATGCAGCACTTTTATTTGATGCATTTCGTCAATTTGAACAACAAGGAGTTGATACCATCATCGCTCAAGCCATATCTGAAGATGGTGTGGGGAGGGCGGTGATGGATCGTTTGACTCGAGCAGCAGATGAAGAAGTATGGATTTAGATCCCTTAAAGTACCTCTTTATAGTTGAAAGCTTCGGGTGTTTTATGGTAGAATGCCGTTCATAAAAAAAATGGATGCATTATGTCAAATATCCCGTTTCCTTCCTCAATTCATACCGGCTTTTCTCGCGTCAAAAATGGTTTCTTCTCATTTATTGATAAACACCCACTTCCTTCCTTCCTCATTTTTTTGGCTATCTTGATTTTAGTTGCAGTCGTTGGAAATAGATTAAGAACGCCTGTTCTATCAACTACTGTGATCACTCCACCTGCCAAAATTGTTCAGACGTATCAACTCGATGGTGCTCCAAGCATAAGCATTCAAGCAAAAATTGAAAAATCCGGCACCATTACTTTGGTGGCTCAATCTCCTGGAGTTGTCCAACAGATTAGAAAAAAAGAAGGTCAAACTGTTCAGCGTGGGACAACGCTGATCTCTTTATCTACGAGTTATCAAGGTGGAAATGTGGCCTCACTAGGCAGACAAATCGCTCAAAAGAACTATCAGTATCAAGTGGATAACTTTGATGCTCAGAATGATTTGATCAATAAACAACGCGATGTTGCTCAGAAAGGCAATACTCTTGCTTCCGAACTTCGTAGCATCTCTCGTCAATCACAAGATGATACAAAGAACTTGATTAACACTAATACGGACTTGCTCAACTCAATTAATAGTCAGTTAGTAGCCACAACTGCAGTCGATTCCAATCCAGCTACAAATCAAAGTATTTTGCCTTTACAGCAGGCTAAAAGTGGTGTAGAAAGTGCGCTAGCGAACTTGAAATCTGGTCAGAGAGCTCTTGAATATCAAGCTGCAGATGACAAGCTACCCGCACAACTTTCTGAAGCTCAACGAGATTTGGCAGTAAAGCAGCTTGATCTCCAACAAAAAATGCTGGTCTTAGGCAAAGACATTGCTGGCTTAACTCTGAGCATAGCTCAGGTTTCAGAATCTTCGATGTATCCAGCTTCTCCCTGTGCTGGTACCGTCGAAAGAATCTACGTCAAAGTAGGACAGTCTGTTCAACCAGGAACTGTTTTAGCGAGTATTAAAGCAAATGATAATCAAGCCACTGCCGTCGCTCTAGTCTCTCAGCAAATCGCTCAGACTATCTCACCCGTTCAGCCAACGCAGTTTATGATTAATGGGGAAAAAGTTACAGTTATTCCTTCGTATATTTCAAAAGAACCCACCGACGGGACTCTCTTTAGTGTGATTTATCACTTACCAAATCAGTATTCGAGCTACGTGACCAATAATAGCTGGATATCCATTACAGTTCCTTTGGGTTACCAGACAGCCAACATTTCTAGCTCAATTCCCTTGGATGCAGTGTACCAAACCCAATCTGAGTCCTATGTGTATGTGGTGGGTACGAACTCACAAGGAAGTGCCTCAGCGATGGTGAAAAAAGTGAGTTTAGGTCAAGTATTTGGAGAGTATATCGAAGTCAAAAGTGGTTTAGAGAAGCAAGATAAAGTCATTACAAACAGAAATGTTTTAGATGGCGACTTTGTTCAAATCAAGTAATTCATGTCAAAAAAAAAGAATAGCCAACCCAAATCCTACTTAGATCGTCTCCGATTTGACCCTCTACTGCTTAAATCTGGAGTGGCAAAGTACATCAATAACATTCGTCTTGTTATTCTATTGACTGTTACCATTTCCTTGCTTGGATTTATTAGTTACTTGAACCTACCAAAACGACTAAACCCAGAAGTAAAAATTCCAATTGTGACCGTACAAACGATTCTTCCTGGAGCTGGTCCAGATGATGTTGAGTCCTTAGTTACTAAACCTCTTGAGGATCAAGTTCGGGGAGTAAAAGGATTAGACACTGTTTCTTCTTTTTCTCAAAATAACGTGTCGTACATCACTGCTCAGTTTGTTTCTTCTGTTCCTGTTGATAAAGCAAAAGACGATGTTCAAGCAGCCGTTGATTCAGTGCAAGGTTTGCCGAGTAATGCTCAGTCTCCAGTTGTGCAATCCCTTGATTTTGATGATACTCCAATCTGGACTTTTGCAGTAACGACAGATCAAGAGTTGCCAGATTTAATGAGCTTTAGTGACGAGCTAAAAAGAAAAATAAATGACTTAACAAAGGTAGATAGAGTTATTACATCAGGGTTTGAAACCCAAGAAGTTGTTATTTCTATTACTGCTGAAAAAATACAAGAATATCGCCTGAATCCGGTCGCTCTCTCTCAATCCATTCAAAAAGGTTTGGCTTCATATCCAGCAGGTTCTGTTACAGCAAATAGTCACCAATATTCATTAACGATTGATCCAACAATTGTGACTGTGGATGACATTCGCAACCTGAGTCTTACCGTTCAGAACCAAACCATCCGTCTATCAGACATTGCCTCAGTTGTCGAAAAATCGAAAGAAAATCAACAGATATCATTTTTGGCCACCAAGTCCGTTCCCGCTCAAAGAGCTGTCACTTTTTATGTATATAAGGTAGGCAATGCAAATATTGATGAGGCTGGCAAAAGTGTCAAAACAGTCGTCGATCAAGTTGTGGCTGAGCATCAAGACCACTTTAAAATTATTACTTTAGTAAACTCAAGTGAAGAAATTTCTGATCAATTCACCGAACTCTTAGGCGAGTTCAGATCCACCATTCTGCTTGTGTTTGCCTGCTTGTTCTTGTTTTTAGGTTTTCGTCAGGCAATCATCTCATCGTTTACCGTCCCTTTGACTTTCCTCTCGGCGTTCTTTTTTATGCAGTTTTTTGGCATGACGATCAACTTCCTTTCTTTATTTGCTTTCTTGCTATCCCTTGGTTTACTCGTGGATGACACGATTGTGGTCGTTTCGGCGATGACCACCTACTACAGAACGGGAAAATTTACGCCATTAGAAACCGGGCTTCTGGTGTGGCGAGACACAATTGTGCCAATCTGGTCCACGACAGTTACCACAATCTGGTCTTTTGTTCCGTTGCTCATTAGCACTGGGATTATCGGAGAGTTCATTAAACCAATTCCAATTGTGGTAACTATTACCATGATTTCTTCTACTGCGATTGCGGTCTTAATTACTTTGCCTTTGATGATCGTTCTGTTGAATCCTCGACTACCAAAACGGGTGGTGTTGCTTGCCAAAGCAGTCGTTTTCATCCTCGCCTTACTAGTAATTCTGTTTGCAGTTGGCAACTCGCCAGTGTTGCCAGTGGTGGCAGTTGCTTATATCTTGTTTGCTTTCGTGCTGTCGAGAGTATTTCCACAACTAAGAAAACAATTTTTGACTGCTTTGCAGAACAACTCGATATATCAGAAAGTTGCACCCAAAATCAGTCAATATTCTGACCAGGGTCTGATAAATATTGATTGGTTGAGTCGGGGATACTACAACATCATTTCTACGATCCTTAACTCTGCAAACTCTAGAAGAAAAGTCACGTTTGCAATTATCGTGTATTCAGTTGTTTGTTTTTCGCTTTTACCTCTAGGATTAGTTAAAAACGAGTTCTTTCCGAAGACAGATGAGGATGTTTTCTATATGACGTTGAAAATGTCAGCTGGTAGAAATTTGAGCGATACTCAGATAGCTTCTGATCAGCTCTTAGAAGAGTTGAGAGTTGTTGATAATGTTCAGTTTGTGACGGCAGAAGTTGGTCGAAGTTCGACAAACAATAGTGCTCCCTCAGATAGCTTAGACACCACCCTTTTTACAATTCACCTGACACCAAAAGAATCACGACCCATTTCTTCAAACAAAATTGCAGAAGACCTCCAAAAACAGTTTGCCAATAATGCCACTGGAACGGTGACTGTGATCGAGGAAAGTGGCGGTGGTCCTCCAGCTGGATCAGACCTGCAGATCAAGTTGCTCGGAGATGATCTAGGCAAGTTAGATCAATACGCTGATGAAGTCATAGCATTTCTGAAAGAACAGCCAGGGGTAGCAAACATTGATAAGTCTATAAAATCTGGACCAAGTAAATTAACTTTCGTTCCTGATCAGCAAAAACTCTCTGAGGTTGGATTATCTACCGATTCACTCGGCTATTGGTTGAGAGTGTATGCGAGTGGATATCCATTGAGTTCGATTAACTTTGACAAATCTGTCACGACAAAAACTGATGTTGTATTTAAAATTGCCAATGCAAGTAAAAACCCACAAGGTTTGGGAGAACTGTCAATTACTTCACCTTCTGGAACGAGTTACCCACTTCTTTCATTAGGAAATATAGTTGCCAAGGCCAACCCAACTGTGATCAATAGGGAAGATGGAAAGAGAACAGTCTCTGTAACGGCTTCAGTGAAGAGAGGGTATGTCATCACTGATGAAAATAAGAAACTAGAAAATTTTGCTGATTCTGACTTGCGATTGGAGCCTAGCTACGCTTGGAAAACTGGCGGAGTCAATGAAGAAAATCAAAAATCAATCCAATCAATTCTCCAAGCAATGGTGATCGCAGCAGTGCTGATTTTGATTACAATGGTTGTTCAGTTTGGTTCTTTTAGACAGGCAATCATTGTCCTCATCGTGATCCCATTGGCAGTATCAAGCGTTTTCTTATCCTTTGCATTGACTGGTACTCCACTCTCATTTCCATCATTAATTGGTGTCTTATCACTTTTTGGAATTGTCGTCACAAACTCGATGTTTATTGTTGATAAAATTAATCTAAATAGGCGTCAGGGTATGGCATTTAAAGAGTCGATCGCCGATGCAGGTGCAAGTCGCTTAGAGCCAATCCTATTAACCAAGCTGTCTACAGTCTTAGGACTGTTGCCAATCACAATTACCAATCCACTCTGGAGAGGATTGGGTGGCGCAATTATTTCTGGGCTACTGATTTCAAGTACGATTATGTTGCTTTTTATTCCAATTTTGTACTACTCATGGTTTCACGAAGAAGAAGAAGCGAAAGATTTGATCAAGTAAATCATCATTTTCCACCGTTCAGTCAAGTTATAGTGTATAATAAAAGACAATGGCTCTCCTAAATTTAAAGGTTCTGTTTGTTTGTGCAGAAGTTGCTCCGTTTTCTTCAGTCGGTGGTTTATCTCAAGTTGCCTACTTCTTGACCCGTGCACTCAAAAATCTAGGTGTTGATATCAGGATTTTTACTCCAATGTATGGCACGGTAGATCCCGCGCAGTATCCCACTAAAATAGTAATTGCTAGTTTAAAAGTTCCCACTGGCGAGCAACCCCCATCTTCTAATCAGCATCCATGCGAAATTGAGTGCTCCGTGCAGATGTATCAACCAACCAAAAATGCAGTTCCTGTGTATTTTCTGATGAACGAAGAGTATTACCAAAAGAGATCAAATGTGTACAACTACAGCGATGATCACGTCCGATTTGGCCTGTTATCTAGAGCTGCTTTGGAGTTTGCAAAAGTAAGTGACTTTATCCCAGACGTGATTCATACAAACGACTGGCACACTGGTTACTTGATTGATATGTTGAGACATGACGATAGATATAAGAAATCGGCAAAGTTGAAAAAGATTGCCACGATTCTTTCAGTTCATAACATCTTTCAAGGCATGTATGACTTTGCAAATGCAGGAGAAATGGACTTTGACGATGGCAAAAGTTTGTTAGACTCATTTTTCTCTGAACGATTTATTAAGCAGAACTCTTTAAAACGAGGAATTATGTATGCGGACGTCGTCAATACTGTTTCAGAAACGTATGTTCATGAACTATTAGAGGCCGAATATGGAGCGGGGTTAGAAAACTTATTCAGAGAGCTCCGAGGCAAACTGTATGGAATTTTGAATGGTCTAGACACCGCCGACTTCAATCCAACGACAGATAAAATTATCAAACAACAGTATTCAAAGAAAAACCTCGATTTAAGGGAGATAAATAAAGCCGATCTCCAAAAACATTTTGGTTTAGAAGTCAACGCAAAAATTCCACTCTTATCCTTCGTCGGTCGACTAGATGCTCAAAAGGGACTGAGACTTCTTTCTACTGAATTGGAGTTTATTATTGAGGAGCTTGGCGCACAGTTTATCATCGTAGGATCGGGAGATCAGTCTTTCCATGAATTATTTACTGAGCTAGAAAAAAAGTATCCGGGGAAAGTGGGAGTCCACTTAATGCGTGACTTCATTCTGCCAAGAAAAGTGTTTGCCGGCGCAGATATGATCCTCATTCCAAGTAAGTACGAACCGGGTGGAATCATTGCTGTAGAGGCCATGCGCTACGGTTGCATCCCCATCGTCAGGGCTACCGGCGGTTTAGCCGACTCTGTAGTCAACTACGATCCTCAAACAGATATTGGTTATGGATTTACTTTTAAGAAGTTTACTCCAGAAAGCTTATTGACGGCAGTTGTTCGAGCCATAGAGACATTTAAAAATCCTCCTCGTTGGAAAAAAATAGTTCAAAGAAGTATGAGTGTCGACTTCTCGTGGAAAAAATCGGCAGAACAGTACTTGAAGCTCTATCAACGGGCAAGAGAGTTCCGCACAGAAGCTATTTCAGTAAATCCACCTTCGGCCTTTAGACCTTTATATCCATAAGGTATCGCTCAACTTCGACAGTTTGCTCAATAGAAAGTATTTTATTCAAGGATTTTTTGTACCGTTTGTATAATTGAGCGATCTGTTGTCTATGTAGATCAGGCTGCGTGAGGTGGGGTGTAGACACGTTTTTGGCATGTACACGATGAAGATATAGAGGTCCGGCCATGTAGTTGGGCATGTGTCCATTTAATAGAAGTCGAGTACAAAGATCAAAGTCTTCTGCCATTGTTATTTCTCCAGTAAAGCCATGTACTTCATTCAGAATAGATTGAGAGAAGAAATTATTTTGTTGAAAAAAATGTTTTCCAGTATACATTGAATAGAGCGTGTCGGCGGCTGTTGAAAAATTCCACCCATAGTAATCCTGACCAACCATGTATTGAAGTTGCTCATTTCCTCTTAAAAAGTCTCCATATATCCATGCTACTTGCTCTGTTTGTGCTTTTTCAAATAAATATCGTAAGCTATTCTCAAAAATAATGTCATCAGCATCAAGGAAGAAGATGTAGCGACCTGTGGCACGCTTTAATCCCTCATTTCTAGCATTTGATGGACCAGCGTTTTTCTCCAGTGAAATGAGAAGAGTTGATTCACTGAGTTGCGGCGTCATCCGTTCTACGCTGTGATCGGTGGAGCCATCATCAACAAAAATATGTTCGAGTTCAAACTGATTGAAAGTGATCGATTTCTGAACAGAGAGTGCACAGTCAAGTATAAATTCTTGTGCATTATAAAAAGGAGTAATGACAGAAATAGTGGTCATATTATAAGTGAGGGAGACTCATTAAAGTTTTTTCACGTACTTCGTCATATTGATGGTATCCAATTTCAACTTGTGCTGACCAGTGATACTGCCAAATTTGATAGGATAGCTGTGAAAAAAGAAGTTCCGATTCATTCTTTTGGTCAAAAGAAAGATCTGATGCCCTCACGCTCCTGATCAAACACTCGATTCCACTCATGACTAAATCGGGGTGCCACCAAGGAAAATTTGACAACCAGTAGAGATAACAGGAAGACCAACCTTGATCAAGTAGCTTTTGCACCAATGCATTTTCACTTTTTGCTCCAAGCTCACTACAAAATCGAGCAAAGGAAAGAAGGTTCTGTTGTAATTTTTTTTCAGTCCAGAGATGCAGGTTGGGTTTATTTTGCCAAGATGACAACTGAACTGTGTCAACTTTTTTTGCCGATTTCCCGTAGATTGAAATAGCTTGGCTTGCGGTAATGCAGTTGATTTCTTCAGAATCAAGTAGTTGGCTTAGAAAAGTAAGTCGTTCCATGTAGTGATGACCAAATAATTCGGCGTCATTTGGTAGAATGATTAAATCTTCATTGGGATATTTGGCTGCAGTGTATTGAAGAAAAGAAGCGGCTTTTAGCTCCCCTGGAAATGAGCGACAAATTTCAATTAATTCTGCTTTTCCCGCTAGTAAAAAAGTGTTATGGAACTGTGCAATGGGTGACTGTTTCACTGCGGTTTCATGCACAATAACGTATTTGGCAGAGAGTTGGTCGAAATGTTCTTGATCTATGGCCAGTTCCGGAGGGAAAAAGCCAGAACATCCTTCCACACCCAAAAGTCTCTTCAATATTTCTTTATTTTTGAGCACTTGTCTCCGCCATATTTTTTCTGGAGTCAGAGGTAAAAGTGGATGATACATAGAGCTGTTCAAGAGTTCTACTTTCCCTTCATGCATCATTTTTTTTGTCAGAGAGAAGAACTCAATTGCACCCTCTAATAGTTCTAGTTGCTCAAGTAAACTGCCACTCAGGTTTAATGTTACACCAACATCCTTTTTCAGGTCGAGCATTCTCAGAAGTGGCAGGTAGCAAGATTTGAGAACCGCTTGAGTGGTCGCGAGGTTCTGAGTAGGGGGTTGATAGAAATGGAGAACCAAGACAAAGTGTTTCATTGAAGAATCGAGAGCAGACTTTCTTTTTTAATTATACCACTGGTTGCTACTTCTCGGTTCTAAAAAAAAGAAAGTGTGGGATACTAAGTTCTATGCAACTTACAGACACTCAATGGTTTGAAACATTCCGAACAACTTCAACTTTTCGACGGCTTGAGGAAAGGCCGATTGCCTATTTTTGTGCCGAATTCGCTTTGTCTCCTTATTTACCGACATATGCCGGCGGCTTGGGAATTCTTGCTGGTGATTACATGGCAGAAGCAGCGGATCAAAACCTACCAGTCATTGGGATTAGTTTGTACTATAAAGAAGGATTTACCAGCACTGAGCTGAACACTGAGGGAAAAGTTATTGAACAGCACGATGTACGCACTCCTGCACATGCAGAAGCTCAACTTGTCATGAACGACAAAGGAGAGGCGCTACAAATCACTCTCCCAATAGAGGATCGAAACTTATTCGTTCAGGCTTGGTTGTGGCAACGTGGCAGCACGAAGATCTATTTCCTTGATACAGACATTGAGAAGAATCAGCCTGCCGACCGGTTGATTACAGAAAAACTCTATGCAATGGATAAAGAAATTCGATTGAAACAGGAGTTTATTATGGGCGTTGGGGGCTTGCGATTTTTAGAAGCAGTGGGAGCTCATCCTTCAGTGTATCATCTCAATGAAGGTCATTGCGGATTCTTAGTATTTGAGCTAATTCATCATGAGATGAAAGAAAGAAGCATCTCTTTTGATGAAGCTAAAATCATTGCAAAGGACAGAATTTTGTTTAGCAATCATACGTTGGTTGCTGCTGGGAATGATATTTTCAGTGATGATCTGGTGGGCTTAGTTTTGCAGAAATATGCTGAAGAGTTGCAAGTTCCTGTTAAAACCTTGGTTGATTTGGGTCTGGTTCAAGAGTCGAGTATGTTTTCAATGACGATGTTGGCTTTAAGAAGTGCAGGAAAAATAAATGCAGTTAGTAAGCTTCATCAGGAAAAAGCCTGTGAAATTTGGCATGACCACCCGATGATGGCGATTACCAATGGAATTCATATCCCAACTTGGGACAAAGTGCATGAGACTCAGCAAATTTGGCAAAAACACCAGGAAAACAAACGAGAGTTGCTTACAATGATTGAAAGAGAAACGCAGGAAGTCTGGGACGAACACACACTTCTCCTTGGCTGGGGGAGGCGAATTGTTCAATATAAAAGACCGCTCGCCTTGGTTGAGCGAATCAAACGATTTTACGACTTGGCTAGCTCAGCAGAGAGGCCGATGAGGTTGGTCTACTCAGGATTAGCGCACCCCTCAGATGAAGAAGGAAAGACGATGTTGGAAGAGTTGCAATATCGACTATCTCATGATTTGAAGGGACTTGCGGTGTATATGCCAAATTACAATAAAGAACTTGCAAAATCGCTGACTGCTGGATGTGACATGTGGGTCAACACCCCAGTAGTGGGATTTGAAGCCTGTGGCACGAGTGGTATGAAAGCAGCACTCAATGGAGTGTTGCCACTCACCACAAAAGATGGATGGTATCATGAAATTAATATGTATCAAATTGGTTGGTTGCTCGATGACGTAAATGTCACGAATGATATTTTGGTCAAGCTTGCAGAGGAAATTTTACCCCTCTACTATCAACGAGACGAGCAGAATATTCCCCAAAACTGGGTCAAGATGATGGAAAATGCAAGGAACTTGATTTTGAATAACTTTTCAATGAGCCGGGCTTTGCATGAGTATGTAGAGAATGGAATGAATTTTTCTTTGTAAGTGACTCGACCTCTATTGAAGTTATAAGAAAATGCCCAACATCTGAAGAAATCCCAAAACGCCGTGAATAATGGCGATCACGACTAACCACCAAACAAAATGTTTGTGAACTGAACTCCATGTCATTCTGCGTGGAACTGCATCGAGTGCATCGTGGCCTGGCCTGCTCCCTTGCCAAGGCAAAGGTAATTTTCCCCAAGGCATAGCAAAACACGTGCCAAATGTGAGGACAAATAACACACCAAGTGCTATTCCCGTCCAACCCAAAATAGAAAAACCAAAAATCTGCAACCTTCTTTGATACCAAGCCGGCTCTAAAGTAGGAGGTTTAGCTATTTCTGACACAGGAGAAGATGGTAAAGCAGAAACAGTGAGTGTGTATGTTCCAACGACTTCAAAACCAGAAAAGACCTCTGTATTGTGAGGTGCATCTGTCATTTTCCCCGTCAAATCTTGACCAGCCTGTAATCCAAAGTGTTGACCTTCAAGCCAAAGTTTACTACCGGTGACGTCATACACCTTTCCCTCATAGGCATAATAGGCCTTACGACCACTCACTCCATCAAACTGTGATAGTTCTGAGGCGGAGAAAGCTTTCTGCTGGGCAAATACTTGAGATCCTCCACCGACAAGGAGTAAGAAAAGAAAAGAAAGACAGAAGGCAATTTTTCGCTTCATATTAAATTCCAGGTTTAACTGTAGTTGGTTGTACCAATTTTGTTGAAGTGGTTGAAGGAGTAGATGACGTCTCAACTGCTCTATTTCCTACAGGAATGAGGTACACAACTTCTTCGTTGCTATCTATGGTCAAAGCGGTTCCTACCTTCTGAGCATTGAATCCACCCATCACCACCATAGACATGCCAAGGTTTTCAACTTGTAAATACATATTCTGACCAATATGTCCTGCTTCTAATAACACATCCGTCATAGGGTCAGCTCCAGCAGTTTTTAACTTCGCCGCTGTTTTTGCGGGAGAGGCAGAAAGAAGGAATACGACGGGCGCTTGCTGTGCGCCTGCTTGAACACCAGCGCTGCTCAACAGGTCACCCGCGTTTGCGATTTCCAAGTCACCAAGCTGGTTTTTTTCTGGTAGGTACTCATATAAGCCAGGTTCTACTCCATCAACATTTCTGACAACCACATATACTGTGAAAGGATATGCGCTCATGCCAGAAGGGACTGTCCGGTAGCCGTTCTTCAGATCTGTGATTCCTTGAGCTGACCATAGAATTTGACTTAAATTTTTTAGTGAGATAGGTGTTTCTGCAAAAGTACGCCGACTTCTACGAGTTGCGATGGCCGCCTCTACGCTTTGAGTGCCCTTTAGAACTGGATTTGGCAATGAGATTGTTCTAACTACCATTTTTTTGGTTGGAAGCTGCCACTGCCTCACGGGCTGGCTTGCTCCTGAAGATTTATCAGAAGGTTTTTGTTGAGTTGCTGTCAGGATTTTTCTCTTTTCGTTAATCAATAACACAAAAAGCACTGTTGCCAGACCGATGAGTAAAATGACGACAAGAGATAGAACTTCTTTTTTTAATGGAAATCCGCCTCTGACACATGTATCACAAGTTTTTAAAGGGGCAGTTTTATTTACTTGTCCAGTAGATGGCGAGTAAGAAGAAGGAACAACTTGCTCTGGTTGAGTGAGGGGATTCTGAATGGGTGAGGAATCTGTCATGCTTTAATTGAAGCGTACTTTGAGACAGAATACAATGATCGAGATTACAAAAGCTGAATACATACCGATTTCAAAAAGAGTACAATAATAAATACCAAGAAAAGATTGCGTTATGATTAAGACTGGTACTGTATTTGTAGGTGAGTCCGAACAACTAATTGATGAGGTGCCTAGTAATCATGATGCTGCTCCAATTACTTCTGAGCAGGAAGCGGAACAACTCATTCAGCAATCAGAAGCCGTCTCTCAACTGGAAAATTTAGCCCAAGACGAACAGCCACTTCTGATGACTCTTTCTACCGTCTTTCCGTTCAAAATTTTTCCTACCCACATCACTATTGAGAAAACAAAAGTAAATATCAAAGAGACACTTTTCTTCGCCTCGAGCAATATTCAGAGTATCATGATCGGTGACATTTCTAGTTGTGAAACAGAGTCAAATCTTTTTTTTGGGCTGATTAAACTTGTTACTCGAATTCCTAATTCGCCGCCAGTCATCATTAACTACCTTCCCAAAGAAGAGGCGTTAAAAGCCCGTAGAATTATTCAAGGATTAATGGTCGGCGTGATGAATAAGGTGGATCTGGCAAAAGTTTCTACGCCACAGCTACTTGAGAGTGTTGAGCAGATGGGTGATAGTAAAGCTCCAGTTTAAGTCTAGCTCTCATTTACAAAAAAAGAATCACAAGATTAATTATTTATTAATAGAAAGGAGTGGTGGAGTATGAACATTCTACTTTGGATTGTTTTGGGAGGTGTAGCAGGCTGGCTGGCTTCCATGCTTATGAAAACTGACTACAGTCAAGGGACATTGCTTGACATCTTCTTGGGAATAGTGGGAGCGGTAGTTGGTGGATTTATTATGAATTTTTTTGGTCAAGCTGGAGTGACGGGCTTTAATTTATATAGCCTAGTTGTGGCTACGATTGGTGCAGCAGTAGTGATTTGGATCGGACGGATGTTGAGAAAAACTGCTTAATATAATCTATACCTTGCTCTGAAAAGAGCAGAAAGAAGACGTATGAATGACAATACAAACCAAAAATCAGATGGAATAAATCCATTAGTTGTTGGAGCTGTGGGTGCTGTTGTAGGTGCGGCCGCAGCAGTTTTAAGTGATAGTGACAACAGACAGAAAATTGCTGACACACTCAATCAGGTCGGCGACAATGCGACTCAATTAAAAGAAGAAGCAGCAGCCAAAATTGAAGAAGTGCAGTCTCGTGCAGAAGATATGAAAAATGAAGCTGGAGATAAAATTGAGGAGCTAAAATCTCAGGCAAACGAAACTGTAAAATCCTATAACAATTGACTTTTACGCATTAGATGCGTATAATTATCGAGTCTGCAGCTACTGTTCAAGGATTTCCTTTGAATGAGCAGAAGCAGGCTCCTTAACAGTGCGTCAATCCGCCTAGAGATGATAAGTGTATTAAGTAATTAGTGCATTGATCTTCTCTAGGCGGAAATTCTTATCCGAGGCTTAGAGCATGTTGGAGAAAAATCGTGAAAAAGTGGATTTCCGTTGCTGTGGCCATCATCTTGATGACCGTGGGGTTTGCGCCAGTGATGGCGCAGGATGAAGAGCCAACGCCGTTGGTTCTCTCCAGTTCAACAATCGTGGTTTCTCCTGATGGGGACACCATCGCGTACTCTTGCGTTCAGAATGGCACTCCTCACGTGTGCCTTGAGCGAGTGCTCAGCTTTGGCAGCTCGAACGTTCGACTAAGCATGAGACAGGCCACTCCAAATGGTTCAATTGCTTGGTCGCCGGATGGAGCAAACCTTTTCTACTCTTGCGTACTGGACGGGTCCCCTTACGTGTGCCTTGAGCGAACGCTCAGCTTTGGCAGCTCGCGCGTTCTGCATAGTGTCAGGCAGTTCGCAAGCCCAGAATAAGAGGCACTGTCTCCAGCCGCCGCGACCTAAAAACCGCGGCGGCTGACTCCGAAGCAAATCTGTAATGAGAAGGTTTGTTTGGGAGTCAGCCAAAGCATTACTCTTTCATGACATAGCCAAAACCACGCACTGAGTGAAGAAGTGACTTCTCAAAATTTTTATCAATTTTCTTGCGAAGATATCCGATATATACGTCTACCACTTTGGTCTCCAACTCTGGAGTGAGCCTCCAAATTTGGTTGAGAATCATCTTTCTGGTCAAGATGTGACCTTTATTCTCCATAAGATACTGCAAGAGCCTGAACTCTTGGGGTGCTAATCGTATTTCTTGGTTAGCTCTGGCGACGATCATCGTTTGTGGATGAAGATGAAGATCTCCAACGACAAGTTCCCCGGCATATACTTTACGTGGTTTCATTGATTGTCCTTATTGAAGGAATTGTATCAAATTTGTCAAAAGAGTGAGAATGCTCTAAGATAGATCTGTGACAGAAAAAACCTTTCCAGATCAATACTATGTTGACCCCTATGGTGTTGATCGATACGTCGTTCAGGAGAAGTCACTCTTTGAATGGAAAACCCCAAGCAAAGTGGAAAGGAACTGGAAACGATCAGACTTTATCCAGTTAGTGTTATTTGTGGCCTTACTTGGTTTGATCTTACTTTTGCTTGGAGATCCCCTTCTTTTTCTGGTTTTTGTGACAGGATCAATTCTTTTCATTATTCATTTACGATCAAAACCAACTTTTTTAAACTGCAAGATCACCACCTTGGGAATAAAGATTGAGGAGCAGTATCTCTTTTGGGCACAGCTCATTCAGTTTTGGTTTGAGACAAAAGGGAATACGCGCTTCCTCTATATCCGTGACGTCTACTCAAACAATAGATATCGAAAGTTGATTATTACAGAAAATGATGAAGAAGAGATAAAAACAACGATTGGCACGTACTTGCTCTATAAAAAACCTCAAGAAAGTAGGTTGCAAAAACTTGTCCAACAACTCATAGATAAAACTCCTTTTGCGGAAGACATTTTCTAGTTTGGCAGTCGATCAAATAAACTGCTAATTTGAAAATATAAATTAAAGATTGATCAATCAATCTAAATTTGACTTCACTCCAACTAGCTCGATATGAGAGTACAGGTTTTTTACCTCAGCCCAGAACTTCTCGGAAAGCTTGGAAGAGTACACCGCATTGTGACCACGTTCCATGCCGGCGCAGAGGCGTTGCTCCCAATCTCTTACAATCTCGACCACTTCTTTTCCATGAGTATGAAACTGTTGACTCCAGGTTTTACGATCTTGTGTATAGCCATCGTGAATGGTCTTAAACTGGGCGAAGAGTTCTTGATGTTCGTCCATCATTTGTTGGAAGTAATGTTTGTACTTGGTCATAAGAGTGCTACAAATGTGTTATTTTGTCTCAACCAGTGGGGGGCTGGGTGGAGCTTGATTGATCGAAAGAAATCCTATAATACTCGCAAAAAGCGTCAAGACAGAGAGGACGATTCCAGCCAAAATCACTAAGAAAGATGAGGGAGTTTGTTGGTTGGTTTTTTCCATTTGCTAAGTAGTATAACAAAAAAAATTCTCAGTTACTGAGTGCTTTTTCAAGCAGTTTCATACCACGGGAAAAGAGCAAGTCTGCTCCTTCTGACACCGGTGTATATGACAGCTCAACATATGCAGCATCATTTTTACCGTAAAAGGTGCCTTGGTCTACCTCTCGTACTGGATTGAGATGAGCGAATGCATTGGGAAACTCGCCGGCCTCCCTATATGAAGGACTTGCCTGAAGAGTAGCTTTATTTTTATTCCAAATACCAGTTGAGTTAGCTGTCAGCTGCACCTTATAGCGAACGACTGGGAAAACACTATTTATGAAGGAGTTGTCTTTATAACTACACTCCAAAAGAGTTACTGCGGGCGTATAGACCTCATTTTCTAAAGTGTAATTTCTGTTTGTGATTTGATTTACTTCCGATCCGTCGATACAGTGGACAGTTGCCGATGCAGTGTTGTGAATTTCCGAATTTGTATTGAAGATGATCGCTGCTTTTGTAGCGTTACCTGCTTTTCTTTGTTGGTACTGCTGCCAACCCATAAAAACTAGTCCAGCGATCACAATCAGAAAAAGAGTCTTCTTCATTTCTTCACTATACCATGTTTGGCGTGCTAGAATATCGATCAGGAGAACCTATGTCCCAACTTAAAGATCAATTAGTCGAAGATATGAAAAACGCGATGCGAGCACGCGACAGTGTCCGCTTGGGGGTGATTCGTTTCATTTTATCAGAACTGAAAAACTTTGAAATTGACAATGGCGTGCAAGAAGATGACGGGGTCGAAAAAGTGATTGCCCGAGAAATTAAAAAAGTCAAAGATGCGATGATTGATTTCGACAAAGGTGGTAGACAAGATTTGGTGGAGCAAGAGCGGGAAAAAGTAGGAATGATGGAAGTGTACTTACCACAGCAAATGTCAGATGAAGAGTTACAGACAGTGGTCACTTCAGTCATGACAACTGCCGAGAGGAGAGATTTTGGACATGTGATGAAGGCTGTTATGGCGCAAGTCCAAGGAAAAGCAGATGGCTCACGTGTCTCTACCATGGTAAAGCAAGCCTTGAGTTAACCTGATACAAAGTACTGTTCGAACATGAAAACAAAAACAATTGGCGAGTTGTTGCAAGAAGAGCGACAGCGATATCATCTTTCAATTGAGCAACTAGCTCAACAAACTCGAGTTAAGACAGAGTACTTGAGAGCTCTTGAAGCCAATCAATTTGCTGAGTTACCTGCCGCCACCTTTGTCAAAGGGTATATCAAAACCTATGCAAGGCTCTTTCACTTTGATTACCAGCCTTTATTGGCTCTTCTGCGCCGTGATTTCAAAGAAAGTGTGGATGGCAAACTGGTTCCGCGAGAATTTATCAAACCGCTCCTCAAAAAAAAGCACATCTGGACACCTGTCACAATGGCAGTCATTGCTCTTGGAATGGTGTTTATCAGTTTGATTTTCTATGTAGGTCTCCAGTGGTACAGCATTCAAAAGCCGCCTAGATTAGATGTACTGGAGCCATTAGATTACGCGTTTGTTTCTCAACAAATTACTGTCAAGGGTGTGACCGTAGATGACGCTGTTTTGAGTGTAAATGAACAGCCAGTTTCTATTCTACCGAACGGCAGCTTTCAAACCGATATTTTTATTCCTCGAGATGGAATGTATACTCTGACAGTGATCGCGACTGATCGGCGAGGTAAGACAAATGTGGTGCAGCGATCAGTCCACGTTAGGGTGAAATAGCCATGTCTCTTCGGGTGAAGATGTGCTATATTCATTCCTATGCAAGAGTACCTTTCCATCTTTATTGTGATTATTCTCAGTCTATTGACGATTATTTTAGTCGCGGTCGGAGTGGTTATTATTCAGGTGCTTCAAAAGGTAAAATACACAATTGATCGAGTCAACGTCACGATTGATATGGCAGAAAATAAAATTGCTAACTTGACTGCTCCACTTCAAAGTATTACTGGAATTGCTTCATCTTTGGGAAGCGGCTTAAAAGTGTTTGAATCATTTGTGGGTTGGATGAATAAAAGCAAAAATAAATAACTCAACCAAGCAAGGATGGCGATGGTAGACCACACTCAAAATCAATCATCCGATGGAAATTCGTTTGTCACCGGTTTCACAATCGGCTTGTTTACTGGCGCAGCCGGATACTACTTGTTTGCCACGGAGCGTGGGGCGAAGTTACGACAGCAGCTCGTCACAGAGTGGGAAAACGCCAAAATTGACTTGGTCGAAGAAGGGGTGATTGAAAATCAGCACGTGTCTTTGCGAGAATTTTTATTTGATCTCCTTCATAAAGCATTTACCCCGGAAGGTTCAAAACCCAGAACCTATCAGCAAGTTGCGTTGACCGAAGAGCTGGAGGCTGGTCGAAAAAAAGCCCGTGAAGTGAGTAGCCGACTGAAAAAAGACTCAAGTAAGCGTTTTAAAGGTGTCTAGAAGTGTTACAATTCACTTCATGAATTTGCCAAAAAAAGTATCTCCAAATCAGCTTCGTACCGCATACCTGGATTTTTTTGCCAAACATGGTCATGTGATTATTCCCTCTGCCTCCTTAGTGCCGGAGAACGACCCCACCACTCTTTTTACGAGTTCTGGCATGCAGCCACTTGTACCCTACTTATTAGGGCAACCACATCCTGAAGGCAGGCGTTTAGTAGACTCTCAAAAATCGTTCAGATCTCAGGATATTGAAGAAGTTGGAGACAATCGACACACCACCTTCTTTGAGATGCTCGGCAATTGGTCCTTGGGTGATTATTTCAAACAAGATCAGTTGAGTTGGTTGTTTGAATTTTTTACCTCAGTTGTAGGTTTAGCACCTGAAAAATTATTTGTCACTGTCTTTTCTGGCAATGATCAACTTGGCATTCCCAAAGACAAAGAAGCGGTCGAAATTTGGCAGAAGCTCTTTGCCAGTAAAGGAATCGATGCTCGAGCGGTGGATCATGCTGAAACTCAAGGCATGCAGCAAGCCCGTATTTTCTACTATCCAGAGAAGAAAAATTGGTGGTCACGATCTGGTACTCCAGATAAAATGCCAGCCGGAGAGCCAGGTGGTCCAGACAGTGAAGTGTTTTATGACTTTGGTGAGCATGTCCACCTGCATCAGCATTCTGCCTGGAAAGACGAAGAGTGTCATGTGAACTGTGACTGTGGACGGTTTCTGGAGATAGGCAACTCTGTTTTCATGCAGTATCAAAAACAAGCCGACGGCACATTCCAAGAACTTTCTCAAAAAAATGTGGATTTTGGAGGTGGTTTTGAACGCATTTTGGCTGCCAGTTTAGATGAGCGTGACATTTTTAAGACAGATCTGTTTTGGCCAATTATTACTGAACTGGAAAAAATGACGCATAAGTCATATGAAGGTAATGAAGTCCAAATGCGAATTATCACTGATCATTTAAAAGCGTCGACCATGCTGATCGTAGATGGCGTTTTGCCCTCGAATAAAGCCCAAGGGTATTTACTACGAAGATTGCTTCGCCGAGCAGCACTGAAAGTGCATCAATTGGATGTTCCTTTTGTGCAGATGCTTCCTGAACTGAGCAAGACAGTTCTTTCTATTTATGAAGGTGTCCATACGATTGACCCAAAAGTACAAGAAAATCTAGTTGTAGAAACAATTCGACAGGAACTAGAAAAATTTCAAAAAACCCTGGCTTCTGGTCTTAAGATCGTCGAAAAGACCGCACAGATTGATGGCAAAGTTGCTTTTGATCTGTATCAGAGTTACGGTTTCCCTCTGGAACTCACCGCAGAAATTGTTCAACAGACAGGCCAGGAGCTCGATCGAGAGATGTTTACTGCCGAATTTGAAAAACATAAAGCCTTATCAAGAACTGCCTCAGCTGGTGCTTTTAAAGGTGGACTTGCCGAGCAAAGTGTAACGACCACCAAATACCACACCGCCACGCACTTACTTCAAGCGGCGTTACGGAAAGTGCTTGGCGCACATGTTCAACAAAAAGGATCTAATATTACGGGCGAGAGACTGCGATTCGACTTTTCTCATCCACAATCAATTTCTCCCACAGAATTGAAACAAGTTGAGGAGCAGGTAAATACCTGGATTGAGCAACGACTGCCGGTGACTGTACGTACCCAACAAAAACAAGTTGCTTTGGATTCTGGAGCAGTCGCCTTCTTCGCTGAAAAGTACCCAGACCAAGTCACAGTGTATACAATCGGCTCAAATGCTGAAACAGATTGGATTTCTAAGGAGTTGTGTGGCGGTCCACACGTTAAAAACACTGGTGAAATCGGATTAATTGAGTTGCTGAAGGAACAATCTACTTCTGCCGGTATTCGTCGCATTTACGCTCGTTTAAAAACGACTAAGTAATCTTGATCACTTCCCAAACAGGCAAAATTTTGCTTTAATGATGTAATGACTTATTATGCAACTGCCTCAACTTTTTAAAAAACCGATTGAAGTCAAGCCGATTCATTTTTTTGCGATTCATTTAAGTGACTCAGTTGCTCAGTCTGCGCTATGGAAGGTTGATAGAGGAATGATTGAAGTCATTTCTTGGTCAAGTCAAAAAAGTTGGCAAGATGATGAGACGTGTATTGCTGCTATCGACCAAACTTTACAAGAGTTAAGTAAAGAGTCGGAAAACGTGGATGAGGCGCTTTTTGCTTTAAGTCCAGAATGGGTGACTCCAGAAGGAATCTTGCCTGCCAAGAAACCTCTCTTTCTAAAGATTACGAAAGAACTTTCCCTGGAGGCAATAGGTTTTGTGGTCACAACGGAAGCATTACTTCAACACTTTACTCAAACACTCTCTCCTCAGCTGAGTCTGTTTCTGATTGAAGTTGCTTCTTCTCAACTATTTATCACCCAAGTGAAGCAAGGAAATCTCCAGCAGACAGAAAAAGTGGGTAGATCAGGAAGTACCGTTTCAGACCTGGTGGAAGCGTTTGCTCACATTAAAGATAAAGTTTTTCCAAGTAAATTTTTATTGTACTCATCTGTGCTCTCTGAGCCTGAATTGGAAGAAATCCGTCAAAGCTTGTTTGGACATGACTGGCCAAGTGAGTATCCCTTTTTACACCCACCGGTGATTGATATTTTCGCTCCAGATCATGTCTTAGAAATTATTATTCAAACGGGTGGTCGCGCAGTTGCTGAGAGTAAAGGAATTGAGTTGATCAATCTGCCAGATATTAAAACAACTCCACAAATTGAATCTTCTGTACTTGTTCCACAGGAAACTGCCGTTTTAGATGGTATGGGGGAGGAAGCCAACTTAATACCGGTAGAAAAACAAGAGATTGAGCTTGGTGGTGACGATGAGGCTGTGGTCATAGAAACGCCTCGGTTGCAAGACAAAGAAGCAGCAGTGTCTTTGCCATCTCCATCTAGGCAGTTGCATATCAAGCACATCTTGCCGTTTTTTATTTTTGGAATAGTTGGAGGCTTGGTTTTGCTGTGGGGGATTGGAAATGTGGCAGCTCAGCAAATAAAGCAAGCCGTCGTCACCATTGAGCTGAATACTAAATCAGTCAATAAGAACGTGATGCTGATCCTAGACCCACGTGCGATAGAAAACGATCCGTCTAAACTCTTACTGAAAGCAGCCGCAATCACCAAAGACGTTCAAGGGACAAAGACAGCCCAGGCCACTGGTAGCAAGATTATTGGTGATAAATCCAAAGGAAGTATAACCCTCTACAATCGCACCAATAGTCCTAAAAAGTTTGCTGCTGGAACAGTGATTAATAGTGACAAGCTGAAGTTTACATTGGATATAGAAACAACAATTGCGTCCGCAAGCAGTGGTGCTGATCCAACTATTATAAATGTCGGCACTACTCCAGGAGCTGTAACGGCCGCTGCAATTGGTGCGGAATCAAATCTGGCAAAAGAGATAGACCTCACGATCGACACTTTTTCGAAAGATAGTTACTTTGCTCGAACGGTAACTGCTCTGACAGGGGGGACAAGTCGAGAAATTCTGGCGGTATCAGTGGAAGATCAAGCAAAGTTGAAAAACAGCTTACTCCAAGAGTTAACGGCTCAAGCCGCCGCGGAGTTCAAAGCTGAATCCATTGATGGCAAATATATTTCGCCAACAAATCAAGTCAAGATTCTCAAAAGCACGTTCAACGCAGATGTTGGCAAAGAAATCGACTCTTTTTCACTCACTTTGCAAATTCAAGCCAATGGACTTTTATATCTCTCAAGCGATCTCAAGCCATTAGTGACTTTGCTCCTGAGCGGCGACATTCCAAGTGGATATCAATTAAAAACGGAAGACATTCAGCTGCTCTCAGATCCAATCTCATCCTCAACTGCTTCCGCTCAGTTGAGTTTGCAAACAAATATTTCTTCCATCGCGTTACCCGTACTTGATTTAGATCAAATAAAGCAAAGTATTGCTGGTAAATCTCAGGCAGAAGCAGAGCAGCTTCTCAAGCAGAACGCTGGAGTCAAAACAGTCCAAATTAGACAAGAACCCCTGATCTTGCACTTCTTCTCTCATGCGTTACCGAAAAAAATAGAAAGAATCAACATCAACTTGAGCCAGTAGTAGAGAAGGTGCGTTTCATGACGTTTCAAAAAGGATCACCAGCTGAAAAAAATTCCATCGTTCGTAAAAATGAAGTAATTGATCTGTATCGTCAAGCCATTAAATCGGGAGTTCCACTTGAGCTGGTTCATCGGAAAATTCTGACCGCCTCTGAAAAGGCTCATATTGCTGCTGAGCTTGAAGAAGAAGAGCAGAAACACTTAGTTAAAGAGTATAAAAAGAAAGTTCCCCTTGCAACACGAATAACTTCAAAGGTTTTGCCGCCAGTGCTCATCATTTTAGGTCTTTTCCTCGTTGGGTCTGCAGTCGTGCCGATTGCCTCATACTTTGTTCTCACTATCCCTGCTTTACAAGCGAACCTGATCGCACCCGTCCCCGATTCTCAAGTTTTGGAAGTTATGCCAAAAGTAGTCAGTCAAGTTCAAGCCACTGCTGACTCTACAGGAACTGTTTTAGGAGCAACGCCTAATGATTTAGCTACTCCTTCAGATTCTCCTCAGATCTATCCAACGATCGACAACACGGAACTCGACTTCACTAATCTCTCTAACTGGTTTCCAAATCTGCAGTTGCCAAACACCAATGCTACTCAGCAAATTACAGAGTATCGTTTGGATATACCAGATTTGAATGTGGTAAACGCAGTGGTAAAGATCGGAGGAAGTAATCTAGACAAGAGTTTAATTCAATATCCAGGCACCGCAGATCCTGGCCAGTCTGGTGCTCCAGTTATTTTTGGTCACTCGGTTTTGCGCCAGTTTTACAACCCAAGTGAAAAGAATCCCAAGCGCTATCTGTCTATCTTTAGTAAGATTATGACCTTAAAAAACGGCGACCTGATTTATCTTACTCAAGATAACGTCCGGTACACGTACCAAGTGAGAAATCGAGAAGTTGTTCAACCAGAAGATACGTTCATTCTTGATCAAGACTACTCTCAGAAAGTGCTCAAAATTGTGACCTGTGTGCCAGAAGGGACTTTCCTCCAACGTGGAGTGATTACTGCTCAATTACTAAAAACCGAGTAGAATAGAAGAATGGAAACATTTTTGGCGATCGACTACGGAACTCAACGTGTAGGCTTGGCTCGTTCCTATGGAACGCTTGCAGAGCCGCTCCACATCTTACAAAACTCCCCCTCTTTATTTACAGAGTTGCAAAAAGTGATTGTGGAGCAGCAAATTACTCAAATTGTGGTTGGACTTTCAGAAAACAAAATGGCTGAATTGACGCAAGCGTTTGTTAAACAACTCAGGCGGTACACGACGCTGCCAATCGAATTCACCGATGAAACATTGAGTTCATCCAGCGTTCATCAAAAACTCCACGAACGCAACTTGGGTAAAATTCACCATAAAGGTCCAATTGACCACTTTGCCGCAGCCGAGTTTCTGCAAGATTACATCGATACATATCTCTAAAAATACTCCACATGGTATACTTTTCAAATGTCAAAAGTGTTCAAAATTGTCATTCCACTCGTCATTATTTTTTTAACTATTGGTGTTGTTGGCAGTTTCTACATCATTCATCAGCTCCAGCCTGTAGACCCAACTCAAACCAAGAAAATCAGTTTTACGATTACGGCAGGTGAGGCGGCCTCTGAAATAGGAAAGCAGCTTGAGGAGAAAGGCTTCATTAAGAGTGCTGACGTCTTTCGATTATTGATTTGGAAGAATAATTTGACTCAAAACATGCAAAAGGGTTCTTTCTTACTTTCTCCTAGTATGACGTCGCAGCAGATTTCCCTCGAGATAACGACTGAACCTTCCAGTCTCCGTTTGACGATCAAAGAAGGGCTACGCAAAGAAGAAATTGCTGATTACTTGGCTGATTCAGATCTAGAAGCATTTGATCGGTCGGAGTTCATGACCTTAATCAAAAGCAAAGAAGGTTTTTTGTATCCAGACACCTATATTTTTTCTCGAGAAGCTTCGACGCAAGCAGTCTTCAATCAGTTAACGAACACTTTTGACAAAAAAGTGGTGATCGGCATGTCTGATGAGATCGCCACATCTGGCCGTACGCTCGATCAATTGGTAGCGATGGCCTCACTCATTCAGCGCGAGGCTCGGGGACCACAAGCTGGCAGCAGTGATCCTATTGAGATGAAGATGATTTCAGGAATTCTCTGGAAGCGAATCGAGTTGGGAATGATCTTGAACGTTGACGCAAGTCTGCAGTACATCAAAGGCTATGACTCACAACAAAAGTCTTGGTGGTCCACCAATGGTATCGTTGCCCTAAAAGCCAGTTCTTCACCCTATAATTCATACAAAGTAGCAGGTTTGCCACCGACTCCAATCTGCAATCCAGGCCCATATGCCTTGAAGGCAGCAATGCAGCCAACCACCTCAAGCTACTTGTACTACCTTCATGACAACCAAGGCAGAGTACATTACGCTGCGACTCTTGAAGAACACAATCAAAATGTGGACGCATACTTACGGTGAGTTGTTGGTATCTAGGTCTGGCTCTTCAAAACTGAGCACTTCATTTTAAATGCAGCCACCCTCTCTTTAAGCCTATAATCTTGCTCTTTTCACTAAAAGTGCTATAATTCGGCTTAATATTAGTGAGAGCTGCCCAGTAATATGGCCAACAGTTCTTGCTAAAAAAACGTTGGGTTAAAAAAAAGGAGAATCATAGTGGAGCACAATGGTATTGCCGGCGAGAGCCGCAGTATCGATTTTTCGTTTGCCGATGATGGGTACAACGATAGGATACCGGAGAAAGCTTTGGAATCGTGTGGATGTCTGGTGGCGATCGCAGTATTGGGCGCGTTATTCCTGATTTTCACGTTGATAGTGGGGGTTATTTTTGTTCTCCACCCATTTTAACTCCATTCAGCCGTCTCGAAGTGAAAAATCCTTTGAGACGGCTGAAGTCTTTTAACCGCTTTAGCAAGTTCCTTTTCGCTACGCTTTGAGTCATCATCGAGTGATACGATCATTATTTGCATCCTCTTGCAATCTCCTTTACCTGTTGATACAATAGCGGGTACGAATTTTTTTCCGATTGTGTGTTGAAAAGAAAGTCAGTTTGCTAAAACAGTCTCTTGATAACTAACATAACAATATTGTAAGGATGCCCTGTCGTCGCAGGACAGCCTTTTTTTGGTTCTGTACTTGTAAATAAAGATAGATGTCACCGCAATGCGGTGTTAAGGAGCCCTCATGTCTCATACTTCCCTACACAACCAAGACCACACCCCTCGTCAATACTGGGGACTCACCGGCATCACTTTACCAGAGTTAGATTTAACTTCTGTTCAACGTGAGAGTTACCAAGAGTTCTTAGATAAAGGTATCCGCGAGGCTTTAAATGAGATCAATGCCCAAAATGGAATTGAAGACTTCACTGGTAAAAACTGGAGTCTCAAGTTTGGTGAGTATCACTTTGGTAAGTCAAAATACACTCCTTCTCAAGCAAAGAAGAAAGCTGTGTCTTTCGACATGCCAATCAGAGTGGAAGCCACTTTAAAAAATAAACGAACAGGTGAAGAGCAAACTCAAGAAGTCTTTCTGGGTGACATCCCAAAAATGACCAGTGCTGGAACCTTTATTATTAATGGAATTGAGCGGGCAGTTGTGACTCAACTCGTTCGCTCCCCAGGTATTTTCTTCTCTGGTGACTTTGATCAATCAGTTGGCAAAATGTTGTACCAAGCCGAACTGAGACCTTTACGAGGATCTTGGTTGGAATTGAATGTTGGGAAACGTGATGTGATCACTGTTAAAATTGATCGTCGTCGTAAATTGCCAGTCACCGTTTTATTAAGAGCAATGGGATATAGCACCGACGAAGACGTCCAAAAGTTATTCCAAGATATTGAAAACAAAGATGGTATCGATTACATCAAAGCCACCATGGCTAAAGATGTGACTAAAAACCAAGCCGAAGCACTTATTGAACTGTACGAAAAAATGAGACCTGGCGAACCAGCGGTATTAGAGAATGCTCGTCAGATGCTCCAACAGATGTTTTTTGATCCTCGTCGCTACGACTTAGCGCAAGTTGGTCGGTACAAAATGAATCGACGTTTGAAAATTAACGTTGATGAAAACACAACTGTCCTTACTCCAGATGACTTAGTTGCCGCTGTTCGCTACTTAATTAATTTACAAAATGGCAAAGGCAAGACCGATGATATCGATCACTTAAGTAATCGCCGTGTCCGCCGAGTAGGCGAGTTAGTTCAAGCCAATGCCTTCCGAATTGGATTAATCCGTTTAGAGCGATCTATCCGTGAAAAAATGTCTTTAACCAAAACAGATGAAATTTTAACTCCAGCTGCGCTCGTGAATGCTCGTCCACTGATTGCAACTATTTCTGAGTTTTTCCGTAGAAACCGTTTGTCTACTATTTTAGATCAAACCAACCCATTGGCAGAAATTGATAACCTACGCCGTTTGTCAGTCATGGGAAGTGGTGGAGTCACTCGAGAAAGAGCTTCTTTCTCTATGCGTGACATCAATGCCTCTCAATACTCCAGAATTGACCCAGTCCGTTCTCCAGAAGGTCCAAACATTGGTTTGGTGACCTATTTGGCGTTGTACGCTCGTGTGAACCACTTCGGTTTCCTTGAAGCTCCATATATGCCAGTCATCAACAAGAACGACAAAATGATGATTGAGGATAAAATCGTCTACTTATCAGCAGATGATGAAGAAGATGCCAAAATTACACATAAGAGTGTCGAGATTAGTGCTCAAAACGAAATTACCCAAGAATGGGTGCCTATTCGTCACATGAATGACTTTAGTGAAGGTCCGGTTACAGACATTCAATACATCGACGTGATTCCACGTCAGGTGATTGGTACTTCTGCTTCTTTGATTCCCTTTATTGCTCATGATGAGGCTAACCGTGCTTTGATGGGTACTCATATGCAGTGTCAGGCAGTACCATTGTTGAAGCCAGAGGCTCCAATTGTCGGAACCGGTATGGAAACAGATGTTGCAAAGGCTATGGGACGAACTGTGATGGCTCGTCATGGTGGACTGGTAGAGTATGTAGATGCAACTAAGATCGTGATCTCTTTAGACAAAAAAGATGCTGATGATGCAAAATTACTGTCCAAAACTGTTGAAAACGAGCGAGTGCTCGTGAACGGTGAAAAAGAGACCTACTTAATTGAAAAATTCTTCAGAACGTCCAACAGTACGTGCTATTCACAGAGCCCAACCGTGATTCAGGGGCAAAAAATTGAAAAAGGCGAGATCATTATTGATGGTCCAGCAACCGACAATGGTGAGTTGGCACTCGGATCTAACTTATTAATTGCGTACACGTTATTTGAGGGTTTAGGGTACGAAGACGCAATTGTGATTTCAGACAGAGTGGTGAAGGAAGATGTGCTGACTTCTGTGCATATCAGCGAGTACAAATCAGCGGTCATGGATACGAAGCTTGGACCTGAGGAATTGACAAACGATATTCCAAATGTAGCGGAAGCTTTCTTAGGAAACTTAACCCCAGACGGTATTATCAGAATCGGTTCGATGGTTTCATCTGGTGATATCTTAGTTGGTAAAATTGCTCCAAAGGGTGAAACAGAGTTAACTCCAGAAGAGCGACTTCTCCGTGCTATCTTTGGTGAAAAATCCAGAGAAGTTCGAGATACTTCTCTCCGCATGCCTCATGGGGAGAGTGGAATTGTGATTGACGTCCAGATTTTAGATCGTGACTTGGGTGATGAACTTGATCCAGGGACATTGAAAGAAGTCATGGTTCGTGTTGCTCAAATGCGTAAGATTACAGTCGGTGACAAAGTTGCCGGTCGTCATGGAAACAAGGGTGTCATTTCCAAAATTGTACCTGTAGCAGACATGCCACATTTGCAAGATGGTACGCCAATCGACATTATTATCTCTCCATTGTCTGTCTTAGCTCGTATGAACTTAGGTCAGTTATTGGAATCCCACTTAGGTTGGGCAGCCAAGAAACTTGGGTATAAAGTTGCCATTCCCGCCTTTGAAAAAGTCGACGAAGAGAAGATTTGGAGTGAACTCGGTCGAGCTGGCTTGCCAGTTTCTGGCAAAGTCCGCTTAGTGGATGGTCGAACTGGCGACAAGTTTAGCGAAGACACCGTAGTTGGTATTGGTTACATCTTGAAGTTAATCCACATGGTGGAAGATAAGACTCATGCCCGTTCAACTGGACCGTACTCCCTGGTCACACAACAACCTTTGGGTGGTAGAGCTCAAATGGGAGGACAGAGACTTGGAGAAATGGAAGTCTGGGCCTTAGAAGCACATCGTGCAGCTCATATGTTGCAAGAAATGTTGACCATTAAGTCTGACGACGTGGTCGGCCGTGCCAAGACCTTCGAAGCTATCGTTAAAGGTACAGATATCCCAGATCCAACAGTCACAGAGTCATTCCGCGTGTTCTTGTGTGAAATCAAGTCACTTGGTTTGAACATTGTGCCTCACGGTGAGGAGATTGTAGACGCAGTTGACGAATCTGAAAAATTAATCAGTACTTCACCAGTCAATTTATCTGATAGTCCAGAAGACTTAGCACTGATTGCAGATGACAACTTAACCATTGTCGAAGCAGACAAAGAAAATGACACAAGTGACTTAGATGAAGAAGTAGTGGAAGATATGCAACCAGAAGACGCTGGGGAGCCGGAAGAGCCAAGTGTCGACGATCTAGAAAAAGTTGAAGAAGGAGCCATATGAAGCAGATAGTCGATTTTACCTCCCTAGAAATCCGTTTGGCTTCTCCAGATGTGATCAGGTCATGGTCATACGGTGAAGTAAAGAAGCCGGAGACGATTAACTACCGTTCTTTGCGCGCCGAAAAAGACGGTCTTTTTGATGAAAAGATTTTTGGACCAATGAAAGATTACGAATGTTACTGTGGTAAGTACAAACGGATCAGATATAAAGGCATCATCTGTGATAAATGTGGTGTTGAAGTTACTCAATCTCGCGTCCGTCGTGAAAGAATGGGTCACATTACTTTGGCTACGCCAATCTCCCATATCTGGTTCTTTAAAGGTGCGCCTTCCAAGCTGTCCCTATTACTAGATATCTCTCCACGGAACTTAGCGTCTATCGTTTACTTCTCTCAATATGTTGTGTTGAACGTTGATCAAGATGCCAAGACTGAAATGGTTGAGAACCTTGACCAAGAAATGGTCGTTGCTCAAGATCAATTGAAGGAAAAGACCAAAGAAGCAATGGAGTTGGTTAAGACTGAGCTTGAAGAGATCAAGTCTAATTTGAAAGATAAAGTTAAGAGTAAAGAAACGCTCGAGCTTAAAGTTGAAGAAGCAAATTTGAAGGCCAAACAACAGTTGAACACGCTCAAAGAGCAACTTGAAACGCAAATCATTCAAACTGAAGAAGTTTACAAAACACTCAAAGCCATGTTGAAGAAAATTCGCAAAGGCTCTATTTTAAGTGAAGATGAGTACTTGAAGCTCGATGAGTACAACGCTGTTGATCATTTAGAAGTCGGCATGGGTGCTGAGAGTATTTTGCAGTTGGTGAAAGAAGTTGACTTAATTGAACTCGTTGAGGGTTTACGTGCTGAAATGATAGACGCAAAAGGCGCTAAGAAGGTCAAAACCACGAAGCGCTTGCGTGTAGTGGAAGGCTTATTAAAAGCCAAGATCGACCCAACTTGGATGTTCTTGTCCGTCCTGCCCGTCTTACCTCCAGATCTACGACCAATGGTTCAGTTGTCTGGCGGCCGGTTTGCCACCTCTGATTTGAATGATCTTTACCGACGCGTGATTAATCGAAACAATCGGTTGAAACATCTGATTGAGCTCGGTGCACCAGAAATTATCTTGCGTAACGAAAAACGCATGTTGCAGGAAGCTGTAGATTCATTGATTGACAGTAGTCAAGCTCGTCAAGCCAAGCGTCGAACCACTCGTAAGCCGTTACGATCTCTCTCCGAGATGTTAAAAGGCAAGCAAGGTCGATTCCGTCAAAACTTGCTTGGTAAACGTGTCGACTATTCTGGTCGTTCTGTCATTGTAGTTGGACCAGAACTCAAGTTGAATGAGTGTGGACTGCCAAAAGACATGGCGTTGGAGATGTTCAAACCATATGTCTTACACCAATTAATTACGCAAGGAATTGCTCCAAACGTCAAGAGTGCAAAGCACTTAATTGAGCGTCGAGAACCAGAAGTGTATGACATCTTGGAAAAAGTGATTTACAACCACCCAGTTGTCTTAAACCGTGCCCCAACCTTACACAAATTAGGTATGCAGGCTTTTTTCCCAATCTTAATTGAGGGAAAAGCCATCCGCCTTCACCCTTGTGTGTGTTCTGGATACAACGCTGACTTTGACGGAGACCAGATGGCTGTTCATGTCCCATTGACGGTTGAAGCACAAGAAGAAGCTCGTACCCTGATGTTGTCTTCTCACAACTTGTTGAAACCAGCGAATGGTGATCCAATTACCGTTCCAAACAAAGATATGGCTTTAGGTGCCTATTACCAGACAAGTGTGGATGCACAAGTTCCAATGGTGCCAACTATTTTCTCTTCTACTACCGAAGCCTACCACGCCTTCCAAAGTGGACACATCGGCATGAGACAGTTGATGAAGGTGCGTTTGGTTAATGCAGCAGGTAAATCCAGTATTGTAGAGACAACAGTTGGTCGACTACAGTTCAATGAAGTACTGCCAGAACGACTACGATACGTCAATGAACCAGTCAACGCCAAAAAGATTAAAGATCTAGTAACTGTAGCGATTCACACCGAAGATCAAGAGCGTGTTCGTCAATTAATTGACGACATTAAAGATTTAGGCTTTGAAGCCGCAACCACATCTGGCTTATCAGTTTCTGTGAGCGACTGTTTGATGATTCCTGAAAAAGACGGCATCATTGCTGTTGCAAACAAGAAGGCTGAGGAAGTCCAAGAAAGTTACTTAAACGGTCTCGTCACCGCTGAAGAACGTCGCCGCTTAACCTTCCAAATTTGGATGGATACGACCGATGACGTGGCTGACAAAACCTGGAAAACATACCCAGAAGAGAACGCTGTAAAAGTGATGATCAACTCTGGAGGTACTCGTGCTTCCAAGGATCAGGTCAAACAGTTGGGTGCGATGAGAGGTTTGGTGGTCGACCCATTAGGAAAGATTGTGGAAATGCCAACCAAGTCTAACTTTAGACAAGGGTTAACCATTTTTGAATACGTGACCTCAGCTCGTGGATCTCGTAAAGGGTTGACTGACTCTGCTTTGAAGACCGCTGACGCTGGGTACTTAACCCGACGGTTAGTTGACGTTTCTCATGATGTCATCGTCCGCATGGATGACTGTCAAACTGACAAAGGTTTAGAGATCAGACGCGAACCAAGATCAGCCATCTTCGCAAACAGAATCGTCGGTCGTGTTGCTTTCGCAGATATTAAAGCTGGTAATACAGTTTTGGTGAAAGCCGGTGAAATCATCGATGATGTCTTAGCAAAAGAAGTTGACGGCACCAAAGTCGAGTCTGTGATTATCAGATCTCCATTGACCTGTAAAGCTCCTCGCGGTATTTGTGCTCAATGTTACGGTTGGGACTTCTCAACCCGTAACATGGTTGAAATTGGTGTTCCAGTCGGTGTGATTGGCGCTCAATCGATCGGTGAGCCAGGTACTCAGCTTACGATGCGTGTCAAACATTCTGGAGGTATCGTCGGATTGGACGTGACTCAGGGTTTACCACGTGTTGAAGAGTTATTCGAAGCTCGTGTGCCAAAGATGTTTACCCCGATGTCCGAAATCTCTGGAAAAGTGAGTATTGAAGAGACGGACTTGAATAAAGTCTTAACCATCAAGACCACCTCCCAGCCAGTCGAGGAACGTGTCTACACCTTGTCAAAGAATGCTGTCTTACTGGTTGAAGAGGGTGACCTCGTTCACGCCGGCATGCAATTATCTCAAGGTACGCTAGATGCTCGAGAGATCTTACAAATTCGTGGCATGTTGGCCGCTCAAGAATACCTGATTGAGCAGATTCAAAAAGTGTATGAATCACAAGGTATTCCAATTCATGACAAACACTTTGAAGTCATTTTGCGAAAAATGTCTGACAAGATTGCAGTCGAATTGCCGGGCGACACTGAGTTCTTAACTGGCGAAGTCATGGAACGCGCCAAGTTCATCCAAGCTAATGACTCAGTCATGGCAGCCGGTGGAGAACCAGCAACGGCGAAAGTGATGATCTTGGGTATTACCCGCTCATCTCTCTTTACCAGTTCCTGGTTGTCAGCAGCTTCTTTTCAACACACCAAAAACGTCTTAACCGATGCTGCGGTCAATGGAGCCATTGATCACTTGGAAGGCTTGAAAGAGAACGTCATTATTGGACGTTTGATCCCAACGTCACCAGAGCGAGCGATGCTTGAGGTATAGTTTGATCTAGTTAAAATTTAGCAGTTGATCTTTCAAACTGCTAATACACATCAAAAAAAATAAGGCTGGAGCAATCCAGCCTTTTTTGTGGGATAAGTCATGAAGATAATGAAAACCGTATCATTGCTGTCAGAAAGTTATCTTTTATCATCAACATGCTCTGATAAGCTCAACAACGACAACTCTGGAGTAGTTCCGTCCATTTCCACTACTTTCTATTGACAGGTTATATGTTTTTCAACATACTTAATCCATGGCCACCAACAATACTCACCACAGCTTTCTTAAAATATTTTTTGTCTTATTCTTGTTTCTAGTGATGGCGAGTGGTCTAATTGCTGCCGTCGTCATGACTCAAGAGGGCCGATCTGTCGATAGCCAAGCATCGGTCAAGTCTGGAGTAGTAAAAGTTGCTCTTGAATATCATGTTAAAGACCAACCCTTTATTATAGACAAGCCAATAAAGGTAGCGTTGAGAATTAATACCAATAAAACGGTCATTGGTGTAACGCAGTTTGCAGTTCGAATTCCTGGTGGTAGGGTCAAAGATGTTTCATTTCTTCCCACTCTCCCAAAGTCATTAAAAATGACTCAAAATGCAGTATCTAGTTCCGACAAACAAACTGGATTAGATCTTGAATTTATCTCAGTAGATGGGAGCGGTACGGTAATAGCTCCAGATACCGTTTTGGGTACTTTGACATTTACACCAACTGTACTCGGACAATTGCCGCTTTCGTTTGACCAAAATTTATCTCATGTGTACCCACCAAATCAACCGAGCGTCAGCGTTAAGCCAAGTGCAAAACCCGTAACAAAAACTGGTTCGAGTTATTCACCCATGAACGGTAAACCTAATCCATCCCCAACGAGCAGTCCAAAATCTACTCCTTACCCACCAGGTCCAACGAGCGTTCCATCATCTATTCCAAGCCCAGTCCCTTCAGCATACAACAAAGACTTGTTGCAGACACCAGAAACGTTAATTCTAGACATTGTTCAACTCGTGTTGTCTCCTAGTCCGAGTGTAAAACCAACTCCGAACCCAAGTCCAAACCTCAAACCAACTCCAGCTCCTAGTCCAACGGTAACGATGACTTGTGGTCAAAGCCAACCTTGTCCAGAGGGCTATGAGTGCTATCAACCACCAATGCCAATCTGTCCAAGAGGAGTGATGTGTCCACAGGTGATGCCAACCATGCAGTGCCGTAAGAAGATAGCTCAAGTAGGGACGCCACCACCAAAGGCGTCTACCACACCAACTCCATATCCAGTTATGATGTTCCAGTGATCCTAAATTCGCCTTTGGTATTTTCTACATTCCGTAGTACAATGTCAGGACTTGTGTGAAAGACCTTGCTTGATTTTGGCAACAAATATCTGCGAACACCCTGCAAAGGGAGTAATACAAGGATGTGAACTTCTTTTTTGATTTAAACGCCTCTCTCGTTTCAATCAGCTTCCAAAGTGTTCTGTCCTTTTCTCCACACAACCAAACATAAAATAGTATTCTTTAGTTACAGTAGTAGGAAAACTTATGCCAACAATCAACCAACTTATCCGCAAGGGTGGTCGTCGTAGTAATCCAAAACGGATTAAAGCGACCGCTTTACGTCGCAGTTTTAACAATGTGACTGGTAGACCAGGTGAAACCATCAGTCCTCAAAAACGAGGGGTATGCACGGTCGTTAAGACCATGACTCCAAAAAAGCCAAACTCAGCGTTACGTAAAATTGCTCGTGTCCGCTTATCAAACAAAATGGAAGTCACTGCCTACATCATGGGTGAGGGACACAACTTAGCTGAGCACAGTATCGTTTTGATTCGCGGCGGTCGTGTCAAAGACTTACCTGGTGTGAAGTATCACATCGTTCGGGGTAAGTACGACTGCTCAGGTGTTGAAAATCGAAAAACCAGTCGAAGTAAATATGGAGTTAAAAAAGCCTAATCTACCTTTCAAGGAAATATATGCGTGCTAAAAAAGCTCAAGTCCGGGAAGCTGATCCAGACATTAAATACAAATCAGTTAAAGTTGCGAAGTTGATTAACCGTACCATGCGTGACGGGAAAAAATCAGTTGCACAGAAACAAATTTACGCCGCTCTCGAAATGGCAGCTACTCAAGTAAATCGAAAACCGTTGGAAGTTCTCGATGAAGTTTTGCGTATCGCTACACCTCAAATGGAAGTTCGTTCTCGCCGAGTTGGTGGTGCTGCGTACCAAGTACCTATGCCAGTTCGTGGCCGTAGAGGTTTTTCTCTCGCTATCCGATGGTTGATTCAAGAAGCCAGTAAACGTTCCAGTAAGCAATATCACTCCTTTGGAGAGAAATTAGCTGCTGAAATGCTAGATATCATGGACAACACTGGTGGAACCGTTGCAAAACGAGATGCCTCTCACAGAATGGCAGAAGCCAATAAGGCATTTGCTCACTTCAGATGGTAAGATTGGTAGCGGGTTGATTTCGCTCAGAAGAGTCAGGCTTTTGAAGAACTCTGCTCAATCGTGTAAAGATCTGATAGTCTGGAAAAAATCATTGGGATTAGTACTTCAAATCTGCAAGGTTGCGAAGCTTTTCCTAAAGAAGAGTTGTTTGGATTGATTTCTCAAATGAAGAGATGTCGGTGTTTCAACTCTTTCAAAAGCAGCAAAATTGTATTTCTTAGAGATAAAGAAGTACAATCGAATTTAAGAATTGCTGATTGAAATCATTAAAATGTTGCAGAAATTAATAAGTAATTTAAAAAGGAAAATTAGTTAACTAGTAGGTATTCAGAACTCTCTACTAGGTACTATTTACTCAAATATGGCAGCTCCCTCTACAGTTAAAACAGTCGATCGTAATTTAGCCCTCGATAAAATTCGCAATATTGGAATCATTGCACATATTGATGCTGGTAAAACCACGACAACAGAACGAATTCTCTACTACACTGGTAAATCCTACAAAATTGGTGACATTGACGCAGGTGACACTCAGATGGACTGGATGGAGCAAGAGAAAGAACGTGGAATTACCATAGTCTCTGCAGCCACCACTACCTTTTGGACTCCTGTTTTTGACACGAACTTAGAGAAATCTTCCTACCGTTTTAATATTATTGACACTCCGGGACACGTTGATTTCACTGCTGAAGTAGAACGCTCCTTACGCGTACTTGATGGCGGTGTGACGGTTTTGGATGGAGAAGAAGGTGTTCAATCTCAATCAGAAACTGTGTGGCGTCAAGCAGATAAGTACAACGTACCTCGGATCTGCTTTGTTAACAAGATGGACAAACTTGGTGCTGACTTTTTAAGAACCGTTGAGGACATTAGGAATAAGTTCGGTGTCACTCCAGCCGTCATGGTTTTACCAATCGGTGTAGAGAATACCTTCAAAGGTGTTGTTCAATTACTTGAGAGAAAAGCTTGGGTTTGGGAAAAATCTACTTTAGGTGCTGAGTTCACTTCCGCTCCAATTCCAGAAGAGATGGCAGCTGATGTTGAAAAGTACCGAGCCATCTTGGTTGAGCAAATTGCCTCACTCGATGACGCGTTGATGGAGAAGTTTTTAAATGGTGAAGATCTAGATATTAACTCCATGAAAGCCGCTCTCAGGAAAGCGACAATTAGTTATCAATTAGTACCAGTTTTTTGTGGATCTTCATTACGCAATACCGGCGTTCAGATTTTACTAGACGCAATTGTGGAATACCTCCCGTCACCTCAAGATATCAACGAAATCAAGGGAATTAATCCAAAAACCCAAGAAGAAGACACTCGTCACCTGGTTCCTACCGAGCCGTTTTCTGGTCTCTCTTTCAAAATTCAAACAGATCCTCACGTTGGTCGCTTGACCTATGTTCGTATCTATTCTGGAAAGCTCGTTTCAGGTTCATATACGTATAACTCGACTCGTAAGATTCGTGAACGAGTCGGTCGTTTGTTACTCATGCATGCCAACCAGCGCGAAGAAATTACAGAAGCACAAGCTGGCGAAATCGTGGCTGTAGTTGGACTGAAGGACACCAAAACTGGCGACACATTGTGCGATGAAGCGCACCCAATCATGTTGGAAGGTATTTCTTTTGCAGAACCGGTTATGTCTCTTGCCATTGAACCAAAAACCAAGTCTGATCAAGAAAAAATGGGTCTAGCGTTGGCCAAATTATCCGAAGAAGATCCTACTTTTCGGATTAAATCAGATCAAAACACCGGTCAAACAATCATCTCTGGTATGGGTGAGCTACATCTAGAAATTTTAGTTGATCGGATGAAGCGCGAATTTAAAGTGGAAGCCAACGTTGGTGCTCCTCAAGTTGCTTATCGAGAAGCCATTACTCAGTATGCTGAAGGGGAAGGGAAATATATTAAGCAAACTGGTGGTCGTGGTCAGTACGGACACGCCTTGATTAAAATTGAACCACAGCCTAGAGGAACAGGTTACGAATTCGTGAACGCTGTTACAGGTGGCTCGATTCCTCGAGAATTTATCGGACCTATTGATAAAGGTATTCAGGAGTCGGTCGAGCGCGGTTTCATTGCCGGTTTCCCAATGGTAGACGTCAAAGTTACGGTATATGACGGATCTTTTCACGATGTTGACTCAAGTGAGCTATCTTTCAAAATGGCAGGTTCTCTTGGTATGAGAGATGCGGTTTCAAAAGCTGGTCCAGTGATTCTGGAACCAATTATGACTGTAGAAGTGACAACCCCAGAAGAATTTATGGGCAGTGTGGTCGGAGATTTAAGTTCTCGCAGAGCTCAAATTCAAGGAACTTCCAATAGAGGGAAGGCCGTGATCATCAAGGCCCTCGTTCCATTATCAGAAATGCAAGGATATGTCACAATTTTACGGTCAATGACACAAGGTCGTGCCAGCTCAGTGTTGCTGCCAAGTCACTACGACGTGGTGCCACAGAGCATTGCAGCCAAAATTATTGAAGATCGAAAAGGGATTAACGTTCGTTAATCTTCCTTTTGCCATCTTTCGTAAAGCGATATATAATTAGTCTCCGTTAGATACGGAAAAGTTACTAGGAATACAAAAATAGGAGATTCTATGGCAGACAACAAATACGTCCGCAATAAGCCACACGTTAACATTGGTACCATTGGTCACGTTGACCACGGCAAGACAACCTTAACTGCAGCAATTGCAACCACTTTATCAAAGAGACTTCCTTCGGTATTGAACGTCGCTAAATCATACTTAGACATCGACAACGCGCCAGAAGAAGCTGCTCGTGGTGTTACGATCAACATTTCTCACATTGAGTACGAAACCGCTAAACGTCACTACGCTCATATTGATGCTCCAGGACATGCTGACTACATCAAGAACATGATTACTGGTGCCGCTCAAATGGACGGTGCGATTTTGGTCGTGGCTGCAACTGATGGACCTATGCCTCAAACTCGAGAGCATATCCTTTTGGCAAAACAAGTCAACGTGCCTCAATTAGTTGTTGCATTAAACAAATGTGACATGGTAGATGACGCTGAGCTGCTCGACTTAGTTGAGATGGAAGTTCGTGAATTATTGACCAAATACGGATTTGACGGTGAAAACACTCCAATCATCCGTGTGTCTGCTTTGAAAGCCTTAGAAGGCGACGAAGCCTATATGGACAAAATCATGGAATTAATGGATACAGTCGATAAGACTATTCCAGATCCAGTTCGTGACTTAGATAAAGCATTCTTAATGCCTGTAGAAGACGTATTCTCGATCAAAGGTCGAGGAACTGTCGTGACTGGTCGTATTGAGACTGGTATTGTCAAAGTTGGAGATGCCATCGAAATCGTTGGTATCCGAGACAAACAAGCATCTACTGTGACCGGTGTAGAGATGTTCCGTAAAATGCTTGATCAAGGTCAAGCTGGCGACAACGTCGGTATCTTACTTCGTGGAATTGAGAAAGAGCAAGTCGAGCGAGGTCAAGTTTTGGCCAAACCAGGAACTGCTATGCCTCACACCGAGTTCGAGGCTGAAGTATTAATCTTAACCAAAGAAGAAGGTGGTCGTCACAAACCATTCTTTACCGGCTACCGTCCACAGTTCTACATCAGAACCACAGACGTGACGGGTGAGATCAAGCTCCCAGATGGCATTGAGATGGTCATGCCAGGCGACAACGCCAAGATGACAGTAAAGTTGATTGTTCCAGTAGCTATACAAGAAGGTTTGCGCTTCGCTATCCGCGAAGGTGGACACACAGTTGGTGCTGGTGCGATTACCAAAGTCTTGAAATAACCTTTGGAATAGATTTAGAATCAGAAAAGCCCCGGATGTCAGTCCGGGGCTTTTTGGTCAATCGATCATGATATTATTGTGATCATGCAAATACTTAAAAAAAAATTCAACCGCACATTATTGGCAGCATTTTTATAAAGTGTTCCTATCTCAACAACCCTTCGTCACTCAGGTGATGGAATTTAAGATGCTTGTTCGTCCTCGAAGCTGGGACTTAGCAGTTGTTGATGAAATTTTTATTGGCAATGAGTATGTGCCAACGTTAATTGAGACTGATCTGAAAATGGAGACTATTGTTGATTTGGGTGGTAATATTGGCGCGTTTTCTGTTTGCCATTGCCCAAAAGTTTCACCCAAGTAAGATTGTGACCGTCGAGCCAGATAAAAATAATCTTCATATCTTGAAAAAAAATATTCAGCTCAATAATTTATCAGAGACACTACTGCTGGTTGAAAAAGCAGTCTATAAAACGACGGGGAAGATTGGCTTTCAATCTCAATTGGTAAATAAGGGGATGAACGTGATAGATCAGAATGAGAAATCCAAGCTCGTCCCGACCTTGACCTTGAAAGACCTATTCTCGCAAACCAAATTAAAGCAAGTCGATTTTCTTAAAATCGATATTGAAGGAGGAGAGCGGTACGTCCTAACCGCTGAAAACGCAAAGTTACTATCCAGTCAAGTGAAGTATATCTTTATGGAAACACATTCGCGACTGGGAACAGACAAACGAGCTCCGGAAAAGTACCTCAAAAAACTCGGTTTTCATTGTAAGTACTCGGAAGTTTGGCATAATCCTGGCTGCGGTGCTCTTGAAGCGGTCAATCCAAGGTTCCACACCACCCCTGTCTAAAGTTTCTTTGAGCTAGTATCTCCACCTTGCGCTCGAGAGAGATTTCCATTACAATATTTCTTCTCCAGATGTCAGAAAAAGGCATATATTGTTGAGAAACAATAAAAGCTGGATGTCAAAAGACTATTTACTTCACGTCTTTTGACATGTATAATCACGCTTTGTTCTAGCTAAGGCTAGTCGAGGAAAAAAAAGAACATTAATATATGGCTGCACCAACAGATAAAAAACAAGCTCAATATAAGATTCGTGTCCGTCTCAAAGCGTATGACCACAGGGTTATCGATGAGGCTGCCCGAAAGATCTTAGAGACAGCTGTTTCTACTGGTGCCGGTATTGTAGGACCAGTTCCATTGCCAACCACCAAAAAGTGGTTTACAGTGTTAACTTCTCCTCATAGTGATAAAAACGCTCAAGAGCATTTTCAAATTCAAACCCATAAGCGTTTGATTGATATTGTGAATCCAACCAGTAAAACGATTGATTCACTCATGCACTTGGAGTTGCCAGCTGGTGTCGGTATTCAAATTAAAATGTAGTTGGAGAAGATAGATGTTGATCTTTCATCTCGAAGAAATTGATAAGAAATATAAAACGTATGATTACTCAAGTTTTTGCGACCAAACGCACAATGACTCAAGCCTGGACTACCACAGGTAAACGCTTAGCTGTAACACGCCTCCAAGTTGTAAATAATGCCGTTATCGGCCAAAAAAAGTCCCCAGATGATAGTATTCGTTTAGAACTGGGCTTTGGTCTTAAAAAATTAAAAAACATGTCAAAACCACTCAGATCAAAACTTGAAAAGAGTGGTTTTTCTTTTGGTGTACGATCAATGCGAGAGGTAACTGTCGCTGCTGATGAAACACTAAAGCCAGGCGATATCTTAAAAGTAGAAGAAATTTTACAAATCGGCGACGTGGTCACTGTTCAGGGAACAACCAAGGGTCGCGGATTTGCCGGTGCGATGAAGAGACATGGCTTCAAAGGCGGACCAAAGACTCACGGCCAGTCAGATCGATGGCGAGCAGTCGGTTCTATTGGACAACGAACCACCCCAGGACGTGTTTTTAAAGGTAAACGCATGCCAGGTCATTACGGTGTCGATGTTCAAACTGTAGCTGGTTTGACCGTTCTCTACATTAATCCAGAGGTTCAAGAAGTTTGGTTGAGTGGACCCATTCCAGGAGCAATGAATGGAACTGTCACTATCTCCAAAACAGGCAAAACCAAACCAATTCAACTTGATCAAAAAGCCAGTGGTTTGCAATCTGTAGTTCCAACCACAACTGAGGCTGTGTCAGAGGTTTCAGTTACAGGAGATGCACAATGAACTTAACCGTCGCTTCTACTATTGGTCAAGCAACTACAATGTCTGTGAATGATGCTGTATTTGGAGCTGTCATCAATCCTGAGCTTATTGCGCAAGCAATCCGTGTCTATTTATCCAATCAACGTCAAGGTTCAAGTAAAGTCTTAACCCGTTCTGAAGTTTCCCGAACCAAGAAAAAATGGTTTAAACAAAAAGGAACAGGTAATGCTCGCCATGGTGCTCGTACACCAAATATCTTTGTCGGTGGAGGTGTAGCTCACGGTCCTACAGGAGAACAAAATTGGTCATTAAAGCTCTCTGCCTCAATGAGGAAAGCTGCCTTAATTTCTGCTTTGAGCGCACAGGTCAAAAACATCACGGTCGCCGATGATTTAAATCAACTTGATGGTAAAACAGCTTCAGCTGAACGCCTGTTGTCGAAGATGTTACCAGACGCAGCTCATATTTTGGTTGTCGTTGATCAAGTTGAACCAATGGTCATTCGCAGCTTACGCAATTTAGAGAGTGTTTTAATTGTGAGTGCTGAACGAGTTACAACTTACGACATCGCTTTTGCGGATGGTATCCTCATGACCAAAGATGCAGTTAAAGTCATTGAAGACCGATTAACCAAAAAAGCTAGTCATGAAGCAACTGTAGAAATTGCAGCTGCAGAAACAGAAAAAGTATTACAAGCAAAAGTAAAACTAGCCGCAAAAAAGCCAGTTGTCAAAAAAACAGCAGCTCCCAAAGCAGCCAAAGTCGAAAAGGAAGTCAACTAATTACTCGTTACTAGATACTAAAAAAAATGAACGCACATATTCTAAAAAGACCAATTATCACTGAAAAAACATTATTCATTGCGAGTAAAAATAATGCCTATACCTTTGAAGTTGATCCAACGGCGACCAAAACACAGATTGCCGATACAGTTGAAAAATTGTTTGGTGTAAAAGTAACAAGTGTGAATACCGTGATGCGTGGTCGTTCACTTCGTCGGACTGGAAAACGCCGCACAATTAGTCTGGTGCCACGGAAGAAAAAAGCTATTTTGACCCTACAATCCGGTCAAACAATTCCATTGTTTGATACAGGCAGCACGAAAGCTGATAAAGAATAACATGTTAATTAAACAAAAACCGACAAATAACAGCAATCGTCATTATGTTCGTGTCAGTCATGCACATCTGCACGATGGCGATCCAGAAAAATCTCTTTTGGCTCCAGGACACTTGAAACGTCAAGGTCGAGGGTTTAAAGGACATATTACTGTTCGTCATAGAGGTTCTGGTGTCAAGAAACGACTCAGAATCATTGATTGGAAGCGTGAAAAGTTCTTAATTCCTGCAGTGGTGAAAACGATTGAGTACGATCCAACCCGCAGTGCCAATATAGCGTTACTTTTTTATAAAGACGGTGAAAAACGCTACATCATCGCTCCAGAAGACCTTAAAATCGGTGACGAAGTCTTATCTGGTGAGAATGTTGAGATTAAAGTTGGCAATGCCTTACCATTAAAAAATATTCCAGTTGGTGTGATGATTCACAACATTGAAACTCGAGTAGGTAAAGGTGCTCAAATGGTTCGCGGTGCAGGAACCGCAGCAATGATTCAATCCAAAGATGGCGGATTTGTGACTATTTTATTACCTTCCAAAGAAGTGAGATTGATAAATGAGCTCTGTTTCGGTACAATTGGCCAGATTGGTAATCAAGATTGGAAAAATCGTAAACTTGGAAAAGCAGGACGAAAACGCTTAATGGGTATTCGTCCCACGGTTCGTGGTGTGGCTCAGCATCCAGATTCGCATCCACACGGAGGCGGTGAAGGACGTAGTGGTGTTGGTATGAAGTATCCAAAGACGCCATGGGGCAAACACGCATTGGGTACCAAGACACGAAATAAGAAAAAGAGTACCAATAAATACATTGTAAAAGATCGAAGAGTTAAATAATACATTATGTCTAGATCAAGTAAAAAAGGACCATTTATCGACCCAAAGTTGTTGAGTAAAGTCAACAAACAAAAGGGTTCCGGAGACAAAGCTCCAATCAAAACATGGAGCCGTGCATGCACGATTTCTCCAGATTTTGTTGGTCACACATTCTTGGTCCATCAGGGTAAGAAGTTTGACGAAGTGTTTGTAAATGAATCGATGGTAGGTCATAAATTAGGGGAGTTTGCTCCAACCCGAGTCTTTAGAGGACATGGCAAAGTGGTCAAACGCGTCTTAGCCAAGACATAAATAAGATTTATATGTTAATTAAAACAGTTCAAAAGTACACACGTCAATCTCCTCGCAAGGTGAGATTGGTCGCAAATCAGGTCAAAGACCTCTCTTTGCAACAAGCAGTGATGCAGTTGGCAGTGATTGAAAAGAAGGCAACAGAAGTGATTGGAAAGACCATTAAGCAAGCAATTGCTGATGCAACTCACAATCATGGATACCAAGTGAGCGATCTATCAATTGAGAGTATCTTAATCACCGAAGGTCCACGCTACAGACGTTTTAGAGCTGTAAGTCGAGGTCGAGCACATGGCATTATTAAAAGAACGTGCCACGTGACCGTCATTTTGAAGACACAAGAAGATGCCAAAGCAAGTAAGGTAGCAGAGGCAGATGTACCAAAAGATATTACTGCCACCGAAGCACAGATTATGGCTGCAGAAGCCCAATCCGCAGATGCGGCAACCTCAACTGGTGCAAACTTAAAACAAGTCGGAAACATGAACAAGGCTGACAAAGTTGCCAGTCGAAAAGTAACAAATAGAAAAGTAATTACTGGAAAATAAATATGGGACAAAAAGTAAATCCAACTGGCTTTCGATTAGGTAATTTATTTACCTGGAAATCAAAATGGTTTGCCGAGGATAAACACTACTCAGAGACTGTCTTAGAAGATCACAAGTTGCGTGAATTCTTAAATAAGAAGTTGCAGACAGCTGGCCTAGTGCAGGTAAACATCGAACGCTCGTTAACGATGATTACGGTTCTTCTACATGTAGCTCGTCCAGGTGTTGTTATTGGAAAAGGTGGAGCAAACTTAGAAATTATTAAAAAAGATGTAGAACGTATTTTGAATGTGGCAAAACAGAAAAAAGATAAAGTCAAAGTTGATATTAAGGTTCAAGAAGTCAAGAAACCAGACTTAAGTGCCAAGTTGGTTGCTGAGCGAATTGTGGATCAATTAATTAAACGATATCCTCATCGCCGAGCCATTTCTCAAGCAATTGAGAAAGTAATGGGTGCGGGTGCAAAAGGTGTCAAAGTGTGTTTATCTGGTCGTATCGGTGGAGCTGAAATTGGCCGCCGCGAAAAATACTTTGAAGGCAGTGTGCCAACACAAACATTAAGAGCAAATATTGATTACTTTGAAATGCCAGCTAGAACACGTTCTGGATATGTAGGAGTCAAGGTTTGGATTAACAAAGGTGAAGGAGCAATAAATTAGTACGTAGTGAAAGAGGAAGTAGCGGATTGTGATAAACTCACTCCCTATGCACTCACAACAAAATACTAGTTATTTAATCGTATGTTACAACCGAAAAAAGCAAAATTTCGCAAACAGTTCAGAGGCAGCTTGGCTGGTGTCTCAACTCGCGGAACCACCGTTGTCTTTGGTGACTTTGGCTTAAAAGCCACTACATCAGGTTGGGTGTCTTCTCGCCAAATTGAAGCAGCCCGTAAGAAAATTACGTATGCTACAAAAAGAATGGGTAAGTACTGGATGAGAATGTTTCCAGATAAGCCAATTACAAAGAAAGCAGTTGGAGTGAAAATGGGTTCAGGTAAAGGTGATATTTTTGAACACGTAGCAGTGATTAAACCAGGTATGATTTTATTTGAAATTGGTGGCGTGACAGAGGCAATGGCCAAAGAAGCTTTTTCCAAAGCTGGTCATAAATTATCTGTTAAAACCACAGTAGTGGCGAAATAACTTTATGAAACGAAAACAAATAACAGCACTACATGATATGACGCTCGGTGAGTTGAACAAAAAACTTGCAGAGTTGACTATGGATGTTGCAAAAGCAAAACTTGAGAAAAAAGTGGGGAAACTCGCAAATGTACGATTAGTTTCTGGTTTAGGCGATGATATTGCCCGAATTAAGACAATTTTACATCAGAAAGAAATGGAAGTCGCATGAAAGTAATGCAAGGAACAGTCACTTCAGTTAAAACGGCCAAAACAGCAACCGTCACCGTCACAAGACAGTGGCAGCACCCTGTTTATAAGAAGTACGTAAAACGCACTAAAAACTATGCTTGCCACGTAGATGCTATTGGAGTTAGTGAAGGTGACAACGTCACGATTGAGGCTTGCCGTCCAATGAGTAAGACCAAGTTTTTTAAGATTACAGCCAAGGAAGAATCTACTAAAGTAGTTTTACCTCAAGAAGCAACGATAGCTAAAGAAACTAAAGTGATAAAAGTAAAGAAGAGTAAATAAAGATATATGATTCAATTACGATCAGTACTACAAGTTGCAGATAATAGTGGCGCCAAGCAAATTCGCGTCATTCAAGTCCACGGTGGATCAATCCGTCGGTTTGGTTATGTAGGTGATGTGGTGACTGCTTCGGTCATTAAGGCAGATCCTCATGGCACTGTCAAAAAAGGTGAAAAAGTCAAAGCTGTGATCGTCCGTACACATAAAGAGAGACGTCGGGCAAGTGGTGAATACATTCGATTTGATGATAATGCGGCAGTTATTCTTGTTTCACGCAAAGAAGAAACTCCAGTTGGTACTCGTGTGTTTGGCCCGATTGCTCGTGAAGTCAAAGAACGAGGATTTAACAAAATTGCAAGTTTAGCGCAGGAAGTTTGGTAATATCCCGCAAGGGGATACCGAAGAAATGAAATTATGAAATTTAAAGTAGGCGACATCGTATTAGTCACTGGCGGAAAAGATAAAGGGAAACAAGGTAAAATCTTGAAAGCTTTACCAGAGCGAAACAGCGTGGTCGTTGAAAATGTGAACATGTACGTAAAGCACATTAAGCCGTTGAATGGTCAAGCTGGTCAAAGGGTGATCCGTCCAAGACCACTACCTACTGCAAAGATTTCCATTTTGAATGGTGAAGGCAAGGCAGATCGAATTGGCTATAAAATAAATAAAGACGGAACAAAAGATCGTGTTTTCAAGAAAACAGGGAAAGTTGTTCCAGAAACGAAACGTGAGAAAAAATAAAGAACGAATATGAATAGACTTAAAGAAAAATACCAGCTCACTGTCGCTCCAACTTTGAAAAAAGAATTTGAGTTAGATAATGTATTTGCAGTTCCTAAAATTAGTAAAATTGTAGTGAACATGGGCATTACTGATCAAACCTCTCGAGATGCAGCAATTACCAATGTAGTTGAGCAGTTCAAAGTGATCACTGGCATGAAGCCCAACATCACTCGAGCTAAAAAAGCGATTGCTACATTTAAAAGTCGAGTTGGTGATCCATTAGGTGTCATGGTGACTTTGCGCGGAGATTACATGTGGGAGTTCTTAGATAAATTGATTTCTTTAGCTCTTCCCCGTGTCAAAGACTTTCAAGGCGTATCTGCCACTGCATTTGATGAACGAGGCAACTACAACTTAGGAATTGAAGAGCAAATTATTTTTCCTGAGATTAACTACGATCAAATACAAGGTGTCCGTGGTTTACAGATTACGATCGTCACTACCGGTAAAGAAAGTAAACAAACATATAGAATGTTGGAATTATTAGGAATGCCTTTTGAGAAAAAGGCTAAATAAGAATTAATTATGGCAAAGAAATCGCAAATTGCTAAAAACAAAAAGTTAGGCCTTCGTAAGGAAGCATTATTCCTCGCAGGTGAAGCCAAACCAAATCGTGTTTCCACACGAGTGGTAAATCGGTGTAAAATATGCGGACGCCCTCGTGCTTATATGAGACAGTTTGGGCTGTGCCGGTTATGTTTCAGAGAATTAGCCCTGAGTGGCGAGTTAGCTGGAGTCACAAAGGCTAGTAAATAAATATGAACGATCCAATCGCAGACATGATCATCCGAATAAAGAATGCATTGATGGCCAAACATGATTCCGTGGCCATTCCTCATTCCAAATTAAAAGCTCAAATTGGTCAAATTTTATTGGCCAATAAGTATGTTGAAGAGTTTCGAGTCGAGCCAAAGACTCCACAATCAGAGATCCAATTAAAGTTAAAATATGTTGGACGAGTCCCAGCTATTACTGGGGTGAAGCGTGTCTCCACTCCTGGTCGCCGAGTCTATACGTCCTCAACCACAATCCCTCGAGCTCTAGGTGGCTATGGTATTACCATTGTCTCTACAAGCAAAGGAATTATGACTGATAAAGAAGCTAAGAAACAAAATGTTGGAGGAGAAATCCTCTGCCAGATCTGGTAAAATATGTCAAGAATTGGTAAAAAAGTAATTTCTATCCCAGCCGGAGTCACCGTTCAGGTGACTGGATCTGATGTCATGGTCAAGGGTCCAAAAGGCGAGAATAAAGTCCTTGTCTTAGCTGGAATTGTTGTCACTGTTCAAGATCAGGTTGTAGCTGTGACTCGAACTGACGAAGAGCGACAAACAAGAGCTTTTCATGGTTTGATTCGCAGTTTAATTAACAATGCCGTCACCGGATCTGCGCAAGGATACAAAAAAACCCTCAAGCTGCAGGGAACTGGATATCGAGTCACGATGAAGGGAGTTGGAATTTCTCTTGCTCTTGGCTTCTCTCATCCAGTTGAAGTGAAACCAGATGCAGGCATAAAATTAAGTATAGAAGGAAATGACACCATTCATATTGAAGGTGTTGATAAACATGCTGTCGGTCAAATGGCAGCAAATATTCGAGCGATTCGTCCTCCTGAGCCATATAAAGGTAAAGGTGTCCGATACCTTGATGAAGTCGTCAGACGCAAAGCAGGTAAGACGGCCACGAAATAATATATGAAAGTGAATCACTTAAAAACATCAGCAGATAAACGCAAAATCAGAGTTCGCAGCAAAGTCATGGGGACTACACTCCGACCTCGCTTAAGCGTGTTTCGTTCCAACAAGTTTGTATACCTTCAGGTCATTGACGATGAAGTAGGTAAAACACTTGTGTCTATGAATAGTAAAACCACAAAAGTCAGTGGTACTAAAATAGAGCAAGCTATACAAGTTGCAAAAGCATTAGCTAGTCAATTAAAAACAGCCAAGATTAACAAATTAGTATTTGATCGCGGAAGTTATCGCTACCACGGTCGAGTTAAAGCCATCGCCGATGTCATGAGAGAAGAAGGGGTGCACGTTTAATGCCAGAAAATAGATCAATGAACCATCAACTGCCAAAAGAGCCACAAGAATTTGAAGAAAAAGTGATTCAAATCAATCGCGTTTCCAAAAAAACTAAGGGTGGGAATAAAATGGGTTTTTCAATCTTAATGGTTGTTGGAGATCGAAAAGGTAAGGTTGGTGTAGGGCTTGGTAAATCAAAAGACGTCATGTCCGCGATTCGCAAAGGCGTGAAAAAAGCCAAAAAGAAAATGATCACTGTTCCTTTAGATGGAACAACCATTCCTTTTTCCATAACTGTCAAAAAAGGTTCTGGCAGAGTCATGTTGAAGCCAGCTCCCAAAGGTTCTGGAGTCATTGCAGGTGGACCAGTTAGAGCCGTGGTTGAAGCTGCCGGTATTCGAGATATTTCTAGTAAAATTCTTGGTTCAGGCACTCAATCTGTCAGCGTCTATGCCACGTTTGAGGCATTACGACAAATTCAACAAATTGTCGCTTTAAAAGGTATTCGTCTAAAATCTATCGCTGACATTGAAGCTGAAGAAGCAAAAGTGTTGCGAGAGTTAAATCAGAGAGCCAAAGATACGGCAGCCGCTCACATTGAAAAAGACAATGCTGTGCAGAAAATGCAATCTGGTGAAAAAACACCAAAAAAAGTAGTCAAATCCAAAGTAGCTAAACCCGACAAGCAAAGCGTGGCGGATGACCAACAAGTTATTAAAGAAGTGAAGTAGTTATGTCATTAATGAAAACCTTGCTCAAAACAACTGAAAAATCTAAAAAAAGACTCGGTCGTGGCCCAGGTTCGGGTAAGGGTATGCACACCGTTGGTCGTGGAACCAAAGGTGCTGGTGCTCGTAAAAGTGGAAGCATGCCAACTTGGTATGAAGGTGGTCAACTTCCCTTGATCAAGCGTATCCCAATGCTTCGTGGAAAATCTCGTTTTAACGTCATTCGACCAACGGCAGAAGTCACGTTGACAGATTTACAAAACATGTCTGCTGAGATTATTACTTTGGATTCATTAAAGCTCGAAAAAGTGATCGATACTCAATTTAAAAAAGCCAAAATCATTGCAAATGGCAGTATCACTCGAAAAGTGACTGTTCAGGGTATTGCTGTTTCTGCAACAGCAGTTAAAATGATTACTGCTGCTGGTGGCACCACTCAAGCAGTTCAATAATGAAGCAATTCACTTCTATCCTCCAAAGGATATTTTCTAATCGTGAAATTAGAAAAAAGATCCTCTTCACTGCAGCCATATTCTTGGTTTTTAGGTTTTTAGCACATGTTCCTGTACCAGCGGTAAATTTAGTTCAACTCAAGGCAATTTTTGCGTCGAGCCAACTGTTAAGTGTACTGAACATTTTCTCTGGAGGAACGCTTTCAAGCTTCTCCGTCATGGCGGTAGGAATTAATCCATATATCACGGCTTCAATCGTCGTGCAAGTTGCCGGTATGATCTTTCCCACCTTGAAAGAACTTCAAAAAGAAGGAGAGTCTGGAAGAGAAAAGTTAAACCAGTACACTCGATTTTTATCGGTTCCAATAGCTGTGGTGCAGAGTATCTCAGTCTTGGTTCTTTTAAGAACTCAAGGTTTACTTCAATCCCAAGATCCATTTACGATTATCACCATGATCTTCACCCTAGTCGCTGGCTCCATGGTTTTGATGTGGTTGGGTGAGCTTGTTACTCTATATGGTATTGGAAATGGTATTTCTATGGTGCTCTTTGCCGGCATCGTCGGTCAATTTCCAGCAGCCGTAGCTCAGCTTTTTTCGGTGACTGGTTCTCAAGACTTGATTAAAATTGGTATTTTTGCAGCCCTTTTTCTCGGAGTGATCTCTTTGATGGTCTTTATGAACGAAGCAATAAGAAAAGTGGCAATTCAGTATGCAAAAAGAAATCGTGGAGATAAAGTTTACGGCGGTCAGACAACGCACTTTCCAATTAAGATTAATGTCGCTGGAGTTTTACCGATTATTTTTGCGGTATCATTCATGTTAGCTCCTCCCTTTATTGGTCGCTTTTTAACCACGCTTGGAAATACGCAATTGACCCAACTCGGTCAAAACGTGACGTTGTGGTTTTCACCGACGTCACCTGTATACATGGTGATTTACTTCTTATTGGTATTTACCTTTACTTTTTTCTCAGCGATGGTGTTCTTTAATGCCGGCGATATTTCCGAAGAGCTCAAGAAGAGTGGAGCATTTATTCCTGGAACTAGACCAGGTGGACCGACTAAGCAGTTTCTAGAATTTGTGGTGGCTAGGATTACCTTCGTTGGAGCCGTTTTCTTGGGTTTCATCGCAATTCTGCCTTCTATTGCTCAGTCAATTACAAATATCCAATCGTTGGCAATTGGTGGAACAAGTATGTTAATTGTTGTTTCGGTGGTCTTAGAAACTGCAAAACAAGTTGAAGGATTGTTGGTTGGCGAAAATTACGATAAGTTTATATAATAAAAAAATAGGACGTATGTCCCTGCTTTGGCGGGGTAACTTTGTCATTTACGACAAGGGCATATGGAAAAGTCATGAAATTAGTTTTAGTTGGCATCCAAGGGGCGGGTAAGTCCACCCAAGGAAATATGTTATCTGAGAGCTTGAAAATTCCCTATCTTTCCTCCGGGCATATTTTCCGTGAAATGGCCAAAGAAAAAACTCCACTCGGACGTACTTTAAAGGAGACCTTAAATTCAGGTAATTTAGTTCCAGATAAATTAACCCTAGAAATCATTGCGGAGTACTTAAAAAAACCAGAGTATGCAAACGGATACATCCTAGATGGTTTTCCCAGAACAGTTCCGCAAGCAGAAGTGTTTAATGGAAATGTTGATAAAGTTATCTTCATCGACGTATCAGATAAAGAAGCTTTATGGAGAATTTCTGGACGTGTTTCCGATCGAGAAGATGAGTCACTTCAAGCTATCCGTAAGCGAATCGCATTATTTCACTCTCAAACAGAGGCTACTCTAGAGTACTATCGTGATCACGGTATGCTCATCCAAGTAAATGGTGAAAAAAGAGTAGATGAAGTTTTCACCGAAATCATGGGATTTTTGAAGTAAAGTCCCATTGAGTTTTTTACGCATATGAATTCTGCTCAAGTAGCTCTCCAGCAAACACAGAAAATGACTGCAATGCGTGAAGGTGGTCGTCGTTTAGGCCAAGTGCGTGACCAACTGGTTCAATTTACCATAGTAGGCATGTCATTTGCCGAAATAGAAGCAGAGGCGCAACGTTTAATTAGAGCAGCAGATTCGATTCCCAACTTCGCCTTGGTTCCAGGTTATCACTGGGCCACCTGCATCATGAAAAATGACGAAATGTGCCATGGTGTACCCAGTCTAGAAAAACGAGTTGAGGATGGTGATTTAATGACGATCGATGTAGGACTGCTCTATCAAGGCTATCATCTGGATACTACGACCAGCTTCATTGCTGGTAAAAAAGATACAATCAAAGTTGAGTTCTTAGCAGTAGCTAAAAAGGCATTAGCGAAAGCAATTAGTAAAGCCAGCCCAGGAAACAGTATTTTTGACATTAGTTCTGCCATGGAAAAAATGATTCAGCAACATGGTTGGGATATGGTCTACCAGTTAACCGGTCATAGCATTGGTAAAGAGCTTCATGAGGCGCCGTATGTGCCTTGTATCGCTCAGCGCAGCGACAAACGTCAGATTCTTACCGCTGGTCAAACGCTCGCAATTGAGATCATGGCTGCTGTTGGGGATGCTGAACTCGTCGTGGATAAAGATGGTTGGACGTATCGAACAAAAGATGGCAGTCTAACGGTCATGGAAGAAGAGACAGTTCTCATTACTGAAAAAGGGCCAGAGATTTTAACCAAAGGTAGATGAAATGAAAACCGCCATTCTCTAGGAGAATAGCGGTTTAGCCATCTTGGACGGCTATCTATCAAGGTACACTCGCTGGTTCGCGAGCCTTATGATCGTGATGATCTGGGGGATCGCTCGATCAGCGTACTGCACGATTGTCTGCATCTGGTAGGGAACCAGCGGCTCTCCATAAGAATTGTTTTGACCGAGAAGGTTTAGAACATCTGTCTCGGTCATTCCACTTTTAATCCCATAATGACTGGGAGTCTGATGGGAGAACACTATCCCATCAATGACGTGCAGATGTGCGTATACAAAAGACTCTTTAGCCACTTTTTTCACACCTCAATATCCAACAAGACAGTGATTTTATCATAATTCGGTCCAGAATTAAACCTAAACTTTTTTGAATTACTTTCTCAAAAACCAAACAGTCTCCAATCTGGTAAAAACATCTTTCTACTGGTATAATAATTCACATTAGTGATTTAAAGGTTTTTTATGGGTAAAGTTCAAGAACATAAGCGCGTGGTCAAAGCAAGACGTCAATCTGACGTTACTTCTGAATTGACAAAAAGTAATGATTTATTCGAAATTGATGGAGTGGTAGACGAATGCTTGCCAAACACAATGTTTCGAGTCAATATTACTGCCTCTCCAGTTCCTCAGCTGGTTGGTCAGCAACTGCTTGGAACTCTTGCTGGCAAGATGCGATTATTTAGAATTCGTGTCCTCCCAGGCGACATTGTTCGTGGATATGTCAGTAAATATGACCTCAAAAAGTGTAAAATAACGTATAGATCAACCCAAAAGGCTTCGCATCAAATTTAGTTCTTTTCAAATTAGCCTGAATAAGGTATATTTCACCTCTGTCTAGTAGAGGATAGTAATGAGTAGTTAGCAGGTAGAGGTAAGTGAAACACATTCACTCCCTATCCACTTATTACAACATACTAGTTACTAAAATATGAAAGTACGTGCATCAGTAAAAAAAATGTGTCGGTCATGTAAGACTATTAAACGTAAAGGCGTCTTATTTGTGATTTGTTCTACAAGTCCAAAACATAAGCAACGCCAAGGATAAGTTATGCCTCGTATTGCCGGTATTGATATTCCAGATAATAAAAAAGTGCGAATCTCCTTGCGCTATGTGTACGGAGTTGGCCCACAATTAGCTGATGAAGTCATTAAAGAAGCTGGAGTTAATCCAGATAAAAGAGCGAAAGAGCTTACTGGCGATGAAGTGAGTAAGATTCAACGAATTTTAGAAAAATATAATGTTGAAGGTAACTTACGACGTTTAATTAGAGAAAATGTAGATCGATTGAAAAGAATCGGTTCTTATCGTGGTCTACGTCACAAAATGGGCCTACCAACTCGTGGTCAAAGAACTCGTTCCAATGCTCGTACTCGTAAAGGGAAGAAGCGAATTGCAGTCGGATCCATGACTAAAGAGATGGCCGCTAAAATCGACGCATCTAAAAAAGCTTAAGAAATAGGAAATAACTGAAGAAATATGCCAACTGCATCTAAACCAACTACTACTGCTCCACGTAAAATTACCAAAGTAATTCCTCGTGGTCGGATGTATGTAACTGCCACATTTAACAACACTATCGTCAGTGTCACTGATGAAAAAGGGAGTGTTATCTGTTGGGCTTCCACCGGTGGATCGGGATTTAGCGGTTCACGCAAATCAAGTCCATACGCAGCAACAGTAACTGTGGAAAACGCGGTCAATAAAGCTCGCGTCTATGGAATGAATGAAATGGACGTCTACTTAAAAGGTCCAGGTCCAGGTAGAGATGCGGCATTACGCGTTTTGAGAGCACAAAAAATTAGAGTTAATATGATTGCAGATATGACCCCAGTTCCACATAATGGAACGAAGTCACGTAAGGCTAAACACAACAGGTAAACACTTATGTCAAGATATACAGGATCAAAAAACAAATTATCTCGTCGAGTTGGTGAGGACTTAGGTCTCAAAACCAATGCAGCAAAAGTTGCAAAAGTTTTGGCTAATCGCCCAGGTCAACATGGTGCCAAAGGACGAAAGAAATTATCTGACTATGGTGTCCAATTAAAAGAAAAACAAAAGGTGAAGTACATTTACGGTTTGACTGAAAAACAACTACATCACCTGTACGAAATTGCCACCAAAAATCCAACTGCTACTGGCGCTGCACTCCTAGGGTTGCTTGAGCGCAGGCTCGATAACGTCATTTACCGATTGGGTTGGTCTCCAACTCGAGCAGCTGCTCGTCAAGCAGTCGCTCACAACCACATTGTGGTCAATGGTAAAAAGATGAACATTCCCTCTTATACGGTGAAGGTGAGTGACGTAGTTACTGTCAAAAGTACTTCAGCAGAATTAAGTTTCATTGCTGATGGAATCAAAGAGTCAACAAGAGAGTTACCAGCCTGGTTGGAAAAAAAAGGTGGAGCTGCTAAAATTGCTCGCTTCCCAGAACGAACTGAAATTAAAGAAGCCATTGAAGAGCAATTAATCGTGGAGTTTTACAGTAGATAATACCAATTATAAATTTAACTTGACACGGAGTCCCGAAAGGGGCGGCGAAACAAGGAGAAACATATGAATCAAAACTTTAATCAATACCCAGCAATGAGCCCAACGTTTACTATTGCCGAACAAGATGTTAAAGGGAATAGCGCAACATTGGTTTTCGAACCATTGGAACAAGGTTACGGGAACACTTTAGGCAACGCTTTACGCCGAGTTCTATTGAGTTCTTTACCAGGATACGCCATCACCAAAGTTCGAATCAATGGAGTTGATCATCAATTTTCAACTTTGGAAGGTATGAAAGAAGATGTGGTTGAGTTAATTTTAAACTTAAAAGAACTTCGAGTGAAATCAGATAGTACAGCTCCTGGAACGTTGCGTTTGGACGTCAAAGGTGCCAAAGAAGTCACTGCGGCTGATATTGAATGTGAAGGTGGCTTTGAAATCGTAAATACTGATCGCTACCTCGCTTCTCTTGCAGCCGGGAAAACGCTGAAAGTTGAAATGACTGTAGAACCAGGCGTTGGTTACTCGATGGCTAATGATCGAAAAGATATCACTCTTGGAGAAATTGCGATTGATGCGCTTTTTTCCCCAGTCGTTAAAGTGGCTTACAAAGTCGAAGCAACCCGCGTTGGTCGCAGAACAGACTTTGATCGAATTTTATTGGATATTGAAACAAATGGTTCAATTCAACCAATTGAAGCTGTCAAGCAAGCTGCACAAATCTTAGCTCGTCAATTCACGCAAGTGTTCAGTCCTACTTTACCTGTTGAAGTCAAAGAAGAAATTTCTTTGAGTCCAGAAGAGGCGGAAGTCCTGAGACTCACTGTAGAAGAGTTAGACTTACCGACTCGAATCGCAAACGCCTTGCGCAAAGGTGGATTTAAGACAGTTGGTGACTTAACTGGTGCTCCACGTGACGTTGTCGCAAAAGTGAAGAACTTAGGTGGTAAGAGTGTCGATTTAATTGATGAAGCATTAAAGAAAAAAGGGGTTAGCTTGGGTTAGTACATGGCATGAAGGTGGTAGTGATTTGTAATAAAAATTCACACACTATCCACTCACTACTAATTACTAGTTACTACATATGAGACATCGAATACAAGACAAAAAATTTAACCGAGACACAAATCAGCGTAAAGCACTGTTTATGGGTCTGTTGCGCAATTTAACTGAACAAGGTTCTATTGTGACCACTATGTCCCGAGCCAAAGCTGTCAAACGCTTAGCTGACAGAATGGTGTCAACTGCTCAAGGCAATGATTTAGCCGCTCGCCGCAAGCTTCATGTATTTTTTGGTAAACGAGATGTTGTAAATAAGCTAGTTGATGTGGTTGCTCCGGCGATGATGGATCGGAAAAGTGGTTTTGTCCGAGTGACAGATATCGGTAGTCGACGTGGGGATAACACCCCAATGGCTCGCTTAGAGTTTACAATCCAAGCTGGCGAAAGAGGCGTGTTAAAAAAACCTGCTGAAGTTGCGGTGATCGAAAAAACGACTGTTGAAGAAGTTGCTAAACCAAAGAAATCAGTTGCTAAAAAAGCTAAAGTTGAGAAGAAGTAATATATGAAAACATTCATGTTAAAAACAGCTGAAATTAAGAGAAACTGGATCATTGTTGATGCAGCTGATCGAGTTCTTGGTCAAGTTGCGACAGAAATAGCTACCAAGTTAATGGGTAAAAATAAACCAACTTTCACCCCACACATTGATAATGGTGATTTTGTTATTGTACTTAATGCGGGTAAAGTTATCGTCACTGGTGCAAAAAGCAAGCGGAAGTTATACAATCGTCACTCATTAATGCCAGGTGGTATAACCACCAACACCTTTGAAGAGTTATTAACCAAAAAACCAGAGCAAATTATTCAACTGGCTGTACATAACATGTTGCCAAAAAACAAGTTACGAGCCGATAGAATGGCTCGCTTAAAAGTATATAAAAGTGCAGCGCACCCACATCAAGGTCAAACAGATGTGAAAGAAGTCAAAACAGAAGTGAAGGAAAGTTAAAGAGATATGGCAAACAAACTATTGAAAAAGAAAACGACTGTCCAAAAGATCGTCAAAAAACAAAAAGCTCAACCAAGTGCAAGTAGCGCAAAAAATGCTCGCCCAGCTGGTAGTGCTCACTTTTCTTTGCCAAGTGGTGAGTATGTAACTGCTGTCGGTCGTCGCAAGTCTGCAACTGCTCGGGTTCGTGTGTATAAAGATGCAGGTGATTTTGTTGTGAATGACCTATTGGTCAGTGAGTACTTTCGCAGCGTTGTAGGCGCTCCTTCTCTTTACAACTTGCCAATGGTTACCTCAGACGTTTTGGGTAAGTACGCAATTTCAGTAAAAGTTTCTGGATCTGGCCTGCGTTCACAAATTGATGCAGTCAACCATGCTATCTCTCGTGCTTTATTGAAAATTAATCCAGAATTTCGTTTAGAACTCAAGAAAAAAGGTCTCTTACGTCGCGATGATCGCATGAAAGAAACCCGCAAAATTGGCACTGGTGGAAAAGCTCGCCGTACCAAACAATCTCCAAAACGATAAGCAATTATCGTTCTAGATTTAAGAAAATATTAGTTAAGCTGTGTTTATCCACCCGCACTTGTATATTTTCTAATCGACCACTTCCATGTTCTCAGACTTAAAATAAAGAATCCCAAACCAATAAGAACTGCTGTCAACATGCCTACACTTGGCTGAGTGTGCATAAGCACTTGGGCTGGCACGGTGTTCATAATTCCTACTGGAATCACAAAAAGAAGGACTGTCCTGAATGGCTCTCCGTAAATACTTACTGGGAAACGAGACAGATTCGTGAAATCTCGGTAGAGCATAATAGCGTTGTCAACTTCAGTGGTCAAGACTCCCAAACATGCAACAAAGATGTGGAACGCTGTCACAATCAGAAAACTATTGATTAAGAGAGCAAAATAGATTACAACAGAGTTAAAAGTTATGTGAAGCTGCAAGTGAGATAAAATCCACAAACTGGCTGCGGTAGTTGGAAAGAAGAATAGTACGTCCAAAATATCTGGTTTACCTGTCAAAATTCTAAAGAGTGGGTTAATAGGTTTTGATAAGTAAAAGTCTAGTTCACCTGTCCGAACACTCGTACTAAATGAGTAGACACCTCGATACATAATCTGAGCAAGCGTATCTGTAAATTGATAGGTTAAGTAAAAAACAATGACTTGATCTATCGAATAGCCAGCGATGCCAGAGATGTTCTGGTGAAGGAGAAACAGAAACACCAGCAGCATGCCAAATCTGATTAATTTTCCAAACAAGAAGAGCGCATTTGTCCAGCGATTTAAGAAGGTCTCTTGAAAAGCATAACTCGCTACTGTAACCCAAATTTTCCAGTAAATATAGAGTCGTTCTTTCATCTTAATGTCCCGAGGCTCCATACCCTTTTAAGCCCTTGAGCCAGAAGTAGCGGAAAGAAACTGCAAGCAAGGCGATCCAGAGCAGTAATACCGTAAAAGACTGTTGAATTTGCATCCAGTCAAGCTTGCCGAGAAATATTTGGGATTGAAAGTATGAGAAGTAGGGAAAAGGAGTCCATCGTAAGATATTCTGTAAGACCTGTGGAAGGATATTTAACGGGTAGAGACGCCCAGCTGTAAAGTCAATGAACATGTAGAACAAAAACCGAATTCCCCAGTTGTCAGGACTCCAAAAGCCCATTACTCCAATTAACAACATTGCCAAAAAAAATAAGACTGCACCGAGAAAAGTTGTCACTAAAAATGCCAGGAAAAATGGGATTGTGGGTAGGACAAAATGTGGCCTAAAAATCAAGTAGAGAATAAGTGTCTCCACGATCAGAAAAGCAAAATTGTATGCTTTATCAGCTAAATCAATTGCCCCAATCCAGCCAAGTACTTTTAATGGCTTCACCATCACGTTGCTTATTTGACCTTCGTAAATTTGTTGTCCTAGTCCACCAATCTCAGTTGCAAGAATGATGCTTTGTAAAAAACCGATCAAAAAAATGTAGCTGATCATCGAGTCTCGAGTGTAGCCAAAAGCTTGTTGATTATCTTGGAAAATAGCCAACCAAACTGTCACAGAAGCAAAAGTTGCCAATACTTGACGAAAACGCCAAATTGCAAAGCTCAGTGGATACGCTAAGGTGTTCTGCCAATATATTTTAAAAAGAAACCAATATTTGTACATTATGCTGCTTTGGATTCAAAGACGTCTCGAATGATTACTTCAATGGCTGGCTCTTCAATGTTGACGTCCGCAATCGGTAGTTCTGAAAGCATCTTCGCTGCGGTTTTCGTGGCGATTGAGCGAGGTACGAGTAAAGTTGCTTTCGGAAATTCAAAGTCTTTTACTTCTCCATACTCAGTCAATTTTTTCTGTGTAACCTTTTCTGAAAAAATAATCGATAAAATCTTATTTCGAGCGTACTTATCAATGATATCTTGAAGATCTCCGTCAAAGATTTTGTGACCATGATCAATAATAATGGCTCGCTTGCATAGCTCTTTGACGTCGCCCATGTAATGACTGGTTAAAATAATAGTGGCGCCAAAATCCTGATTATATGATTTGATAAAGTCTCGAAGAACTTTTTGCATCACTACATCCAGTCCAATAGTTGGCTCATCTAAGAAGAGTACTTTCGGGCTGTGGAGCAAAGCCGCAATTAATTCACATTTCATCCTTTGACCGAGTGAAAGCTTGCGAACCTGAATGTTGGCAATGTCACGAACTTCCAGCAAGTCCATCAGCTTGTTCAATGTCTTTCTAAATTCTGTTTCTGGGACCTCATAAATGGCTTGATTAAGAAGGAAGCTTTCCATTGCTGGCAGGTCCCACCAGAGTTGATTTTTTTGACCCATAACGAGAGCAAACTGCTTTTGAAAAGCAGGTTTTCTGTCCCACGGATCAAAACCTAAAACAGAAACATTTCCTGAAGTTGGATAAAGTAAACCAGATAACATTTTAAGGGTAGTTGTCTTCCCTGCGCCATTTTGGCCAATGAATCCAATAATTTCTCCAGGATTAATTGTGAAGGAGACATCATCTACTGCTTTGACTTCCACATACTCTCGTTTCCATAGAGACGTAACTGAACCAAGAAGACCAGGCTGTTTTTTATAGACTTTAAACGTTTTGGTCAGGTGACTAATGTTGATAACGGGTTCGATCATACATTCCTTGAATCTTTCATTTTACTCTACTTCTATGAACTTGCCGATGAGTAACGACGTAAGCTAAATTTCCAAATAAAACGGCTTGTAAAGACAGTGGCACAGGTACCAAGAAACAAGGGGACTAAACCCAAAGTCGGCAGCTTTTGAAGCAAAAATGCTGTTGGAATATACCCAACTAAGCCAACGCCTAAAAAAGAGAGCAAGCTCAGCTTGAGCAGTTGAGGGTAAATAATCGTGGGATATTGTGAATGATCCCCCAGTGTTTCTAATGTCCGCAACACCTGTTGCGACTTCGTCACAAAAAAAGCTAAAGAGCTATAAGCAGAAAAAAGAAATAGTAGTAGTATTTGCGTCAGAATGATGGAGGCAAAAAAGGTGAAAACAGACTCTAAAGAAAACGAATAATGTTGAGTGAGTAACACCCAGCCGGTAAAAAGAGCACTGCTGAATGGATAGATGAACTCCATCATAGCTGGGTAGCTAAACAGAGTTAAAAACTGCGCATCCAGGGGCTTGGTAAGTATTGTGTCGAGTTCTCCGGTGGAAACACCCCGCATCATAAAATGCATTAAGCTGGAAAAGTAGACCAGCTCAATCAAGCCCCACATGATGCCACAGATTCCGTACAGTAAGATGACTTCTGATTTGGACCACCCTCCCAAGCTTTGGGTATTTGAAAAAATAATTTCCAACATCATCAACATTCCTACCAGATACACTAAAATAAATGCTCCTTGAATGAAGATGTTGAGTCGATACTCTAAAATGTGCGCCGCTGAACGTTTCCAAATTTGGATGAACACATGCAGATAGTGTCGCATTTTAAATACCTGTTGATTCATATGAATGCGTTGCTTTCTGCCAAATAAAGTACTGGAAAAAATAAAATAAGAATGTCCAGCCAACTAACATGCAGATAGCCTGCAAGGATTGACGAATATCTAGATTGCCTTGCATCATTTGAATTGGAATGTATGCCATATATTCAAATGGTAAGAAGCGAGAGATAAATTGATACCAGGAAGGAAAAAAAGAAACAGAGATAAAAATACCTGATAAGAATCGAAATGTGAACATGACACACATTCTAATGGAATCAACATATTGAAACCAAAAAGCCAATCCAGAAAGACCAAAGTAAAGACAAAACATCGCAAAAAAGACAAGTGTTCCCATGATGACGCAAAGCAAAAATTGGACTGGTGAAAGGAATGTAACGTAACCAAGGAGCAAGGCGGCTGGAATAAATAGAACGATCTTCACCAACACCTCAGCCAGAGTTTGAGCAAACATATTGAAAAAATACATCCAGAAAGGAGAGACGGGTTTCACTAAATACTTAGAAATATATCCAAGTCGAACATCTTCCTCTATATGGTCGGTATGAAAGTTTGATAATCCGTAAATCATGGCAGAAAATAAGTAGTACGAAATAATGTTCTTCGGATCTATATTTGACGAAGTCGATTCATGAGCAACCGCTAACCACAGAAATGCCAGCATCAGAATTGACGTAGTGTACCGGACAGTCCTCAATAGAAAATCAAATCGATATTCCAGCAAGTCTTGAAGGGAAATTTTAAGTGTGAGCCAATACTTTTTCACTTAAGTATTGTACTCCGTAATTTACCAAACTGCTCGCTTGAGTGGTTTGCCAACTCTGAAGTTCACAACCTTGTGACCTTTAATGGTTTGTCGCTTGGTTTCATTGCCGAATGGAACAACTTGTTTGTCCTTAACTTTACCCAAGTAGAAAGTGCCAAATCCAGACAAAACAACTTTGTCACCTTTTTTCAAACTGCGAATAATTTCTTCAAAAACTGTTTCAACAGCTTCTTCAGAAGCCTTTTTCGTTAAATGAGCTTTTTTGGAAATAATACTAATCAGTTGTGACTTGGTCATAACACTCCTTGTTTCTTTATTATAAACGAACTCTTCTTTTAGCTGCAAGAATCCGTTGAAATCACGATTCCTTTGTAGAAGAGGACAGATACTATCACAGCCACCGAAAAGAACCAAGAGGGTATTTAAGCTTGTCTGTTAGATGTAATTTAAGAAAGCGTTACTCAAAAACGAAACTTTCTATCTCATGTCTTTTAGCATAAAAACGTAGAAAAACCCAAGTCGAATAGAGAAGGAGAGCGCTACTACTGACTAGAATGAGCACGACTCCAACGAGCAGTGTTTGGGGAACTTGCGATTCATTTGCTTCAGTTGCTTCAGTTGCAAAGGAAGGAAAATCTTCGTGAGCACGAAACGCAGCAGATGAAGAAATCGGTGTGTACTGTACATTTAACAGTGTTTGAGTGGCCGTCGCAGAGATGGATGCATTCGCACTTCTTTTTACAACACGAAGTGGTGCGGGACTTGATTTCTTCTCAAAATGATTCGGGTTGGAAGCCGTCGGCATCAATTCTTCATCAAGACTTGCTTTTCCATCCAAACTCGACTCTGATGACTGTATTCTAGTTTCTAACTCAACATTTTCTAAACCAGGACTTGGTTCAGCACTGAGCCACTTTTCTCCATCAAAGACAAGGCTCTTTCCTTTTGTACAAATTATGTAACTTGCCCAACTCGTAGCTATTCCATCTGGACGCACGATCGAGAGCTGATCGCCACCGGTGTTATTTAACATGGCTGGTACAATGTTGATGACAACAAATCCTTGTGCAGGAATTTGAGTAGAAAAGTACCGAGAGTTATTCTGACTGTCTTTCATTTGCCAGTTCTTCAGCGCGTACGCACTGCTGTCTCCATTCTGCAACTCAACCCATTCACTGGCTCCCGTATTCGGACAAGCCATGATCTCAGAAATTGTAATATGGGCAGGTAATTGAGAAAAATCTGGAGCTGAAGAAGGTAGCGGGTTCGGGCTAACCATCGGGGTTGGCGAGGGAATCGTACTTACAGTAGGAGTTGGACTTGCAGACGGATTCGGTGTGGGTGTGCTTTGTAAAACACTACTATTCGTTGCACCTCTGGAAGGAGCTGTGAGCTGAAGTTCTCCAGTTCCGTCTGGCGTTCTAGACCAGGACGTATCAGTCACACTTTGTGAATAGCTAAAAAGGTCAATGAATTCACCGAAGGCGTTTCTCAGTTTAACTTGATCTCCAGAATTATTTAATCGATTGCTCGCCTCAACCACAATATAGTTTGAAGCAGTTAGAATCTGTCCAGAAAGGCTTGGAGTGAGGTCGAGTAATGAATTACTATCTTCTATCGTCCAGCCTGTTAAATTGACGTTTAGATCGCTTATATTTTTTAGTTCGATCCAGTCATTTCCGCTACCTGGCGCAGGCATGACTTCGTTTATAACAACTTGAGCTCGACAAACTGAGGGAAAGACATAAAAAAAAAGACTGGTTGCAATTAGAATACGCAGTATCATTTCATCAATATACGAGTCAAAGGAGGTGGAAAGCGTAGCGTTTGAGAGTTATGCAATACTTAGTATTTTGAGAAAGATTTGAGCACTTTTCTTCCAAGAAAATTGACTACTTACTGTTTCATACAGTTGATCTGCCAATTTTTTTCTTAAAAGAGGTCGTTCGATGAGCTGCTCAACTGCATCCAAAAGACTTTCAGAATTTGGTTCAATAATTAAACCATTTTTTTTATCTTGAATCACTTCCCCAATCGCACCTTGATTGGTTGTCACCACCGCACATCGCGTTGCGCCAGCTAATAAAATTGTGACCGGGAATCCTTCGTGATGTGTTGAAGGTAAAGCTAAGACATCCGTCATGTTGAGCAGCTGAGCGACTTCTTTTTTATTCAGTTGGTCGGTGAAAAAGATCTTTTTATCTTGATATTGCGACCGTAATTGTATGAGAAGTGGACCGGACCCCGCCACCACAATTCGCAAGTGAGGGTATTTCTGCAAAAGTGGGGAAACAGTTTTTAGAAATAACTCGCCACCTTTAGTTGAAATTAACCTGCCCAAAAATGCAACGACGACTTCTTTCTCCGAAAGAGATGTTTTTGTGTGAGGTATTGATCGATCGGGATTTTTCTCAGCAGTAAAAAAATTCACATCAACTCCGGGATACACAATGGTACTTTGTGGAACGCCAATTTTTTTAAGATATTCTTGTGTGCTTTGACTAGACGCGATGATTTGAGTATATGAGCGAGCGAGCCTTTTCACTGTGTATGTGTCAATAACATGAGTCAGCCAATTTGCTAAGAAAAAAGAATGTCTTGGCTGCTCTGCACAGTGATCGGTTAACAAGCTTTTCGCACCAAAATAATGAGCCACTAGAGGAGTCCACCAAGAGTTATCAAAAAACCGAGTATGTGAGTTGACAACATCGTACTGGTTCTGTCGTTTGAGTTGTTGTAAAACGCGCACTAAATGGACGGGATTGGGAATAGCAAATTGGCTCGCTAGAACTTCCAAACAATCTATTCTGTAAATTGTCATTCCACGATACTTCTCTTCTGCAGGCATGTGGTCGGTGTTGTAACAAAGAACATCTACCTTTAATTCAGGTTTTACTTCTTGCATCGCTGAATACAACTCTTCAATGTATTGTTGTGAGCCACCAGGATGAGGGTGGAAGTACGGTGTAATGACTAAAATGCGCATAAGAGTATTTTAATTCTCTAATGACCAAGATGGAAAGATGCTATTATGTTTTGGATTGATGAAGCTCTTTAGCGGACTATCGATCAAAAATCTTCGAGAAAGAATATAAAATAAGTGTTCAAAGCCAGTTTTCCAAATCAGCTGCTTACTTTCACCAGCTCTGAGGGCATGTTCAATATGAAACTCACCAAAATGTATTTCTGGGTGTGTTAAAGCTGCCAGTTTAATTTCTGGAGATAAGTTCCAGTCTCCGCAGCTAAGTTGCATTTTTTTGCGAGCTTGACGATCCATGAGCCACATCCCACTTAAAATATCCTGCATTGGAAAACCATATAAAAGTTTGACTTCGGTGTTTAAAATAAAAACACCAAGCTGTCTTACTTTTGGTAAGACTTTACCGTTCAAGAGTGGAAATCGATTGCAGGAGACAAAGTTAAGGTGATTTTTTTCAGCATGGAGAATCAGTGATTTGAGTGCTTTGAGCGGATACGTGTTATCGCCGTCCATGGTAATTAAATAGTCAGTGGTGGTTTCTTTAATAGCTCGCAAGTGAGCAAATCCATAGCCAATGCCTTGAATGTGGCGTTTTTCAGTCAGGAGGCGAGCGCCCATTTTTTTGGCTACATTTCGAGTTTGATCAGTAGAGTTGTTGTCAATCACAAGTACGTTGTCCACAAATGCAGGTACTTTTTTGAGAAGGGAGGCGAGCGCGACTTCCTCATTTTTGCACGGTATCGCCAACGTGACTGTTTTACCTTTTAACATGATCAAATCATATCATATTGTTATAGGATATTCAAGTCTAAAATGTAAATTCTTCTTGAGGGAATCAACGAAGTTCGCGAATTTGAAGTGAATTATTTTGGTAAATAAAGGCAAAACGCACTGCATCTAAACTATCAAGCCATCTGAGGTTGCTGAACTTAAGTTGACGTGATTGCCAGATGTTAAAGTCAAACGACTGTTTTTGAATGTCGGTGGCTGTTTGCCACGTAAATAGACGACCGCTAAAGACAATGAAAGTTCTTTGAGATGGAGGGACGATTGAGTCCTGAATTTGTCGGAGCTCGACAGCTGTTTCATATCCACTGGAATGACTTAATGCAGCTGAAAGTGAATTACGAGTTCCGGTGTTGGCAAAACTGCCTCCTGGAGAGTTTACCCCGCTCAAGCCCTCCAGAATATATTGTGTGGCTGGATCGGAAATAATGAGAAGCGACTCATTTTTAAAGTTATCCCTGAGAAATTGAGCTGCGGCAAGCTCATCCTGAGAGACGTGGCTGACTTGCTGATCCACAGTTAAACCTTGTTTCCAGAAAACGCTATTCAACGTTAATATCCCACACAAAAAAAGACTGATAATCAAAAAACTAGCAGTTCTGAAGAATGAAAAAGATTGTTTTTCAATTAAACTCCACATCCCTTGAGCTACAAAAAAGAGAACGAACCATCTTGCTAATACATAAAATTTTAACGCGTACGGGATGGGAGTGAGTAACAGTACTAAAAAGTTAATTCCAATGAATAGCAGGTATTTCTGTAGCCACTGTTGCTTTCTGAATGCGGCTAAGATCCCAAGTGGTATGCCAAACAGGAAAAGGAAACCATACGATTGTGCCATAAAAGCAATTTTATCTGAGAGTGTGAAAATATATGAAGCCGCCTCACCATGATTTAAGGATTTAAGATCTACGAATTGTGTCGAAAAAGCACCCACGATAATACAGATACACAATATTTCCATCAATGGAATGTTTTGACTCAGTTCATTCATTTTGTAATGAAGCGAAAAATAGATGAGCGTAGCGAGTAAAATAACCATTCCAAATCCGCCTACAATGTAGTGAAAAAAGACGAGAAGGAGAACACTCAACACGACTTCAAATGATGAAACAGAAAGTTGGTGTTTCTTTCGCCAAATTAAAGTAGAAAAGAGACTAATAAAAATAACAGCTGCCAAAGTTTGAGGTAAAAGGAAGAAAGATGTAAAGGCAATGACCGATTCAAAAGTTAACGTTCCCAGTATACAGCTCAGAACACTCAAGTTTTTATTTTTGGTGACGACGTAAGAAAAGCCATACGAAATAAAACTGACTATCCACAGATGAAGGAAGCTAATTACATTCCAGTACTGCAAAATTTCCTCTGGTTGAAGTTCCTTTGGAAACTGACTCACTGCCATGAGAGAGTGAAAGACTGGAGGGTAGCTATTAAAGCCAAACGTGTCTGATATTCTAGAGGTAAAGTAGTTAAAGTTTCCGGAAGTGATTAAGTGAACAAGAGTTTGATGTTCGTACAGATCCCAGTTGAGTGAGTACGGGCTTTTCCAGATCCAAATAGAGTAGGCTATGGCAGATAAAATAAATGAAAAAAGAAAGATGGTGATCGTATGACGATTGAAAAGTTTCAACATTTTTCTATATTGAGTTACGTTAATCAGAAGACTACAGAATTCGATCACGTAGATAGTTGGAAAAAAAAGGTGAGAAAATGAAGCCGTGGAGGCGATGGAAAGGATGAAGTACTGAATAATCATGGCAATAGAAAAGATAATGGCTGCACCTAAAACAAAATAAATGGGAAAGGAAGAAAGATGTTCTTCTTTTTTTCTCGAAAAAGTAAGCAAAGCAATGCTTCTCCCAATTGAAGTGGGGATCAGGTAGAAAAGACTTGCTAGGAAGATGAGCGTGAGGATCGTCATTGCGTGGTTGTTTCTCCAGGTGAACTAACTACTGTAAGTTTCATTGATGTTATGATTGTGGATGACGACGGGTCTATTAGAGGTTCAGTCACCTCAATTGCATTACTAAGGTGATTCACCCATAGTGTTTGGTTCTCATTTGCCTCTATAACGATAGTCCCACTTAAATAAGGGTTCACTAAGAAAAGTTTTTTGACTTGGGTTTTTTGTATCGATTCCATGACCTTTCCCATTTGAAGATTCAAAAAGTAAGAAGTATTGAAAAAAGCGATATCCTCTGCATTCTTTTCGTTATACATCTTTCCTCGTTGATCAAAGATAAAGTCCTCATCACTGAACTTCAACGTCATTCCACTGACTGCAACTTTGCTTGACTGAAGATTTGTTATCTTGCGTCTAATAATGATTGCTTTTCCAGCTACTTCAGCTTGATATACAGCAGGATAAAACCCACGACTAGCGTAGGTAACAGATGATGAGCCAATATAACTTTTCAAACCCAAAAATACATCCGCAGTAGAAGAAATAACAGTTGCTCGTTTTTTTTCAATTTGGAGCTGATTCAGCTCTGCTAGAGAGCTTCTGCCACCTTGATTATTGATCACAAAATCATCAAGTGGAGACATGCTGTAGAAATGGCTGGGGGATACATTTTGGTATAAGGAAAAACCTGTGGGGAATGCACTGAATTGAAATGATCCCACCGTTTGTGTCGCAAGCGGAGTGGGAAGTGGCACGGTAAAAAGAGCAAACAAGAAGATTGCAGCCAAGCATACACAAATCAGGATGTCTTTCATGACAAGGAGCTGCCAGCGCAATTTCATATGCTCAGTATACCTTACAGTCCCTTTTCAGTCAGGCATTTTCGATATAAGTCATCAATTGGACGAGATATGGTAGTGCTTCCAGACTTATCAGTAAATTGTAGACGGTAGGTGTTGGCACAATCCTGGGTAGCTTTTAAGATTAAGTAACGATCAACTCTTGGTAATGTCGTAAATACAATACCCACAAAAGCTGTGATTGAACCAACCATAAGGAGTTGAGCGACAATTTGACCAATGCCAATATATAAAGTGTTTTTCATACTTTCCTAAAATAAATCTAGTAATTAACACAAAAATCATAACCCTTTCACCTCACGAAGTTGCCTTCTTGAAGTCAAAGGGTCAGGCATACAGGATGTATCTGACCCGCTAATAAAGATATGTAGGTGTAGGAAGCTTGGTAGCAACCCACACCGTTGAAAAACATTTACCCGACCGACGAAGGATCAACCGTCGGCGTCGTGGTGGGTTCTGGAGTAGGAACATCGAACTGCCCTACCCACATCACCACCTTCGTGCCCGGTGGAATGATGACCTGAAGGTCAAGACCCCACTCATTGACACTTTCCTCTGTGGGTCGTGGAATTGAGAACACTACCCCAACGGGTGATGGAGACAGCCACAAAGCGTTGCCACCGAAACGGAAAATGGATGGATCATTTAGATCCAAGTAGCCTTCATGAAACACTGAAGACCCTGTGTTGGGGGTGCAATCGTTACATGCAACCCCAACCTCAATAGTTTCTGACCCTGACGATGAAACCTTGACAGGATCCATGCTCGAACTGGTGGTCCCAATAAAGAGACCAAGCTCAGCGCCGAGGCCCTGAATCCCGTAGGCATCCTGGATCGACTCCAACCTAAAGTCGTTGGTGTTTCCGAACACCAACTGCAGCCGAAGCACCTGTTCGTCTTGGCACTCCTCTGTCTCGATCCGATATGAAATCGGCATTGATGACTGCAAGCAGTCATCACTCTGTGTAACCCGGACCAAGAAGGTCCAGGGTGGACAGGTCAACGAACCAGATGCGCAAACATCCGTAGATGTCGGCGCCACCGGCACGTATCTGTCGTTTATTTCTGCCACCGCAAATTCCGTTTGGAGTACCCGCTCAAAATTCTCGCCCCCATCCATGAAGAATGCTGACGCGAATCCAATTTGCTCTTCAAGCATAACTTCCGCCGTCATTGGCACCGATGAAGGTGTCAACGTGGGCGTCTCTGAGGGGAACAACGTCGGAGTTGCCTGTGCGGCAACTTGTGTAGCCCCCAACGAGGGGGCTGCCGTCGGTTCCGCTGTTGGTTCCGCCGTCATTAGCACCAATGAAGGTGTCAACGTGGGCGTCTTTGAGGGGAACGTCGGAGTTGCCTGTGCGGCAACTTGTGTAGCCCCCAACGAGGGGGCTGCCGTCGGTTCCGCTGTTGGTTTCGCCGTCATTGGCACCGATGAAGGTGTCAACGTGGGCGTCTCTGAGGGGAACGTCGGAGTTGCCTGTGCGGCAACTTGTGTAGCCCCCAACGAGGGGGCTGCCGTTATCTGCGTGTAGAATGGGTTAGACCCATCCGAGGCGCAGCTCGTCAAGACTACTGCAAGCAGTAGTCCTATTATTACTACGGACGACTTCTTCATCGTACACCTCAAATTTTCACTGTTACGAGCAATCGGAACTCTCCAAATACGCAACCTCAACGGTTGCGAATTTTTTGCCACAACAAAAAAACCAATATCAGGCCTCCGATCAGGAAAGCCCCCGTAGTGAATCGGGACTCGCTTTGGAGCAAATCTCCAATCGAGTCTAATAATCCGGGAACATACATGGCTCCCAGAACTATAGCTACGCAGATGACGATGAATGCCAGCAGAGCAAAAAGTGCTCCGCTGATGTTCTGGCGTCGTACCAGCCAACTCGCCGTTTCGTCACTTACAAAAAAGGCTAAAATGGTGATTCCCATCACCAAGCCTAAACTGAAAATCAGTAGGATTCCAGCAAGGACTCCATAGATGCTCACCACTGTGGTGAGACTCTCCTGCACGACATGTATTTCCATAATCTTCAATTCCTTTTTTTATTAGCGAATTGGTACGTCGTCAGCGTCACTGCCAACTGACCGAGTCCAGCGCAGAAATAAGCACGAAACAAGTTCGAGTTATTTACACGATGGACTCAGCAAGAAAGCTAGCCGTGATAACGTACTAATCCTGTATGCCTTGTTAATCTTATTTCACGGTAGTTGCTCAAGAAAATCTCGGGCTAGATCATGAATAAGAGCTGTTCTCAGCTTGTATTTCTACAAGCAAGAACGATCTGCTGCGACTGAATGAGTGCTTCTTTTTGAGGTAAAAACCGAATTGGTCTGCCTTAAAAATACTGAAGCATCTGTTGTCTGCAGCGACTTCTCCACAAAATGAGGAAATCGCTGAAGATAAAAGTATATTTTAGTCAATCCGCCATAATTACTCAACAAGAGCACGTTAAAAAAAATTAATTGGTGTAGATGTAAGCAGCTGTGCTCAAGACAAGTGCAATCCCAAGTCCGGCAATGACGATTTGAATGTTTGGCAAAGCGGTAGGGATTTTGGTAGCGTCATGAGTTGGGATTTGTACGATCACTTCACGACAGTTTCGAACGCCATATGAAGTTGTATCACAAACAGTTTCTCTGCGAGTAGCAACACCATCAGCGTGGGCGGTTGTTACGAAAAAGCTCATCAAGAGAAGAGTGATGAGGGCGATCAAAGGTGTTTTTTTTATCATATGTTGCATATTCGGGTAATCACCAAAATGATTGCTTTAATAATGTTTTGATATATTAGCAGAACTACGTCCGCTTGTCAATAGTTATAGAGACGTGAAAAATTAGCGTTTGGACTCATGTATTCAAACTACAAAAAAGAGGATACTGCTTCAACTACTTCAATTTGGTTTTACTTTTTTACTAGATACGCAATCGTATCCACTTGTCCGATTCGGTAAAAATCTGAGAACTTTTTATCGTACCCTTGGATTGGATCATGCATGGTGTAGTCACCCTTTTCGCCAGCTTTGATGACGATGAAGTGGCCATCTCGGTTGTTAATCCTGAGATGGAAAATGACCGGTCTATCTGCTTTTAGCTCACTATCCACTTTATCTTGATTAAAGCCCGATTGGACAAAGCTATAGCCTCCCGGAGCAGGCCAAGGTCGTAACATATAAGCAGTGGTGGAGAAGAAAAAACTCGACTTTCTAGCAATAGTGAGTGGTGTCACATCTTCTCCAAACTTCTTTTTTATCATGGCGGTGCTACTAATAAGACAACCGACGTCAAGAATACTGCCTTGGTTTCTTGTGCCACAGCTAGTGCCAATACAAGCAGCTGCCCATCTCTGGTCGCGTTGACTGAAGAACCAGCCGTCTGGACTGTTTTGTGGGGGAAGTACACCGATACCAAGGCTGGTGGTAAAGGCTTGAAACGACGAGATTTCTGCCTGAGCTTGGGTGAGTAGTTGCTGATACCTGGCCTCATCATTTTTTGTTTGGGAAAGAAGTGTCGACTGCTCTTTCTTTTGCTCATCGAGCTTGGCTTGTTGTTGTACGAGCAAGCTTCTTTTTTTTGCAAGCTCATCTTGCTTCTCTTGTTTGAGCGTTTTCTCTTGATCAAAGCTGGTTCTTTGGTTTTCTGCTTTTGCCATCATCTGACTCGTGTGTTCTTGTGCGATTTGTAAGTATTTGTACTTCGTGAAAAAAGAGTCAATTGTGTCAGAAACTAGCAGTAGCTCAAGAGGGTTTGACTGATGACGCTTGTAGTTCGTGACGACTCTTTGAATCAAAATATCAGTCATGCCATCTAAAGAAGTATTGAGCCCTGAAATGCGCTCTGACAAATCAACAATTTCTTTTTCAAGTCGTTCAATCTCTGACCTGGTCTGGTTAATCTGGAGTTGTTCCACCAAGATCTTGCCGTTAATCACGCTAATAGTACTCGCCAACGTGCTGGCTTCTGCTTGTTTTTGATTAATTTTCTTTTCGAGACACGAGATTTTTTGTTGACCCGTCTCATTATCGCACTCATCTGCATATGCAACTTGAATGAGAAAAAAGAACGGAAGAAGGAAGAAAACACCGAAAACTAGGCTAGATAGACCGAGTTGAGCAGCTAGGCGTTTGTAAATCATTATGCTTTTCTCATCATCCTTTGAACGGCAAAAGAACTCGCCAGTGCGCCAAGTACGATAGCAACTCCCGTACCAACTCCAAACTGAATGGCGAGTAACTCAGGTTGAAATGGCAGTAAGGGAACTGGGCCTAAAAAATCGTTCAACCAAGGAGTCATGTACAGTAGGCCAACGTATGAAATTCCCCATCCTAGAGACGAGCCGAGAATTCCGTATAAGATGCCTTCCGAGATGAATGGTGCCTCTACATACCACTTGGTTGCACCAAGGAGTCGCATGATGTGAATCGCTCTTTTTTTGATTGCTACTTTCATGCCACTTATGATCACAATGATCATAAACGAGGTGAAGCCAAGAATAGAAACACTGGTGAGACCGATATATCGTAGTGATTTTGTCCATTTTTGTAGACCTTCAATGACATCTTCTTGGAAAACCACTTCATCTACCCCAGCAGCCTTTTGTAAATCAGTCTTAATCTTGGAGAGTGCTCCAGCGTCTTTTCCCTGAACTTCAATACTAGCGGGCAAGATATCCGCTGTTACCAGCTCGAGTAAGAGTGGGTCTTCTTTGTTGTCGTCTCGGTAAATTTCCAATGCTTTTTCTTTACTAATGATGGTGACATTTGACACATACGTCTTCGTTTTCATTGCTAAAGCAAGCTGCTGAACGACATCTTCTGTCGTGTCCAACCGGAAGAATGCTGTAATTTGGGGTTTGGTTTCAAAGTACTGGAGGATTTGCTCGCTGCTATAAAGAAACAAAGAAAAGGTGTATGCCACAAAAAAAGTAATGGATAAAATTAATGTAGCGGCAATAGCTTGATAGGGAGATCTGCGGATGGCGGTAAAAGCAGTTGCAATATGTTTCATGTCGTTTTCTCATCCTTTTCACCATCTTTTTCATCAAGCGACTCAATTTGAACCATCATTTCGTCCAAATTTGGTTTCTCTTCCACTAGTTTCTTTTCTACTGATGGAGGACTGACAATTTTTTTGCGGCGGAACGGAAATGCGAACTGGATTCTTGGAAAAGACCTTTTTCTGGCGACCAACTCGAGTTCAGATTCGTCGATCAGCTTTTCTTGCCTGGGGTCCAAGCCATGTGCGATTGCTGGCTTTGGCTCCTCTTTTGTGTTTTTGGTTGGCTTTTCAATCTTCTCTTTTGTGTCCTCACTAATTTTTCCTCTTACCAGATTAAGACGGCGATGATTAAGAGCATCGAGCACAGTAGGGTCGTGAGTCGCAAAAATAATCGTTGTCCCAAGCTCATTGATTTTATTAAAGAGTTTGGCAATCGTCATTGTATTTTGTGGATCTAGATTTCCGGTAGGCTCATCAGCCAAAAGGACTGATGGAGCGGTGGCTAGCGCTCGAGCAACTCCAACTCGTTGTGACTCACCTCCAGATAGTTGACTCGGGAAAACGTGAGCCTTATCTGTTAACTGAACAAGTTCTAAAAGATCCGTCACCCGTTCTTCGATCTCTTGGCTTTTTTTACCAATGATCTCGAGTGGAAGAGCGATGTTTTCCCAGATATTGAGCTCTGGAAGGAGTCGATAATCTTGAAAAACCACTCCAATTTGACGACGGTGCTTGTGAACTTTCCCTCCCTTAATTTGACTCAAAGCGATGTCGTCAAAATCCACGTCTCCAGAAGTAGGAATGTACTCTTTGGTAATAATTTTGAGTAAGGTAGACTTGCCTGATCCAGAGTGACCTGTTAAAAAAACAAACTCACCAGTTTCAATTTCAAAGGACACATGATCGAGGGCTGGAGTTTCATTACCAAAGTTTTTAGTAACATCGTTGAACCGAATCATAACAATAGTGTACTAGATTTTGGGCGGTACATTCAAGGTGTAGAGTGAGCAAAGCCAGATGAAATGTTACTTTTCTGTTGGGGGTTGAGCCTGTGTATCAATCACTTCAACTCTTCCCACGTCCATTAACCAACCAGCCTTTTGACCACGGAAGGTTTCGCCCCACACCTTGACTTTCATGCCTTCAAATTTAGATAAATCTGTGACAGAAGAAGTTAAGTAAACAGTTTGGGTTGCTCCACCAGGCCGAAGCAGTTTATCTGAGCCTTCGCCATCTATTCCACCAGCTTCCATATAGCCATCGGCGCTGTCTTTAAAGTCTGACTCTTTTGCACTTCCAAAAACCTCGCCATTTTTGACATTGTTTCCAGCTATTGCTTGAATAGTTTTTCCTTGATAGACATTTTCACTGGCTGTTTGAGCTGCACTGAGCTTGCCGATCCCCACACCCGTAGCAGCGCCGCCTATCATCACGACAACGGCTAATGCAATGAATAAATTTTGTGAAGCGTGCATACTTCCTTTCATGGGGTGCTCAGAGATTTCTCCAGCAGGGTTGAGAGTTGGGTTTGGTGAAGAAGTAAAAGAGTGAATTGGAACTTGTCTTGGAGTGCTACCTGGTTGAGCAGTCTGTTGATTGCTGTTCATGTTTGAAGAGAAGCCAGAGTTTTGCATGAAGTTATAATACTATACGTTTCCTTATTTGGAAAATTGAAAATGTGGATAGTTAGAGTACTTTAATTTCTTCCTGAATAAAAAGATCAATATCTCCATCAAGAACGCTGGCAGTATCGCTGGTTTCTATCTCTGTTCGAGTGTCTTTGACTAAGTGATAGGGATGCAGCACGTAGTTACGAATTTGATTTCCCCAACTTGCATTGACATGCTTCCCTTTGACTCGAGCCATTTCCGCGTCAAAACGCTCCGCTTCTTGAAGAGCGAGTTTTGCTTTGAGAAAAGATAACGCTCTCTCTTTATTTTGTGCTTGCGAACGTTCTTCTCGACACTTCACGACAATCCCAGTTGGGATATGTGTTAATTCTACTGCAGTATTTACCTTATTCACATTCTGACCGCCCGCGCCTCCGGCGCGGCTAAAGTGCCAATCCAGATCATCTTCTTTGACTTCAATATCGGTATTGTCTTGTTCAATTAACGGCATCACTTCAATAAGGGAGAAGGAAGTTTGACGCAAATTATCGGCATTAAATGGACTTTGGCGGACCAACCGATGAGTGCCACGCTCAAACTTCAAGTAACCATACGCATATGGTGCTTTCACTTCAAATGTCGCTGACTTAATTCCGGCGTCTTCACCTCGAGATTCTTCAATCAACTGTTGCTTCCACTTCTTGCGTTCGAAGTAGCGGGTGTACATTCGTTGCAACATACTCGCCCAGTCCATTGCTTCCGTGCCCCCTTGACCAGAATGAATCGACACGATGGCTCCATAACTATCATACTTCCCACTTAAAAACTGAGTGAGTTCTAGTTCTTGAAGTGCTCTCTTGAGCTGATGGGCGGTAGTTAACAATTCACTGTCAAGACTGCTAATATCAGTTTCATTTGAATCTGAAGAAGCACCAGAACGTTCATCGGAGCCAATTAATTCTTGAAATGCGTTCACGTCAGCCTCAAGTCGTTGAACTTCCTCAATTTGATCGATTTTACCTTTGAGTAAGGACATTTCCTGCATTACTTTTTGGGCATCACCTGAACTCCAAAAATCTGGTGTCATCGATTGCTGTTCAATATTATGATGGGCATTTTTAAGCTCATCCATACCCGCAGTTGCCAACAAGCGTCTAGATTTCTCGAGAAGTTCTGAAACAAATGCGGCTGTTTGCTGAGTCATGGTCTGAATTGTATCACTTCATCTTGGTCTAGCACCAGATTTTTGCTTTGATTGCCATACGTCACTGTGTATGCTGTTGGTGGTAGTCCTGATTGTTTTTGAACCATCAGGGCTGGATTGAGTTGGAATGAGATGGTGAGTTCGAGTTGAATGGAAACTAGACTGAGCTGTTCTTCAGCTACAGGAGCTAAAAACCCTATCTGAGTAAACGTTTCTCCATTTGAGCTCACAATACTGGATTCGTCCCAAACAAGAATGGTTTGGCTATCTTGTTGAAGTCTCAATACTTTCGTTCCAACCGGCACGAGAACTCTCAAATAGTTAATATAATCATTGTGTGGGTTTTCTCGAAGCACTGGTGTTGTTACTGGAGTGACTGGCGAGCTAGACCGAGTAGTAACGTTTTTATTGTTGTACTGAATATTCACACTCATCGTTTTATCGCCGATTTCAACTCCAACTTGCCGTTCTACCTTTCTGTTTGCCTTGTTAATGCCAACATTTGATTCTACGAGCTGCAGAAACAGGGGTTGAGATTGAGTTGTGAGCTGGCCAGATGCTTTTATCAACCGGCTAAACTGTTGGAGCTCAGGCTGGTGGAAAAAGAGTTGGATATTTTTTTGAGGAATGTTTTGAATCAGGATTTGGAAAAGTTGCATTTTTTGCGCTGAAGACAGGTTCTGCAACTTCAATCTAAGTTGCGTGCTTAAGGAACGAATCAAATACCTTTTTTGTTTTGATCCTGGAAAGTATGCAGCTCGATCAGCTCTCAATAGTTCAGACACGTTATCAGTAGTTGCGGGTTCATTTGAACCCGTTATTTCGATCGGTCCAGTCAAAGCGAGTAGCTGTTGAAGTACCGGTAAATTCATCACTACAACCCCATCTACGCTGTGAATACCAGACAAAGCAAAAAACTGCAAAATATTTTGTGCAGAGGTGGGAAAGTCAGGACTCCAATTCGCATTCGGTAATCTGAGTCCTTGGCCGCCACTCAAGTACTCTTTCACTCCAGGAGGCGCTTCCAGTTCTGTTTTGATTTGACCATCAGCGTCGTAGATATCGTAAAATTGGATTGGCGAGATAGCACCTTGTGAGGTGTCGATTATGGCATAAGACCCCATAAATCCACCAGTGGCTCTGAGCTCATCCGTATTTTGAAAGAGAAGTATGAAACGATGTTCGTCGTTTAACAATCGATCAATTGTCACTTCGGTTGATCGAATAAGCTGAACGAGTTGGCTGCTGTTTTCCAGTTGTTTCTGAACGGTCTTTGGCAATTTTTTTTCAATAAATTGTTTAAACACCACGCTTCTTTGAGAAAGTTGAATCGTTTGAATCAGAGTTTCATTAAATGGCCGGACTACAGTCAAAAGTTGAGCTGCTCTCACAGATGAGCGAGGATCGTTCTCTAATGCACTCGAAGCATATCCTTCGACAGACTTTTGGAGTTTATTGGTTTGAACAATCAGAGCCAAAGATTCGTGCCACAGCTCAATAGAGGCACTTTGATGAAGAGTGCAGATGGAAAGTAGTGTTACAAACGGTTTGGCATACATTGCATTTGTGCTAGCCAAATCGGTTTTTCCTAATTTAATTGATTGGAGTGCTTTTTCGGACCAAATCACCGACCAAAGGAGGCAGACAATAAAAACCAGGATAAGGACAAAGAAAACATGCTTTTTATGAAAAAGAAAAGGACGTTGTTTTGGAGTAGGTACTACTGAGTGTTTAATCTGTGACTGCATGAATCAATCGAAGCAACTAGAAAGAAATGGAAAGAATTTGGTCACCAATCTCTAATTTTTTGACAACTTCCATTCCTTTTGTCACCTTGCCAAAGATAGTGTGTTTCCCATTTAACCATGAGGTATCTCCATACGTAATAAAGAATTGACTGCCGCCCGTGCTCGGTTGACCAGTGTTTGCCATGGCTACCACGCCCTCAGCAGCAAAATTCAAGCTAGGGTCAAACTCATCCAAAATGGTGTAACCAGGACCTCCAGTTCCCCAGGCAGCTTTTTGCGAGTCATCTTTGGTTTTGGGGTCTCCGACTTGTGCCATGAAATCAGCAATGATGCGATGAAATTTAATACCGTCATAAAAATTGCTTTTTGCTAACGTCAAAAAATTAGTCACTGTGAGCGGAGTTTTATCTGGATAAAGCTCAATTACGACATCGCCTTTGTTTGTTTTGATTGTGGCTTGGGTGGCAGCCATCGGCTTGAAATCTTTAAGTGTTTTCACGGTGTTCTCCTCGGTACTTGTTTGGTTGGGTGAAGATGTTGGGACAGCAGGATTCATTTTCTTTGAACCTGGTAGCTCCAAATCACCTTGATTTTGATTATCCTTGTATTGTAACGCATTGGATGACGATTGGCGCTGGTCATTTTTGACGAAAGAGAGTGGTTCGATCTCCACACTTTTTGGTGCACAGCCCGCAAGCAAAGAAAGAGAGAAGGTAAAAATGACGAAAGGAAAAAGATGTTTCATACTAAGCTGCGTCTTTCTGTAAAGCGATTCTTTTCTGTTGCCAATACGTCTCTCTTCGGCATAATTGAGCAATATCTGTAGAGTTCTTTACCAATGCTTCAACAATGATTTCCAATAGAATAGTATTTTGTGACCCTTTAAGCAAGATGAGATCGTTTGATTGTAGTTGTTTTTTTAGTGGCTCAATAACATCCCAAGCCGTAGTAAAGTAAAGATTTATTTTTTCGGTCTTCTTTTCTTGTAGGTATTGATAGCAGTATTTTTTTGTGAGAGGACCAACCCAAATCAAGAGATCGGCAACTTGCTCTGCATGATCTGCCAACTCTTGATGCGCTGAAGCGCTAGCCACCCCCAACTCTCGCATGTCCCCCAACACAGTAATCTTACGGCCCCCTGTTTTAATTTGAGCAAGCATGTCCAAAGAGTAGGCAGTTGCTTCTGGAGAAGAGTTGTATGTAGAGTCGATCAAGGTGGTGTGCTGGATTCCTTCAAAAAGCGTCATCCTACCAGGTGGGAGAAGAAAATGATCTTGCAGCGCTTCAAGTGACTGATGAATTGGAATGTTAAAGGTAAGACCTGTCAATAAAGCAGTCGCAAATCCGCCAAAAGCGGCTTGAGTATGGAGCTGTTTTGAAAAATGCATCTCATAGTTTTTCTCAGCGTGAGTGAACTGAAAACTAGTTCCATTTAGATCGACGGTATATTTTTTGAGCTCAATATCTGCTTTCTTCTGTTTCACTGAGAATGTTGCCTTCTGTGCTAAAAAAGCTGGATTGTCGTAGAGAATTTGCGGGTGATCTGCAGAATAGATCACAAGACCATCTTTTGGAATAGCAGAGAGTAATTTTCTTTTTTCATTTGCGATAGCTTGGACGACATCTGAGCCCGAATAATTTTCACCATGCACACTACTTACATTCAGTAAAACTCCAACTTTCGGTTGGATCATGGAAAGTTGGTAGGACATATTTTTGGGTGGTCGTTCACTATCAACTCCCATTTCAACCACGAAAAATTGAAAACTTGGCCAATATGTCATCAATCTCCAAACTGAGAGAAACAAAGGAGCAAGCCAATGAATACCTTGATAATTTTCGACGGGGATGTGTAAGACTTCAAAAGGGATTCCAGTTTCACTATTGCCTTTTTTGGTGTATTGAACTGCTTCTTTATATTGTGAGTGAAGGACAATATAGGTGGCTAGAACCGCAGAAGATTTACCGGCACTTCCGGTAATACCAATAATTTGTGGACTGTACTTTGCAAGTTGGAGTCGAGTACAAAGGTGTAGAAATAGTAAATAACAGCGTTGACTGTAGGACATAGTTTTAGTAAGTATACTTTAATTTTTGCTTGTCGCGCCACTTTTCAATTGCCAATTCCAATAGGCGACTTGTTAAATCGGTATAAGAAAGGCCGGTAGCCTGCCAAAGTTTGGGGTACATGCTGATAGAAGTGAATCCCGGAAGCGTATTGATCTCATTGAGAAAATATTGCTTGGTTTCTGTTTGATAAAAGAAGTCAACACGACTCATTCCTGAGCAGTTTAAACAGGTGAATGTTTGTATTGCAGCCTTGCGAATTTTTTCAGCAACGTCGGCTGGAATGTGTGCAGGAATTTCAACTTCAATGTCATCGGTCATGTACTTTGTTTCATAGTCGTAGAACTCGCTCCGTGGAATGATTGCTCCGCAAACAGAGGCTTCTGGCTGACTATTGCCCAACACGGCTACTTCAATTTCCTTTATATGCTCTACGCCTTGTTCAATAATAATTTTGGAGTCATACAAAAATGCTGTGGTGATTGCATGATGCAGCTCTGCTGCTTGCTTCACTTTTGAAATGCCGACGCTAGAGCCCAAGTTCGCTGGTTTTACAAAAATTGGAAAAGTTAGCTCTTGAGTAATTTCTTTAATGCAAGTCGTTGGATTTTTTCCCCATTCTTCCTTTCTAAACCAGACGAACTTCGTTTGAGGAATTCCTTCGTAACGACAAATCATTTTTTGAATAACTTTATCCATTGCAATTGCAGAGCCCAGTACATTAGAGCCGACATATGGCAAGTTTGAGAGCTCCAACACTCCTTGGAGCGTTCCGTCTTCTCCGTTCGTGCCATGAATAATAGGGAAGATGACATCAAAACTGAGTTTTTCTAATCCGGTATTTGTTATTATGGAGAACGTTGCACCCTCATTTTCACTCGGAAGCAAAATTTGCATGCTAGGCTGAAGCACTCGTTTTTCGTCGGTAATTTCTGCAATTGTCTCACCGTAATTCCATCGACCGTCCTGAGTGACTCCCAACACATGAGTGGTGAACCTATCACGATCGATGTTTTCTTCAATAGAACGAGCAGATCGGACAGACACTTCGTGTTCGCCGGATTTGCCACCAAAAATAATTAACACATGTTTTTTATTCATAGTTCTCCAGTATTAATTCTTTCCTTTGCGCACAATGTCATACTTTGTTAAGTGTCGAATGAATATGATAGGTGCATCTTCGGAAAAAAATTGTTGGAATTCTTGATAGATTTCGAATCGTTTTTTTTGATCGTCAACTTGTCTCCCATCTTCAAGTAACTTATCAATTCGTGTATTTGTGTAGTTGGTAAAGTTGGTGGATAAGCTAGAATGCCAGAGATTATATTGATCTGGATCGACTGGAGACTCTTGTCCTACTAGCATCGTTTGGAAGTTACTCGTGTCGGGAAAGTTCGTAATCCGAATATCAACATGTATCCGTAGATTTTGGCAGTTCTTTTTCTCTTTTATCGCAGTATCTTGTTGACAACGATCTGCGGCAGTATTCCCTAGTTCAATCCAACTTTGCCTAATTGCATTTGCTTCAACTTCAAAAATAGGTGTTGTCATTAACTCCAATTGAATCGGCTGAATATAATTTTTCAGACCTGATAATAGTCGTTCAGTTGCTCGCTCAAGATCATAGTCGTATGGTTTGCCCACATTTGCAAAAGCCCAAGAAGTTGGACTAATTGGTCCATACGCTCTTGTATCATCGATCGGTTTTGGTACTGCATAGTTTAATGCAATTCTGAATTCATTGGTGCTGAGTAATGGATCTGAAGTATTGAGAAAGACGGCAAGATACGTTTGCTCATCTAGTTTGGGTGTAATTGTGACTGTAGGCCAGGTCTCTAAATCAGATCGAGAAGAAAGATTCGGTAAGTAGTCAACCTCACCACGTTTAAATGCAGAAACAGCGTCATCTTCAGTTAAGAAGAAACGATATGTTTTGGTTTCTGTGAGTCCACTTAAGACGAGTTCGACTAATCTTTGGCTATCGAGTTTATAGTCCAAAACTTGATACTTACCTACCCCGATCAGTTTCGGGCGTTTAAAGAAGAAGAGATAGGATTCGTCAGTGTATCTAAACAGTGGTTGAGAAACCACGACTGAAAAAGGCGAATAGTTGTCTTTCAGTTTAAAAACCACGTCATTGCTGGTCGTAATGAGTTGCACGTCATTGAAAGTGTAGTTCACTGCTTCGGGAGTGAGTTCTTTGCCATCTTGCCAAAAAATATTTTTCTTGATCACAAAACGATATGTTTTTCCATCATCCTCAACATTCCAACGCTCTGATAAATCTGGTGTGGCTGTACCGTCCTCTGACAACTGCGTTAATCCAGAGGAAATTTCAGCCTGAATTTGAGGAGGCAAGTTTGTGAGGCTATATCGACCAATGACTCCGATATAGCTTTTTTTCTTGAACTCAAATGTCCGCAACAGGAGTGGAAATGCAAAAGAGAAAAGAAGCACTCCTGCAATAATCGTCGTTAAAACTAAGATGCCATGTTTGCGAAAAAAAGTCGAAATGTACCAATAGTATTTAAGCATTTAAAACCATTATATCTCGAACTTTTTGATTATCTGATGATCAAAAGAGCAATGGAAAGCAAGGTAAAGGCGACAATGCCAAAGATGGTAAAAGCGAAAACTACTTTCTCCACGCCTCGTCTAGTATGATACGTTTCTCCGCCACCGGCCCAGGTAGAACCTAGTCCAGAGCCCTGTGCTTGTAGAAGAATCGCAATCGTCAAGAGCACGCATACAATGATCTGAGAGACGCCTAAAATAGTGTGAAGCATAGGAAACTCCTTATTTTGCAACTTCCTGTGATCTTGTTTCTCGTTGTACGGTTACAGTCACTGTACCAGGATACGTCATTTCATTTTTTATGCGATCCCGAATTTTCAACGCTAAGACTTGCACGTCATCGTCTTTTGATTTTTCAGGTACAAGCATTACTCGTACTTCTCTGCCAGCTTGAATAGCGTATGCGTGGTCCACTTCTGGATAAGATGTTGCAATCTCTTCCAACTTTTGAAGTCTCTGGACGTACTCATCATAGTTTTCATAACGAGCGCCTGGGCGAGCGCCTGAAATAGCATCAGCAGCATACACAATCATCGATTCTGGACTACTAAATGGTTCGTCTTCATGATGTTGGGCAATACAGTCAATCACGGCTTGAGGCATGCCATACTTTTTGGCAACTTTAACACCTAGCTCAACATGACTGCCTTCTTCGTCATTGCTGACTTTGCCGATGTCATGGAGTAAACAACCGAGTTTAACGATATTTGGATCAGCGCCAAGTTCGTGGGCTAATTTAATACCAATTTTCGTTTCTTCCAAGGTATGAGCAATTAAGTTTTGGCCGTAGGAAAAACGATATTTGAAGCGACCCAACATTTGAATTAACTCTGTTGGCATATTGTAGACGCCAACCGCATGACACAGTTTTTTACCTTCTTCAAACATAATTTTGTCGAGTTCGGAGCTGACTTTTTTAACCACCTCTTCAATTCTTGAGGGTTGGATTCTGCCGTCTTTCACAAGTCGCTCCAAAGAGATACGAGCAATTTCTCGGCGAACTGCATCGAAACAAGACAAACGAACTTCAGTTGGAGAAACATCCAGATCAACATCAACTCCAGTAATTTTTTCAAAAGCGTGGATATTTCGACCAGCTTTGCCAATAATTCGACCTTTATCTTCCTCCGATGCCAGTTGAATGGTAGAAACTGTGTACTCGGTCACATAATCCGTCGCACCATGCTTCATGGCATCGATTAAGATTTCACGAACTTTCTCATCCGCCTGAATTTTGGCTTCTTGTTCTTTTTGACGAATCAAAGTTGCCATTTCTTTGACCAACTTCTTTTCTAAGCCTTCAAATAAGGAAGACTTGGCTTCATCCTTGGTCATACCAGAGATCTGTTCCAATTTCTCAAGATTTTGCTGCTTTGCTTCCTCCAAAGCCTGCTTTTGCTTCTCAAGGTCTAGTCGATTCTTCTCAATTTGATGATCTCGATCATCCATTTGACCAAGGCGAGACTCAATTTTATCTAGCTTGACGTCAATGGAGCGTTGCTGATCTTCGAGAGATCGTCGAAGTTCTCGAGATTCTTGTTCAGCTCGAGCACGTATTGCCAAAGCTTCATCTTTTGCTTCTACAATAATTTCTCGAGCTCTTGCCTGAGACTCTCGTAAAATGGCTTCTTCTGTTTGAGTTTGTTGAGCAGTTTTAACAGCCGGCGCAATTGGCCTGCTCTGCTGCTTGGGCTGTTGTGCTTGGACTGGTTGCTTTGGAGCTACTGCTTGATTTGGTTGAGTGGGTAATGAACCAGCGGTAGGTTTGGTCGCTGAGGCAGTTTTGCGGATCGCACCTTTTTCGTTATTGAATAAGGAAGATAAATTTCCAAAAAATGACATAATACTCCATTCTTATCACCGTTAAATAGCACAGTGTAATAAATTCGAGTACGTCAGGAAGCAATTTTATGCGAAAAAAAGATGTGGCTGTGTTGACACGCCAGGATATCTTAATTGGTAGATAGTAATTGCTCGATCGTTAAGTGGATACATTTTTATATTACGTACTCGAATGATAGAGGTATTCTACTGTTTTTTCAGTAAAAGGTCAATTATGAAGCCTTCTCAAGGTGGCAAAAAACAATCCGGTTGAATCCTGCGAGAAGCGAGAAAAAGCAAAAACCAGCCAGTTTTTTAGTTTTGGCTGGCTTGTCGCTCCGGTAAAAATGAGGAAGGACTATACCTCTTCAGCTTCAGTCTTCTTTGGAGTAACTGCTGGTTTTACTTTTTCCCAAATCAGTTTTTCAATCTCCTTCATGACCGCCACATTTTCTCGGAAGTACTCTTTCACGGCTTCTCTTCCTTGACCGATAACTTCGCCTTTAAATTTGAAGAAGCTTCCACTTTTTTCTAGTACACCTTTTTCTACTCCAATATCTAAAACGTCACCTTCTCTAGAAATACCATTCGGACCCATGTCAAATTCTGCAATTCTGAATGGAGGAGCCATCTTATTTTTGACTACTTTGACTCGGTGTCTACTACCAACAATCTGATCTCCTTCTTGAATGTTGCCGATCTTACGAATATCGATTCTTTGAGAAGCGTAGAACTTTAAAGCATTTCCTCCAGTTGTCGTCTCTGGATTACCAAACATGACGCCAATTTTCATTCGAAGTTGATTGGTGAAAATCACTAAGGTTTTCGTTTTACTAATTGCAGAAGTCAGCTTGCGCATGGCTTGTGACATTAAACGAGCCTGGACTCCCATTTGTGCATCACCCATTTCTCCTTCAATTTCTGACTTTGGCACGAGTGCTGCTACTGAGTCAATCACAATGATGTCAACTCCGCCCGAACGGATCAATTTTTCAGCAATTTCTAATGCTTGTTCACCATAATCTGGTTGAGAAATAAACATCTCATCAATATCAACACCGATGTTTTGAGCCCGGATTGGATCTAGAGCATTTTCAACATCGATAAAAGCAGCAATTCCACCAGCTTTTTGTACTTCAGCGATTGCGTGCAAACACATGGTGGTCTTCCCAGATGCTTCTGGTCCGTAGATTTCGATAATTCTGCCTTTTGGAAAGCCACCAATCCCTAAAGCGAGATTTACTGCGAGTGAGCCAGTGGAAACCGCGGGAATTTGACCCATCATTTGAGAAGCACCCATCTTCATAATGGAGCCTTTCCCAAAATCTTTCTCAATTTGTTGGATAGCAATACTCACGGCTTGCTGCCGTCCTGTTTCTTGTTTGAGCTCAGGGGTTGGTACTGCGACTACTTTGGGCATATCATTCTTTCTTGGGCAGATATTAATTATTTTTTTACTGATTCTTTTACCCATTTTAGAGAACAAATGAGTAAAAATATAGATAGAGTTAGTAGCCTCATAACGGAGAACCTTTTTTGAGTTGATGTATGTTAAGATCTAGCTTGATTCAAGAGCAAGTGTAACTCAGGAACTGTATCATAAGGTGTATAAAATACGTGATTCCTTGGCTATAGTTAGTGGTGAATCTTTCGGGCTGTAGTTCAGATGGCTAGAATGCGCGCATGGGGTGCGCGAGGTCGTGGGTTCGAGTCCCGCCAGCCCGACCATTTTTATTTCGATAATTTTATTGATAGTTCTAATAAGCCCATAATGATGGAATTAAGCATTTTTGTGATATGCTACCTCAGTCTGATTCTAGAGTGCGGTTTGCCGTATTACTTGATAAGAAAAACGACAAATTCAGAGGAACTGCGAAAATGGGAAATTCAGTGAAGACTACCTCTGATGGCATGACAACCACCACTCAGGTGGTTGAGTGCGCAGAGGGTTGTGTAACACGCATTATGATTCGAAATGTTAAGGGTTGTCTTCTCTACGGATACCGTTTGAGGAGTGATGAGACGACCGACGAGGCCGTTGAGAAGTGACATAATGGGACGTACGCCTACCACCAGTAATCTCTGCTACTGCCAGCACTATTCAATTGAACAGTGTTTTTTAGTTTTTGATTTATCACCTCATCAATAAAGTGGCGAAACTATGAAAGAAAACTTTACTTCGCTGATTCTAGTGTTAGAACCGTATCAAAAACGTCACAACTATTTGCCTTTTGAACGATGAAGACTTTATTTCCTTTCTCATCGAGTTTAAAAATACTGGTTTTCATACCTAGCATCTCCAAAACAGCGTCCTGTTTCTCAATAGTATCGAACCCAAGTTGTTTGAGCTTTTTTCGATCAGGGTACGAGGCTAAAGTTTGGAGCATCTGTTCTTTTAAAACCACACTGGCTTTCGTGGTTTGTCTGCGCATAAGTGATTTACTGAGCAAACTTTCCACTTCTAGAATAAATTGGGTAATTTCTCGACTAAAACTGCCATCTTTTTTCAATTTTTTTTGATAGTAATCTGTGACCTTGTCCAATAGTTGCGACTTACTTTCTGCTAGGGCAATATTTTCCATATACGCAGGTGGAAGAATTGCTAGACATCTTAACAATTCTCGGATTGCAAGTTCATTACAACCTAAACTACGAAGCAGACTCAAATCCAAAGAAGTTCCAGTTGATGTTGTTTCGCTTGTAAATCCTGCAGCTGAAATATATGATTTAAACTTACGTATATTTCCTTCCTCCGCTTCTATCATAGCAATGGCAAATAATGACTGATTATCAAACGTGCTGGGGCAGCAGTTAAGTTCAGGTCTATATTTCCAAGGATACCTTTCTTTATATAGCTTTTCTTGAGTTTCCCAAGGATGTGTATGCCACAAGTTTCCAATAATTTTTCCATCTACATCTCTTCTTCGATGATATCCAGTTGAAGGAAGAGCTTCTCCTACGACGAATCCTCCACTGCTTTGTGTTTCACTTCTTCGAACTCTGATTACACCTGTTGTGGGATCATGGTCGCCGCCAAACTCAAAACTTCTTTTTGTGTTCCCAATAGCCTGTATGAGAGAAACTATATCAGCATGTTCTGGTAGAGTGAATTCTTTCATCTCTCCTGGTGCTGTCTGTTCAATAGTCTGAACTATCAATTGTAAGGAATTATCAGAAACTGGTACCTGATCTGAGGTTGAGAAGAGTGGAGCCTCTACGTGGGTTTCATTACTCTGTTTATGAGGTCTAATTACGATCCGTTTTTTTCCTTGGCCTTCATTTTTGTCCATAGCAGTTATGGTAACATACAAATTACGAACGTACCGCAACTCTCGCTCACAACCTCTTTTAATCTAGAAATTATTCTGTAACTCCTAGCTACCGTACGCAGAAAATAAAGGGTGAAAAACAAGGTATAATAAAATTCTTATGACAAGACATGAATCACTTCAAATTGATACCGTCCTGACCGACTCAGAACTGAATGAATTATCCTCACTGCTCTTTCCAGAGGTGACTGAAGTTCCTACTGACCTCGATATAAGATATCCATCACGCAACCTGCCTCAGTCTGCTGCAGTAACTCGATTTGCACCAAGTCCAACCGGCTTCGTTCATATCGGAGGCATTTATGCTTCTTTAATTTCCAAAATGATTGCTACTCAGTCAGATGGGGTGTTTTTTCTGAGAATCGAAGACACCGATCAAAGACGAGAAGTTGCTGGAGGGACGGCGGAAATCATTACTGCCATGAAAAACTTTGGTGTAGAACCAACGGAAGGGTATGTTGCTGTCGATGTTCAGGAAGGTGCTTATCAACCCTACATCCAAAGCCAAAGAACCGCGATCTATGCTGTCTATGGAAAATGGCTTGTAGAGCAGGGCTGTGCCTATCCTTGTTTTTGTTCAGAAGAAGAACTTGCTGAAATAGCGAAAAAACAAGAATCCGTAGGCCTCATGAAAAAAGGTTACTACGGAGAGTGGGCGAAGCATCGCGACTTCACCTTAGACCAAATCAAAACTGAACTAAAAATGGGAAAAAAATTTGTACTACGTGTTCGTGCGCCACAGCAAAGCCATCCAATTCACTATACTGATTTAGTTCGGGGTGAGGGTGGAATGGAAAGCAATACGATTGATATGGTTTTAATCAAATCCAATAGTGTGCCGACGTACCACTTTGCTCATGTGGTAGACGATCACTTGATGAGAACAACACATGTGACTAGAGGTCAAGAATGGATGCCGTCTCTACCTTTACACGTCCAGTTATTTGAAATGTTTGAAATGGCGGTTCCTATATACATTCATTTTTCCCACATTGGCAAAAAAGAGGGGGGTTCTGTTCGCAAACTCAGTAAACGAAAAGATCCAGAAGCAGCCGTCAGTTTGTATACCGAGAAAGGGTACCACCCCGTTGCGGTCTTGGAGTATTTACTGAACTTAGCAAACTCAGGGTTTAGTGAATGGAGAAAACAGTATCCAGACAAAGAATACTTGGAATTTCCTTTTGAGGCGAAGAAAATTGGTAAAAATATTGCTCTCTTTGATCAGAAGAAACTTGATGATATTAGCAGAGATATTATTGCCAAAATGTCGACAAAACAGGTGTTTGAGGCCGTGACGACTTGGGCTAAAAAGTATAATCTGGAGTTTGCTGCCAGAATTGCTTCAAATTCAGGATATGCGCTGCAGATACTTGGGATTGAAAGAGATCAGGAGAGACCGAGAAAAGATATCGTGGCTTGGTCAGATCTACCAAATTCAATTTCGTATTTTTACGATGACCTATTTCATCAAGAAAACACAGACAGACTGATTCTACCAGCTGAAGTTTCTCCAGAAGATGCAGTCAAGCTACTACGCTCCTTTATTGAAAACTACTCTGAATCTGATGATAAAGAAAGATGGGTGGAAAACTCCAGAACTATTTCTGAAAGATTGGGTTTCGCTCGTGAACTCAAGGCATTCAAAGAAGATCCGACCAAATATAAAGGACACGTTGGTCACTTGATGGCAGTGCTCCGTTTTGCCCTCACTCATTTGTTAAATGCCCCAGATCTCTATCAAGTCATGAAAGTCATGGGGAAACAGAGGGTTATTGACCGATTGACCTTTGCCATACAACAGCTGCACAATCATTAATACATTTATTTGGAGATTTTATGATCGAAATACTACTCATTTTACTGGTTATCTTTTGGGCTCTAGGTTATATCCAAATTGGAAATATCACTATTCCCAACGCCCTTCTTTTTAATTTTAACGGCCGACCTATCACACTTTGGGATCTTTTCATTTTTATTATCGTGTTGTGGGCAATCGGCATTTTACCCACCCCATTTCGAGAGATTGCCGGAGTTTTGTTAGTTCTCTGGGTACTTTCAGTATTGGGCTTAATTGCTATTGCCGGACTCTCCAACCTGATCGTAATCGCTATTATTGTAGGTATTGTGGCTTCATTTATTAAGCGTTAAGCTGGGAGAATGAATTTTCAAAAAGCATACGCCAAGTTAAACCCGGATCAAAAATTGGCAGTTGATACGATTGATGGTCCCGTGATGGTGGTTGCTGGTCCTGGTACGGGTAAAACTCAAATTTTGGCTAGTCGAATTGCCAATATTCTTCAAAAAACAGATGTCCATCCGTCCTCTATTTTGGCGCTCACTTTTACTGAGTCAGCTGCCAAAAATATGCAGCAACGCCTCATTACTCTTATAGGGTCGGCAGCGTATTCAGTCCATATTCAAACATTCCACTCGTTCTGCGATAGCGTGATTCAAGAGTGTCCCGAGTACTTTCCGATTGAGCGGGAAAGTTCAGTGTTAAGTGATTTAGAACGATTTGAATTAATGGAAGGAATTTTGAAACAGCCTCGTTGGGAAGTATTGAGAACAATTAACTCTCCGTTTCATTACTTAAAACCTCTGCTACGAACGATTTCTGACTTAAAAAAAGAAGGAATCAGCTCCGCTAAATTGATAGAATTAGTCGGAATAGAAAAAGATACTTTTGAAGAAGAGAAAGGTGAGCTGAAAAAAGGTGAGTTGGTGAAACAAGCAAAGCGCTTAGCCAAAATGGCAGAACTGAGTGAAGTGTACGTTTTGTATCAACAAGCGTTGAAAGATAAAGCGAGATATGACTACGACGACATGATTGCTTTTGTGGCAGATGCGTTTGAGCATCAAGAAGAACTACTACTACAATACCAAGAAAAGTTACTTTATTTCTTGATTGATGAGTATCAAGATACCAACGCATCTCAAAATAAGGTAGTAGATTTACTCGCTTCTTATTGGGGTGATCAAGCCAATATCTTTGTGGTTGGAGACCCAAACCAATCAATTTATCGATTTCAAGGTGCTTCATTAGAAAATACATTAAATTTTTTGGATCGGTACCCCGCTGTGCAGGTGATTCAACTTAAAACTGGATATAGATGTACTTCAGTTGTATATCAGGCAGCTGCTCAGATTATTCAAGCAGAAAAGCAGGATAAAGATACAAGTAGTGCTAGGGGAGAAGATTCTGGGAAATTAAAAGAAGTTTTAGCTCAACTGGAGCTACCACTCACCAGTGTTCAAGACACTGCTTCACAAATACAAATTATTCCGCTTGCAAACGCCCAGCTTGAAACAGTGTACATCACGAATTCAATTGAAGGATTAATTAAGTCAGGCATTGCACCCAGAGAAATTGCCGTCCTCTATCGAAATAATGCTGATGCTGTTGATCTTGAACGAGCTTTACAGAAATGGCAAATTCCTTACTCAATAGATGCTGGTCATGATGCATTAAAAAACCCATCTTTGCTCCAACTTTTCAACTTATTTGATGTAATTCAAAAGCTCCACTTTGCGCAAGAAGGGTATGAACTCTTTGAGTTGTTAAACTATGCGTGGATTCAAATGAATCCTTTGACGATCATGGCAGTGTCTCGAGCAGCGGGAAAAACAAACATGTCTATTTATGAGCGGGTTAAGTTGGGCTTTCCAGAGCTAGTGAAGTTGCCATTTTGTGATGAAGTCTCTGCGCTGGATTTCTCAGTTTTAGAGGACTTTATTTCACAGTTAGAGGCGTGGGGAAAACTGGATGCAGAAATGACATTTCCCAGTTGGTTCGAAAAGGTGATGAACGAGTCTGGTTTTTTAAGTTGGGTACTTGCTCAATCAAACGCAACTGAAACCATTCAATACCTAAATGCACTCTTTAGAGAAGCGAACTCGCTTTCACTGCAATATCCTGATCTACATCTGGCTGCATTTCTCCGTTCAATTCAAGTCATGCAAAATCATGGAATTCAATTAGTCGTAGACGAGTACTCACCAAATGTAGATGCGGTGACTCTAAGCACTGTTCATAAAGCAAAAGGTCAAGAATGGGCATACGTTTTTATTGCTCAGTGCATTGATGGCAAATGGGGCAACTCTCGTTCACCTAGTGAACTTCCTCTACCTGATGGTATTTTGCAACACCAAGCTTCGAGTAGGCAAGACAGGAATGAAGACGATGAGCGGTTGTTCTATGTGGCTGTAACCCGAGCCAAAACACAAGTGATGATCAGTTACCCAGAATCTGTAATGTCTAGCAATCGGTCTAAGTTGACCTTACCAACTCAGTTTATTGAAAAAATTGATCGTTCTTTAAGAGAAGAAGTCAGTCAGCACATGGATGCTAAGAATCAAGAAAAATCTTTAGCTCGGCTTTTGGAACAAATTCCTTCTAGAGCTCATGATCGTATAGAACGAGAGTGGTTGCAGAAAGTCATCAGTGACTTCCATTTATCAGCCACGGCTTTAAATACGTATTTACGCTCACCAGTTGATTTTTTAGAAGATGTTTTACTTAAAGTTCCACGCGCACGGGAGCCTTATCAAGCGTTTGGCACTGCAGTTCACTTTGCTCTAGAGCAGCTGTACAAATCAGTTCAATCTCAGCAGAAACTTCCCGATATGCAGTATTTTTTAACTCATTTTGAAAAAGGATTGCAGAAAGAAATTTTATCAACCGAAGAGTTCCAGCTGCGTTTTGCATACGGCAAAAAAATGTTACACGACTACTATCTGCATGTTGCTGATGAAGAAGTAAAACCTCTTTTTGTGGAAAAAATGTTTGGTTACGGATGGAATGCTACGATGCTGGGAGACATCCCGCTTAATGGTAGAATCGATCGAATCGATTGGTTAGATCAATCTTTAAAAACAGTCAAAGTGATTGATTATAAAACGGGCCGCGCCAGATCTTTAAACGATATTGAAGGAAAAGTAGGCACTGAAGAATACTCTGAGCGAGAACTTGCATTACCAGAGAATATTCGTGGGAGATTAAAACGACAACTCCTTTTTTACAAGTTATTGACTCAATTAGATCAAAATTTTCCAGCCACCGTTATAGAAGGTGTATTTGATTTTGTAGAGCCAGACAGAGATGGAAAGTTTACTCAACGACAAGTACCACTTCTTGAAGAAGATGTGGCTGCTTTAAAAGACCTAATTATTCAAGTAATGCAAGAAATTCGAACACTCCAATTTTTAGGATAGGGATGTTTACTTCTAGACTTATTTCCAGCTTGGGAGGAAAAAGTAGACTGCATTTGCATACCAATTTGGGACCGACATACCTGTCCAATTTGGATAAAACAAACAAAAGGTGATCACAATCGCAATAAGTGTACTAAAGAGTAAAATTCTGCTTAGTCTTAAGTCATGACTTCCTAAGCGAAGTGACGGATTGCTGTCTTGTACTTTCACTAGCCAATATGCGAGCAAGATAGACAACAGTGGCACAGCGGGTGTGTAGTGATAGAAGAACATAATTCGGGGAGATGCCTGCCAAGGGAGCCACATCAAAAAGTAGGTAATCAGTAAAAACGTAAGCGGAGGAAGAGAGGGCAAGTAGTCTAGTCGAGAAGGGATCTTATCTTGACGTATGGCTGGTTCAGAGAAAGTGTCGTTTCTAAGATAAGAAAATAATAGGACAAAGATCGTAATGATGACAGCAATGTCTCCAAACCAAAATAAAGCTGGATTACCTTGCGCATAAATATTTGAGATCGCATCCTCTTGATAAGAGACGTACATCCAAACTGGTCTTGAATCAAGAAACCATTGCAGTGGCCGAGACTGAAATGGATGAGTGGCCTCTAAGTTGGTTTGGTACCACCAAATTTGGTTATGTAGCTCAGAAAAATGAGAGATAAGTCGTTTACAACCACCCCGTGCTTCTAATGCCTCCCAAGTTGCTGTTTTTTGAGGAATAATTGTTTTTAAACCATCGACCCACCATGAAGATGTTTGGCTGCAGTAGCAAGTGTTTTCCTGAACGAAGTCTTGTTCGCAAACGAAGGATTTACCTTGAGCAAACATCTGCCAGTAACTCATGACGTACACAATTCCAGGAATAACAATGAGATAAATCAATACTTTGCTCATTTGACTGAAAATAGTTTTTAAGGTTTTCCAAAAAAACTCTGGTTTTCTAGCTATTTGGAAAACTCTGCCAATGTATGAATCATTTGAGGAGCTTGAGAGTCTCGTCGCTAAAAACTGCTCATCTTGATAGAACTCCACATACACTTTTAGCCGTTGGAGCAAACTTATATTCTCAAAGAAAATGACGGCTACAACTGCAAACAGTGCTGACCATTTGCTAGAAATCGCCAAACCCAAGCTCATTCCAGTTAAAAAAAGAAAAAAAACGTGCGAGGTGTGGTCGGATTTCTTGAGTAAGGTAAAACCAGGAATTTCAATACTTTTTGGTTGAACGTCATGAGTGTTTTTGACAGTTGCTGTCCGATACTTCAAATAGAAAATAAAAGAGATTAAGATAAAAAAAGTAACATGAATGTCGTTCATGGCAATCCGAGACTGAACCAGCAATAGTCCATCAAAACTGGCGAGGAACGCTGCGAGTACAGTTATCCTTTTATCATGAAAAAGTTCGTGAGCGAGAAGTGCAATAGCAGCAACGACCAATGTACCAAAGACTACCGAGCTTATTCTCCATCCGAATGGCGTTTCGTCAAAGGCCATCATGCCGAGTGCCTGGGTATATTTAGCGAGTGGTGGATGAAGCCAGTCGACTGCAGTGTCTGGTTCTGGTGGTGGATTCCACCACTCAAAGGCCCTTGAATCATTTTCTCGGATTAATTTTGCTGTAACAGCATGATAGACCTCATCAAAGATATATGAGTGAATGTCTCCAACTCGATAAATTCGAGTAAAAAAAGCGAAGCATAAAATGATTCCAATGAAAAGCAGAAAGTATTTTTCAACCAATAATTTCATATTTAGAAAAGATATAAAATCGACATCGTAACCAGCCCAAAGAGAAAAATAGCAGATAGTAGCGGTTTATCTCGTAGCACTACTTTTTCGGGTGATTCCCCTTCATTATCTTCGTAGACCAGTTGCAGATAACGCATGACTCCAAAAATAACGAGTGGTACGGTTGCCATCAAAAGTTTTTGTGATTGGAGGGTTTTGGGTAAAATTGTGTAAACGCGCAATAAATTACCTTCTGGGGAAACACTTTCTGTTTGAAAAGCAAACAAAGCATATGTCAACCAAGTTGCATTGGCAAACATTCCAGTGTACTGATCAAGTAACCGTTCACTATATCTCTTCAGTGTTTTACGTGTCTCACCGATCTCTCTTCCCCTCATTAACGTTCGCTCGCTTTGTCTTTTGCCAACCGCTAAAAAGAGCGAGGCTGACAAAACGGTCAGTAAAAACCAGACGCTTGTGTGTAGATTCACTACCACCGCACCAGCGTAGATCCGAAGAAGGAAGCCTGCCGCAATAGATAGAACGTCAATAATAGCTATATGTTTGAGATGGATGGCATACAAAATTTGTAAAATAAAGTAAGCAGCTACAGTTAGACGGAAGAAAGGGGAAAGAGTTAAACTTGCCAGAAAGACTGTAACCAAGCCAATTGCTGCAAATGTGCCAGCGACTGGAACAGATAACGCGCCAGAAGCAATTGGCCTTTTTTTCTTGAATGGATGTAATCTATCTGCATCCATGTCAATAATATCGTTGATGATATAGATAGACGAAGTTAATACGCTGAAAATAATGACAGCAAAAGTCACCGTAGCGAAGTACGGTACACCGCTTCCTGGCTGATAGAAAAAGAATCCCGAAAAAGTTAATGCGGCGTAGAGGGCCAGATTTTTAATCCATTGACGTGGTCTGGCAGATTTAACAATAAGGTATATTTGACTGTTTTCTATACTCATGATCTTTTCTTGCTTGTCTGTAGTTTAGCCCAAATTAAAAAGCCAAATACTAAAAAAGTGACAACCCCAAAAGTAATTACCTTCCCCAAACTACTTAAATACAATGATAGCACACCCAAAATCAGTGTCGTGAGCCAGTAAAAAAGAGCAATACGATTTCTTCCCCAACCCAATACGTCCATCAGTTTGTGATGTAGGTGACCACGGTCTCCCCAAAATGGAGACTTGCCTGCAGCCAATCTCCTGATAATTGTGAATAAAGCGTCTGCGGTGGGTATTGCTAGTACCATAATGGTTGTAGCGACTTTAGCACCAGAAAGAATTGAGAGTACGGCCAGTAAAAACCCAGCAAGGGAACCAGCGCCATAGCCGGGCATAATTTTTTGAGGGTAGATA